>ERZ778022.1073-NODE-1073-length-42719-cov-5.306324_pt1 | contig 42719 bp, 42 predicted proteins | sample MGYA00375752_ERZ778022 | MGnify/ENA primary metagenome ERZ778022 (study PRJEB29350, sample SAMN05389826) | bioreactor metagenome | isolation source: Thiocyanate bioreactor | place: South Africa: University of Cape Town | collected 2014-04-04 ...
CTTCGTCGAGCGGAAGATCCAGCAGCTCTTCGAATTCGGTGATGTTGTCGATCTCGGTGCCCATCGCGATATTGGTGACGCGTTCGAGGATGAATTCGACCACCACTGGCACACGGTATTCCGCCATCATTTCGCGCGCCGTGGCGAAGGCCGCCTGCGCATCCTCGGGATGCGTCACGCGGATCGCCTTGCAGCCGAGGCCTTCGGCGACCGCGACATGATCGACGCCGTAAACGCCAAGCTCCGGCGCGTTGATGTTCTCGAACGACAGTTGCACATGGTAATCCATGTCGAAGCCGCGCTGGGCCTGACGGATCAAACCGAGATAGGAGTTGTTCACGACCACATGGATGTAGGGCAGCTTGAATTGCGCGCCGACAGCCAATTCCTCGATCAGGAACTGAAAGTCGTAGTCGCCTGACAGCGCGACGATCTCCCGGTCCGGATTGGCGGCGCGCACCCCGAGCGCGGCAGGCAATGTCCAGCCGAGCGGCCCGGCCTGGCCCGCGTTGATCCAGTTGCGCGGCTTCTGCATGCGCAGGAACTGCGCACCGGCAATCTGCGACAGGCCGATCACCGTGACATAGCAGGTGTCCGAACCGAACGCCGCGTTCATCTCCTGATAGACGCGCTGCGGCTTCATCGGCACGTTGTCGAAGTGGCTCTTGCGCAGCATGGACCGCTTGCGGTCCTGAACCGCAGCGGGCCAGGCCTGACGTTCTTTCAGTTTGCCGGCTCTTCGCCATTCCTTCGCAACGGTCACAAACAATTCGAGTGCGGCTTTGGCGTCCGAGACGATGCCGAGGTCCGGATTGAACACGCGGCCGATCTGCGTCGGCTCGATGTCCACATGCACGAAGGTGCGGCCCTTGGTGTAGGTCTCGACCGAGCCGGTGTGGCGATTGGCCCAGCGGTTGCCGATGCCGAGCACGAAGTCGGATTCCAGCATGGTGGCGTTGCCGTAGCGGTGGCTGGTCTGCAGCCCCACCATTCCAGCCATCAGCACATGATCGTCAGGGATCGCGCCCCAGCCCATCAGAGTCGGCACGACCGGCACGTTGACCGTCTCCGCGAACTGCACCAGCAGATCGGACGCATCCGCGTTGATGATGCCGCCGCCTGCGACAATCAGCGGCCGTTCGGATGCATTGAGCATCTCCAGCGCTTTCTCGATCTGCTTGCGCGTGGCCGTTGGCTTGTAGACCGGAAGCGGCTCGTAGGTCTCGTCATCGAATTCGATCTCTGCAAGCTGCACATCGAGCGGCAGATCGATCAGCACCGGACCGGGGCGGCCGGAGCGCATGACGTGAAACGCCTGACTGAACACGCGCGGCACCAGCGCAGGCTCGCGTACGGTGACGGCCCATTTGGTCACCGGCTTGGCGATGGATTCGATATCGATGGCCTGGAAGTCTTCCTTGTACAGACGCGCGCGTGGCGCTTGTCCAGTGATGCACAGGATCGGAATCGAATCCGCGATGGCGGAGTACAGCCCTGTGATCATGTCGGTGCCCGCCGGGCCGGAGGTGCCGATACAAACGCCGATATTTCCTGCCTTGGCGCGCGTATAGCCTTCAGCCATGTGCGAGGCGCCCTCGACGTGACGCGCGAGAATATGATTGATCGAACCTCGCTTTTTCAGCGCGGAATAAAGCGGATTGATTGCCGCGCCCGGAACGCCGAACGCGCAGACGACGCCTTCCTTTTCGAGAATGCGCACCGCTGCATCGATTGCCCGCATCTTCGCCATGGTATCCTCCGATCCAAAGGTTCGGAGCGATCATCAGCGCGACAGCAGGCGTTCTCAACGCGGCTGAATTTGTTTTCCATCAGGCGGAAACGGCGGCAAAAGACGCACGAAAACAGACGATTAGATCGATGGAAATCTGAAAGCGGTTAAGATGCTTTTGCATCCTCCGGCATCACACCGCCAAGCGCCTGCGTCATCTCTTCGGCGACCTCGCGCACGAACTTGCCGAGCACAGGCAGGCGATCGTCAGGAACGCGTGATGCCTTGCCGGACACGGAGATTGCGGCGAGCGGTTCGCTGCGGTCGTCATAGACCACGGCCGAGACGCAGCGCAGCCCGACCTGCGCTTCCTCGTCATCGACTGAGTAGCCGCGCTGGCGAATATCGTGGAGCGATTTGCAGAGGTCGCCCGCGCGGATGATGGATTTCGAGGTCAGGCGCGGCATGCCTTCGCGGCGGATGACCGCGAACACGTCTTCTTCGGGATAAGTCGAGAGCAGCGCCTTGCCAAGTCCCGATGCGACCATCGGCGCGCGTCCGCCCACCTTGGTGACGGACCGCATGATCTCGCGGCTTTCCACGCGCGTCAGGATCACCATCGCGCCGTCATCGACCACGGCAAGGTTCGCGGTTTCCCGTGTCTGGTCGCGCAGCTTGCGCAGATAAGGCATTGCCTGCGTGATGAAGTTGCGGCGGCGCGCGAACGTTGCGCCGACGGCAAAGCTCTTCGCGCCCACATGCCAGGTGGATTGATCGCGGTCGAACTGCACGAACCGGCGTTTTTCCAGTGTGGTCAGGAGGCGATGAATGGTGGAGGGCGACAGACCCGTGCGGATGGCGAGGTCGGTCAGCCGATAGCCTTCATCGTCTTCAGCCAGTGTCTCGATCAGCAGCATGGCGCGATCAACCGACTGCACACCGCCGTCTTTTGTTTCTGTGTCATGCTCAGGCGCGGAGCGGGGCTCGACGTGCCTTCGGCGAAAAGGCTCTTTCTTCATCGCAACCAACTCCCGCTGATATGGCGTGAAGGTGCTCTGTCCGGCTTTGCCCGGATAAGGAGAAGGGTGCCGCCCGGAGGCGACACCCTGTATTTTTCTTAGAGGAGGCCCGCGCCGCGCGCCCACTTGTACTTCGCGCCGAGCACCTCGACGGGAAGTTCGGTGGAGTAGGCGTAAGCCGGGATGCCGTTCTGGTAGAGATATTCGGCGGCTTCCTCGACTTCGATATCACCTGCCAGAGAGGCGACCATCGGCTTCACGAAGCCCTTGGCCTCCATCTCCTTCTTCACCTCGACCATGTTGCGGGCGAACACCATCGGCGGCGTGACGATGGTGTGCCAGTAGCCGAGGATCAGCGAGTGAATGCGATCGTCGGTGAGGCCGAGCTTCACGGTGTTGACATAGGTGATCGGCGGCTCGCCGCCGGTGATGTCTACCGGGTTGCCGGCCGCGCCGAACGGCGGGATGAACTTGCGGAATGCGGCAACGAGATCCGGCGGCATCGCCATCAGCGACATGCCGTTGTCGACCACCGCGTCGGAGAGCAGCACGCCCGAACCGCCCGCACCGGTGATGATGAGCACGTTCTCGCCCTTCGGCGTCGGCAGCACAGGGATGCCGCGCGCGAATTCGAGAAGCTGCCGCAGCGAGCGGGCGCGGATAACGCCAGACTGCTTGAGCACATCCTCATAGATCTTGTCGTTGCCGGCGAGCGCGCCAGTGTGCGACGACGCGGCCTTCGCGCCGGCCGAGGTGCGGCCTGCTTTCAGAACCACAACCGGCTTCTTCTTGGAAACGCGCTTGGCAGCTTCCGCGAAAGCGCGGCCGTCCTTCAGATCCTCGCAATGCTGGGCGATGATCGTGGTGTTCGGGTCCTGCTCGAAGAAGGCGAGCAGATCGTCCTCGTCGATGTCCGACTTGTTGCCGAGACCGACGATCGCGGAGACGCCCATCTTGGCCGAACGCGAGAAGCCGATGATCGCCATGCCGATGCCGCCGGACTGCGACGACAGCGCCGCCGAGCCCTTCACGTCATAGGCGGTGCAGAAGGTCGCGCAGAGGTTCGCTGGCGTATAGTAGAAGCCGTAGATGTTCGGTCCCATCAGGCGGATGTTGTACTTCTTGCCGACCTCGACGATTTCGTCCTGAAGCTCGGGTGCACCGGCTTCGGCGAAGCCCGATGGAATCAGCACCGCGCCCGGGATTTTCTTCTCGCCGCATTCGGCCAGCGCAGCGGCGACGAACTTCGCAGGAATCGCGAACACGGCTGTGTCGATCACGCCCGGCACGTCCTTGACGCTCTTGTAGGCCTTGATGCCCATGATCTCGTCGGCCTTCGGGTGGATCGGATAGATATGCCCCTTGTAGCCGCCGTTGATCAGGTTCTTCATCACCGAGTTGCCGATCTTGCCGTCTTCGGACGACGCGCCGATCACCGCAACTGCCTTTGGCTGCATGATGCGGTTCATCGCAGCGACGATTTCGTCGTTCGAACGCGGAGCAGGGCGCGGCTTGTAGTCGAAATCGACGACGATGCGCACGTCGGCGGCGATGGCGTCCTTCTTGGTCGCGAATACCGGGTTGAGATCGAGTTCGACGATCTCGGGGAAATCGCTGACCAGTTGCGAGACGTTGACGATGATGTCTGCAAGGGCTTCGCGGTTGACCGGGTCGCCGCCGCGCACGCCTTCCAGCATTTCATGGGCCTGAATGCCGTCCAGCATCGACAGGGCGTCGGCGTTGGTTGCGGGGGCGAGGCGGAAGGTGACGTCCTTCAACACTTCGACGAGGACGCCGCCGAGGCCGAAAGCCACGAGCTTGCCGAACGAGCCGTCGGTGATGCTTCCGATAATGACTTCGGTGCCGCCGAGCAGCATCTGCTGCACCTGGATGCCTTCGATCTTGGCGTCGGCCTTGTACTTCTTGGCGTTCGCCAGAATGGTGTCGTAGGCCTTCTCGGCGTCGGCTGCGGTCTTCACGCCGACGATGACGCCACCGGCTTCGGTCTTGTGGAGAATGTCGGGCGAGACGATCTTCATCACCACGGGGAAGCCCATGCCGCTTGCGAGCTTGGCGGCCTCGGCGGCGGACTTGGCCACGCCTTCCTTTGGAACCGGGATGCCGTAAGCGTCGCAGACCAGCTTGCCCTCCGGCGCGGTGAGGCTGTTGCGCTTGTCTGCCTTGACTGCGTCGAGAACCTTTCGGACCGCGGCCTTCGCCTGATCTCCGAAATCAACTTTGCGGGCTGCGTCCTGTGAATGAGCCATTGCTTCCTCCTGTCGCGTCCATTTTTAGAAAACCTGGATGCGCACAGGTCGCGGGACGGGCGTTCCCGTGCGCTTCAATTCCACGGCCTGTTCTCCAATGCGAAACCGCCGACAGATTCCGCCTCGGCAAGCGCCGGATCAAGGTTATCCGCCGTCCGGATGACCCGGCGGAGACAATATGATTTCGGCGACCTATTTTGGTATTTGGTATGCCAAGAACAAACTTGTCAAGCGCGTTCATGGCGCTTGTGGAGCATTGCAGGAGGTCTGCTTGACATGTTGGCATCTGGCATGCCAAGTACACAGAACTGATCCCGTGGTATACAAAACCCTCAGGATGAGGGAGATGATTCATGGCTGCTCAGAAAATTCCAAAGATGCCGTTGGCCGATCAGGATTTGGCCATCGTGCGCATTGCGCCTGAAGCGAGTTTCAAGAGCAAGGCCTATGAGGCCTTGAAGGATGCCATCCTCAAGATGGACATTTATACGTCGCCGGAACCGGTGATGCTCGACGAACGCGCGCTGTCGGAACATCTCGGAGTCAGCCGCACGCCAATCCGCGAAGCCATCGCGATGCTCGAGCAGGACGGTTTCGTCAAAACCGTTCCTCGCCGCGGCCTTGTGGTCGTTCGCAAGACCAAGGCCGAAATCGTCGACATGATCCGCGCGTGGGCCGCGCTGGAGAGCATGGCCGCGCGGCTGATCACCACGACCGCACGCAAGAAAGACATCTCGGCGCTGCGAAACTTCTTCAAGGACTTCAGCAAGGATCGTCTGCCGCAGGATTATATCGCCGAGTACTCGAAGGCCAACATCGCCTTCCATCAGGCGCTGATTGCGCTGAGCGAATCCCCGGTGCTGGTCGATATGACCAATGACATCCTGCTGCATGTGCGCGGCTACCGCCAGTTGACGATCGGCCGGACCGACCGCACCGCGGTGTCGTTGCCCGAACATCTCGCGATCATCGAAGCGCTCGAAGAGCGCGATACCGAACTTGCCGAAAAGCGTGCGCGCGATCACACGCTTGGGCTTGCGACCTATGTCGAAACCCACGGGCAGGAAATCTTCACTTAGACGACACAGACGAACCACAAAAAAAGATCAGGGAGCCATCGATGCTGACGACAGCGAACAAGCCAGAAACAGACGAACAAGAGCTGACGGATGGCTTCCATCTGATCATCGATGCGCTCAAGCTGAACGGGCTCAACACCATCTATGGCGTGCCGGGGATTCCGATCACGGATTTCGGCCGCATGGCGCAGGCCGAAGGCATTCGTGTGCTCTCGTTCCGTCATGAGCAGAATGCGGGCTACGCCGCGTCTATCGCAGGCTTCCTGACCAAGAAGCCGGGCGTCTGTCTCACGGTCTCCGCACCGGGCTTCCTCAACGGCCTGACCGCGCTCGCTCATGCCACGACCAATTGCTTTCCGATGATCCTGATCTCGGGCTCGTCCGAGCGCGAGATCGTCGATCTGCAGCAGGGCGACTACGAGGAAATGGATCAACTCGCGATCGCCAAGCCACTCTGCAAAGCGGCGTACCGCGTGCTGCATGCGCAGGACATCGGCATCGCCGCCGCGCGCGCGATCCGTGCCGCGGTGTCCGGCCGTCCCGGCGGCGTCTATCTCGACCTTCCCGCCAAGCTGTGCGGCCAGGTGATGGGCGCGGATGCCGGCAGAAAGTCGCTGGTCAAGGTGATCGACGCGGCACCTGCGCAAATTCCGTCTCCGGACTCCGTAAAGCGCGCGCTCGATGTGCTGAAGTCGGCGAAGAAGCCGCTGATCATTCTCGGCAAGGGCGCGGCCTATGCGCAGGCCGACGACGCGATCCGCTCGCTGGTCGAGAAGAGCGGCATTCCGTTCCTGCCGATGAGCATGGCCAAGGGCCTGCTGCCGGATACGCATCCGCAGTGCGCCGGCGCGGCGCGTTCGACCGTGCTGAAAGACTCCGACGTCGTCATGCTGATCGGCGCGCGGCTGAACTGGCTGCTGTCCCACGGCAAGGGCAAAACCTGGGGCGATGCGCCGAAGAAGTTCATTCAGATCGACATCGAGCCGCGGGAAATGGACTCTAACGTCGAGATCGTCGCGCCTGTGGTCGGCGACATCGGCTCCTGTGTCTCTGCGCTGGTGCAGGGCATGGGCGGCGGATGGCAGGCACCCCCGGCGGACTGGATCAAGGCGGTTCAGACCCAGCGACTGGACCGGCGCGGTCGCGAAGAAGCGCGAGGAGAACGTCGCCAAGATGGCGCCGCGGCTCATGAACAACAATTCGCCGATGGATTATCACGGCGCGCTCGGCGTGCTCAAAACCGTCATCGCGGAGCGGCCGGACGCGATCCTCGTCAATGAAGGAGCCAACACCCTCGATCTCGCGCGCGGCATTGTCGATATGTATCAGCCGCGCAAGCGCATCGACGTCGGCACCTGGGGCATCATGGGCATCGGCATGGGCTATTCGATCGCCGCGGCGATCGAGACCGGTAAGCCGGTGCTTGCGATCGAAGGCGACAGCGCGTTCGGCTTCTCCGGCATGGAGGTGGAGACGATCTGCCGCTACAATCTGCCGGTCTGCATCGTGATCTTCAATAACGATGGCATCTATCGTGGCACCGACGTTAATCCGACGGGCGGTCCTGATGTCGCGCCGACGGTTTTCGTAAAGGGCGCGCGCTACGACAAAATGATCGAGGCTTTCGGCGGTGTCGGCGTGAATGCAACGACGCCGGACGAACTGAGACAGGCTGTCAACGCGGCGATGGATTCCGGCAAGCCGACGCTGATCAACGCGGTGATCGATCCGGCTGCGGGCAGCGAAAGCGGTCGTATCGGCAACCTCAATCCGCAGAGTGCCTTGAAGAAGAAATAAGCGTCCGGCGCCAAGAACCGGACGATCGTAACAAACTCAACATGACGCTGCCGGGGCATTCGGTCCCGGCTGATTTCAGTCCTCGCACCCGGTGTCAGAAGGCGCCGGCGGATACGGAGTAGCAGACCATGACACAGGCGCTGAAGGGCGTTCGCATTCTCGATTTCACCCACGTTCAGTCCGGCCCCACCTGCACGCAGTTGCTGGCCTGGTTCGGCGCCGACGTGATCAAGGTGGAGCGTCCGGGCGTTGGTGACATCACCCGTGGCCAGCTTCAGGACGTGCCGAACGCGGACAGCCTCTACTTCACGATGCTGAACCACAACAAGCGTTCGATCACGCTCGACACCAAAAACCCGAAGGGCAAGGAAGTTCTCACTGCTCTGATGAAGACCTGCGACGTGCTGGTCGAGAATTTCGGTCCCGGCGTGCTGGACCGCATGGGCTTCCCCTGGGAGACCATCCAGAAGATCAATCCGAAACTGATCGTGGCGTCGATCAAGGGCTTCGGCCCCGGCCCGTATGAAGACTGCAAGGTCTATGAGAACGTCGCGCAGTGCACCGGCGGTGCGGCATCGACCACGGGCTTCCGCGATGGTCTTCCACTGGTGACCGGCGCGCAGATCGGCGACTCGGGTACCGGCCTGCATCTCGCGCTCGGCATCGTCACCGCGCTCTATCATCGCACGATGAGCGGCAAAGGCCAGAAGGTCACGGCTGCGATGCAGGACGGCGTGCTCAACCTGTCGCGCGTGAAGCTGCGCGATCAGCAGCGCCTTGCCCATGGTCCGCTCAAGGAATACAGCCAGTTCGGCGAGGGCATTCCGTTCGGCGATGCCGTGCCGCGCGCCGGCAACGACTCGGGCGGCGGCCAGCCGGGTCGCATTCTGAAGTGTAAGGGCTGGGATACCGATCCGAACGCTTACATCTACTTCATCACCCAGGCTCCGGTCTGGGAGAAGATTTGCGACGTGATCGGCGAGCCCGGCTGGAAGACCCATCCAGATTACGCCAAGCCGGCGGCACGCCTGCCGCGCCTCAACGAGATCTTCGCGCGCATCGAACAGTGGACCATGACCAAGACCAAGTTCGAAGCGATGGAGATCCTCAACAAGGACGACATTCCGTGCGGTCCGATCCTGTCGATGAAGGAACTGGCGGAAGACCAGTCGCTGCGCGCCACCGGCACCATCGTCGAGGTCGATCATCCGACGCGCGGCAAGTATCTGTCGGTCGGCAACCCGATCAAGCTTTCGGACAGCCCGACCGTTGTGAAGCGCTCGCCGCTGCTCGGCGAACACACTGACGAAATCCTGAAGGACGTTCTCGGCTTCAATGACAATCAGGTCGCCGAGATTCACAATTCAGGAGCGGTGTCGCCGCCGCGAAAAGTTGAAGCGGCCGAATAAGCGTCGCGAACACACCGACAATGAAGGGCCGGCGCGTCGCGTCGGCCCTTTTTCAATGGTTTCCAATTACCGGTAAGTCTCTGATCCTGTGTGCAGAATCTGGGACATTTTGTCGCACCAAAGGTGCGATGTTGCGATGCGATGAAGCGAATGCTGCTATGCGAAATCATGCGTTGAGTCTGGCATCTGGTATACATACGATGGGCCTGTCGCGGCGAAGAAATGCCGCCGAGTTTACCCTCTTCGAAAGGCTCTCCAATGTCCAAGACCGCTTCCATCGGCGTTGCTTCCTCGAACGGCCTCTTTGGCCAGCTCCTTGCGATTGTTGACAATTTTCTGATGAACAGCGCTCGCATTTCTATCAAGAACGGCGATCTGCCGCGCTTCGGCATCTGAGCAATAAGGCACTGACCGCGCGCGCATAATCGCGAGCGGGTGCTCTCAGGCTTTGTAAAAAAGGCCCCGGTTCTCCGGGGCCTTTTTGTTGTTCGCGTCGTGCATGATGCCGCAGTGCCAGATGGTGGGACCGCAAGACGGGCCTTGTGTGCTGGCATATCGCATACAACGATGCGTTTCAGGCAGCGGTTGTCGATCTCTTTGAAAACAGAACAGCGCGCCTGGGGAGGGACAATGGTCGATACCGTGCACGCGGTGTCCCGGCAGCCGCAGCGGGAATTGCCTGCCGGCGCGGTGGCCTTTGGCGCGAACTCACTGACAATGAAAACGGCTGGCCGGTCGTGCGTATGCACGGGCGGATATGCTGCGCGTGTCGAACACGCGCTCAAGTTTTTGTCCTGAACAGGCTTGGAGGAAGCAAGCGGCGTTACCGCAAACGGAATCCAGATCTGCCCGCAAGGCAGATTTCGACGTTAAGCCGCCGTTGAGCGGCACAAAACAACGAATGGGAGAAACGCGATGATGTTGCCATCTAAACGAACATCCGGTCTTACGCTTGCCATCGGCGTGTCGCTGGGAGCGGCGCTCGCTTCCGTCCCCGCGTCAGCGGCATGGGAGCCGACACGGCCGGTGGAGATCATCGTCCCTGCAGGCACTGGCGGCGGCGCGGACCAGATGGCGCGCACCATCCAGGGCATCATCACCAAGCACAGCCTGATGAAGCAGCCGCTGGTGGTGGTGAACAAGGCCGGCGGAGCGGGCGGCGAAGGCTTCCTCGACGTCAAAAGCTCGGCTGGAAATCCGCACAAGCTGGTCATTACTCTGTCGAACCTGTTCACGACACCGCTCGGGACCGGCATCCCCTTCAGCTACAAGGACCTGACGCCGGTCGCGATGATGGCGCTCGACGAGTTCGTTCTCTGGGTGAATGCGGACAGCCCCTACAAGTCGGTCAAGGACTACATCGCGGCGGCCAAGGCGAAGCCCGGTGAATTCAAGATGGGCGGCACCGGATCGAAGCAGGAAGACCAGATCATCACGGTGGCGATCGAGAAGGCGACTGGTGCCAAGTTCACCTACATTCCTTATCGCGGCGGCGGCGAAGTTGCGGTCCAGCTCGTGGGCAAGCACATCGATTCCACCGTCAACAATCCGATCGAGGCTGTTTCGCAATGGCGCGGCGGAGCGGTTCGTCCGCTGTGCGTGTTCGACGGCAAGGCGTTGCCCTACAAGGATGTGATGGCGGATGGAAAGGCATGGGGCGACATTCCGACCTGCAAGTCGCAGGGGCTCGATGTCGAATATGTGATGCTGCGCGGCTTCTTTACCTCGCCAAAAGCCACCAAGGATCAGGTCGATTACTACATCGATGTTTTCAAGAAGGTGCGCGAAACCCCGGAGTGGAAGACTCTGATGAAGGACGGTGCCTTCAATCAGACCATGATGGTCGGCCCCGAATACACGACGTGGGTTGAAAATGAAGAGAAGCGCCATCGCGCTCTTATGAAGGACGCAGGCTTCCTGGCCGCGACACAGTAATTGCGTCAACCGGTATTGCCGGCGGATCGCATCCGCCGGCAAATTCCAGAATGTTTTCGAGCGAAGCCAAAACCGGTTCGCGTGAAGAAAACCCGTCAAAAACAATAATCGAGCGTCTCTCTCCATTTCTGCGAAGCGGTGAAAGACTCGAGCGTGGGGAAAATATGAGCGAGCATTCGTCTGGGGTTGAGCCGCGCGGGCCATCGCATCGATGGACGGAGCTGGGCGTCGGGATATTCTGTATCCTGCTTGGCGTGATCACCATCATCGGCAGCATGAAGGTTGGTATCGGCTGGGGCCCGGAGGGTCCGAAGTCAGGTTTCTTCCCGTTTTACATCGGCGTCATCATTATTTGCGCGAGCCTCGTAAACTGCGCGCAGCTTCTGATGGAAAAGGATGATGGCCAGCTCTTTTCCGAATGGGGACAGCTCGGGCAGGTTCTTTGCGTCCTTGTGCCGACCACAGTCTACGCGCTGCTGATTCCTTATCTCGGCATCTATGTCGCGTCTTTCATTCTCATCGCGCTGTTCATGAAGTGGCTCGGAAAATATCCGTGGACCACGGCAATCATCGTGGCGTTCGGCACGCCGTTCGCCCTCTACATGTTCTTTGAGAAATGGTTCTTGATCCCGTTGCCCAAAGGACCATTGGAAGAACTGCTCGGTCTCTAAGAAATTCAAGCTGCGGTTGGGAATATCGATATGGAAGAGATTGTAAACCTGTTCCACGGCTTTGCGACCGTGTTGCAGCCGTTCAACATCCTGGTGATGATCGTCGGCATCATGCTCGGCGTGGTCATCGGAGTTCTGCCGGGTCTCGGCGGCGCAAATGGCGTGGCGATCCTGTTGCCGCTGACCTTCAGCATGTCGCCAACCTCCGCCATCATCATGCTGTCGTGTATTTACTGGGGCGCTCTGTTCGGCGGCGCTATCACATCGGTGCTGTTCAACATTCCCGGCGAGCCGTGGTCGGTGGCGACGACATTCGACGGCCACCCCATGGCGCAGAAAGGAAAGGCCGGTGAAGCCCTCACCGCCGCCTTCACATCATCGTTCGTCGGCGCGCTGTTCGCCGTGATCATGATCACGCTGGTCGCGCCGCTGGTTGCGAAATTCGCGCTTCAGTTCGGTCCGGCGGAGAAGTTCGCGGTCTTCTTCATCGCGTTCTGCAGTTTCATCGGCATGGGCAAGGAGCCGCCCTTTAAAACAATCGTCGCCATGATGATCGGCTTCGCGCTGGCGTCTGTCGGCCTCGACAGCATCACCGGGCAGTTGCGCCTGACGTTCGGCTTCACCGAACTGCTGAACGGTTTCGACTTCCTGATCGCGGTCATCGGTCTGTTCGGAATTGGCGAAATTCTCCTGACCATGGAGGAGGGGCTTAACTTCCGCGGCAAGTCCGCCAAGATCAATGCCAAGGTCGTGTGGGAGACGTGGAAAGATCTGCCGCGTTACTGGGCGACTTCGCTGCGCTCGTGCCTGATCGGCGTGTGGATGGGCATCTCGCCCGCAGGCGCGACGCCAGCCTCCTTCATGAGCTACGGGATCGCCAAGCGCATGTCCAAACAGGGCAAGAACTTCGGTAAGGGCGAGATCGAAGGCGTGGTCGCGCCGGAGACTGCTGCGCATGCGGCAGGCACCGCCGCGCTGTTGCCGATGCTCTCGCTCGGCGTGCCTGGCTCCCCCACGGCCGCAGTGTTGCTCGGCGGCCTCTTGATCTGGGGCTTGCAACCCGGACCGCTGCTGTTCGTCGAGCAGAAGGAATTCGTGTGGGGGCTGATCGCCAGCATGTATCTTGGCAATCTGGTCGGGCTGCTCGTGGTGTTGACATGCGTGCCGCTGTTCGCTGCGATCCTGCGCATTCCGTTCAGCATCATCGCGCCGGTGATTTTGGTGCTTTGCGCGATCGGCGCTTACACCGTCCATAACAACACCTTCGACGTGGTGATGATGATGGTGTTCGGCGTCGCCGGTTATGTGATGAAGAAGTGCAACTATCCGATGGCGCCGCTGGTGCTCGCCATCGTGCTGGGCGACAAGGCCGAAGAAGCCTTCCGGCAATCGCTGCTCGGATCGCAAGGGAGTCTTGGCGTGTTCTTCTCCAACGGTCTGGTTGGAACGATCATGACGCTTGGTTTGATCGCGCTGTTCTGGCCATTGATCTCGAACGGGTGGGCGCGAATGACGTCACGGACGCCGAGAACGGCGACATAAAGAATGGAGGTGGAGCCTCTCCTTCAGCTCGAAAGCAGGCTCATGGCCTAGACATGTAGGGTATTCCCGAACCGGCTTTACTTTTGCTGATGGTAATACAGGATGGCCCCGGCGGCATGCCGGGGCCATTTCTTTTGCCTGATCGGTCAAATATTACCGCGAGAAAATACGCTGGAACCTCACAATACCTCTTGCGCGCTGGCATATCATATACCAGTCTGCGCGACTGGTAGCGCCTGTCACAACCTCAACAGAACAAGGGCGCCTCGGGAGGAACTATGACTGATGCAGTTCATTCGGCGGCTCCGTCAGCCGCACGCGTTAGCGATACCTATCGCTGGGTTCAGTTGGCCATCGGCGTTGCGGCGATGGTGATGATCGCCAACTATCAATACGGCTGGACGTTCTTCGTCCCCGACATTCAGAAAAAGTTCGGATGGGATCGCGCGTCGATCCAGTGGGCCTTCACGCTCTTCGTTCTGTTCGAGACGTGGCTGGTGCCTGTCGAAGGCTGGTTCGTCGACAAGTATGGTCCGCGAATCGTCGTGCTGTTTGGTGGAATCCTTTGTGCGGTCGGCTGGGTCATCAATGCGCAGGCCACGACCCTTAACGGCTTCTATCTCGGGATGATCATTGCGGGCATCGGCGCCGGCGCTGTTTACGGCACCTGTGTCGGCAATGCGCTGAAATGGTTTCCGGACAAGCGTGGTCTTGCAGCGGGCATCACCGCCGCAGGCTTCGGTGCGGGCTCGGCGCTCACGGTCGCGCCGATCCAGGCGATGATCAAGAACGACGGCTTCCAGAACACCTTCCTTTATTTCGGTCTGGGGCAGGGCATCATCATCGTCATTCTCTCGTTCCTGCTGTTTGCGCCCAAGGCCGGGCAGGTGCCGCCGCCAGTGGTGAACGCCAGCCTGCAGCAGACCCGCCGCAACTACACGCCGACCGAAGTCATCCGCCATCCTATTTTCTGGCTGATGTACTTCATGTTCGTGATTGTCGGCGCTGGTGGTCTGATGATCACCGCGAACCTGAAGCCGATCGCGGCGGACTGGAAGATCGACAATACGCCCGTCACTCTGATGGCGATGACCATGACGGCGGTGACGTTCGCAGCGACCTTCGATCGCATCCTGAACGGTCTGACCCGTCCGTTCTTCGGTTGGGTGTCCGACAAGATCGGCCGCGAGAACACGATGTTCATCGCGTTCGGTCTCGAAGGAGTCGGCATCTACCTGCTGTATCTGTGGGGCCAGAACCCGGTGTGGTTCGTGATCCTGTCCGGTGCAGTGTTCTTCGCCTGGGGTGAGATCTACTCGCTCTTCCCATCGACCTGCACCGATACGTTCGGATCGAAGTTCGCCACCACAAATGCCGGTCTGCTCTATACGGCGAAAGGCACGGCCGCGTTGCTGGTGCCGGCTGCGAACTATCTGCAGCAGTCGCACGGCAACTGGGACGCGGTGTTCCTGGTCGCCGCAGGCGCGAACATTCTCGCGTCGCTTCTCGCTCTCGTGGTGCTGAAGCCATGGCGTAAATCGGTCGTCGAGAAATCGGCGGCGATGGCCTGACGCCTCATCGTCCAACGCTTTAAAGGCGCGCTCATCGTCAGGTGAGCGCGCCTTTTCTTTTTCTGCCGGTGGTCACGAAACCATTTGACTTGCATCCGGAGCCCGGGCAATCTCTGGTATACATAATACAACAAGGTCATCAAGCCAAAAAGGCCCGGGAAAACAGGGCATTCCGGCCCAGGCTCGAGAGGGAGAGCGCCATGAACATTCACGAGTATCAGGGCAAGGCTGTCCTGAAAAATTTCGGTGTGACGGTGTCGGCGGGAGCGCCGGCCTTCACAGTCGACGAAGCGATTGCCGCAGCGAAGTCGTTGCCCGGTCCGATCTATGTGGTGAAGTCGCAGATTCACGCCGGTGGTCGCGGCAAGGGCAAGTTCAAGGAATTGCCTGCGGATGCGAAGGGCGGCGTGCGGCTCGCGAAGTCGGTGGATGAAGTTGCAAGCTTCGCGAAGGACATGCTCGGCAAGACTCTGGTGACGGTGCAGACCGGCCCGGCAGGCAAGCAGGTCAATCGTCTCTACATCGAAGACGGCTCCGACATCGCAAAGGAATTCTATCTCTCGATGCTGGTCGATCGCGAGACATCGCGCATCGCCTATGTGGTTTCGACCGAAGGAGGCATGGACATCGAGAAGGTGGCGCATGATACGCCGGAGAAGATCGTGACTTTCTCGGTCGATCCCGCCACCGGCGTGATGTCGCATCACGGCCGCCATGTCGCGCAGGCGCTCGGCCTCGAAGGCGATCTTGCCAAGCAGGCCGAGAAGCTGACCGCGCAGCTCTACAACGCCTTCGTCACCACCGACATGGCGATGCTGGAAATCAATCCGCTGGTGGTCACGAAGCAGGGTGAGCTGCGCTGCCTCGACGCCAAGATCAATTTCGATTCCAACGCGCTCTACCGCCATCCCGACATCGTCAAGCTGCGCGATCTCACCGAAGAGGACGAGAAGGAAATCGAGGCGTCGAAATACGATCTCAACTACATCGCGCTCGAAGGCACCATCGGCTGCATGGTCAACGGCGCGGGTCTTGCGATGGCGACTATGGACATCATCAAGCTCTATGGCGCGACCCCGGCGAACTTCCTCGACGTCGGTGGCGGCGCGACCAAGGAGAAGGTCGCCGCGGCGTTCAAGATCATCACGTCCGATCCGAACGTGAAGGGAATCCTGGTCAACATCTTCGGCGGCATCATGCGCTGCGATGTGGTTGCAGAGGGCGTTGTCGCCGCGGTGCGCGAGGTCGGCCTCGCGGTGCCGCTGGTGGTGCGCCTCGCAGGCACCAATGTCGAACTGGGCAAGAAGGTCATCGCCGAGTCCGGACTCAATGTCGTCGCCGCGGACGATCTCGACGACGCCGCGCAGAAAATCGTTCGCGCCACACGGAAGGAAGCCGCGTAATGGCCATTCTCATCGACAGCAACACCAAGGTCATTTGCCAAGGTTTTACCGGGAAAAACGGCACTTTTCACTCCGAGCAGGCGGCGCTCTACGGCACGCGGATGGTCGGAGGCACGTCGCCCGGCAAGGGCGGATCGACCCATCTCGGCCTGCCGGTGTTCGACACGGTCGCCGAGGCGCGGGAAAAAACCGGCGCCGATGCAACCGTGATCTATGTGCCGCCGCCGGGCGCGGCGGATGCGATCTGCGAGGCGATCGATGCGGACGTGCCGCTGATCGTCTGCATCACCGAAGGCATTCCGGTGGCGGACATGGTGCGCGTCAAGCGCGCGCTCGAAGGATCGAACTCGCGGCTGATCGGGCCGAACTGTCCCGGCGTGATGACGGCGGGCGAATGCAAGATCGGCATCATGCCCGGCAACATCTTCAAGAAGGGCAATGTCGGCATCGTCTCGCGTTCCGGCACACTGACTTATGAAGCCGTGTATCAGACCTCGGCCGAAGGTCTCGGCCAGACCACCGCGGTCGGCATCGGTGGCGATCCGGTGAAAGGCACGGATTTCATTTCGATGCTCGAACTGTTTCTCGCCGATCCCGACACCAAGTCGATCGTGATGATCGGCGAGATCGGCGGATCGTCCGAGGAAGACGCGGCGCAGTTTATCAAGGATGAAGCGAAGCGCGGCCGCAAGAAGCCGATGGTCGGATTCATCGCGGGCCGCACCGCGCCTCCGGGGCGTCGCATGGGTCATGCCGGTGCGATCATCTCCGGCGGCAAGGGGGATGCGGAATCGAAGATCGCGGCGATGGAGGCGGCGGGCATCCGCGTCTCGCCGTCGCCCGCGCGACTCGGCAAGACGCTGGTGGATGTGCTGCGGGGATAGTGCGAACGCTGTGCGCCTCATCCTGAGGAGCAACGCGTAGCGTTGCGTCTCGAAGGATGAGGTGCGTTTCTCTCATGGTTCGAGACGCGAGGCTTCGCCTCGCTCCTCACCATGAGGATCAGAACTCGCTTTTATTTTTGCTTTTGCTTCCACAACGTCGTCCCGGCGCAGGCCGGGACCCAGACTCCCTGACGGTCAATGTTGTGCGCGACGATGCGCTCATTTTCTTGCCGAGAATGCGGTGGCGATGAGTCCCGGCCTGCGCCGGGACGAAAACGAATAATCCTGCGTGGTCCCAAGACCTTGCGGATGAGTTGGCGTCTGTATCGCTGCATAAGGCCAAACCGTGACGAACCTTGCTGCAAAAGGCGGGACGGCGGCGGGATCATGACGACCAGTTTGTCCGAAAAATCAGGTCCGGCATGTGGTGGCACGCCACCGCAAAATAGGAATATGATCTGATTGACTCTTGGTATAATGTATACCAATCTTGCGGTGTCGAGCAGGGACACTCGTCCCTCTGACGCAACACTCCCGGGAGCGAAAACATTCCGGGCGCAAGCACCCCGGGGACGCATGTCCCCTGACCGGAGACGGAGGCTGTGATGAGAGTCGGAGATATCCTGAACAGGAAGAACACCCGTATCGCCACCGTCCGCATGAACGAGACGGTCGCCACCGCAGCGCGTCTGCTGCAGAACGAGAATGTCGGCGCGCTGGTGGTGAAGGATGTCTGCCGCACCGAAGGCAATGTCGCCGTCGGCATGTTCTCGGAGCGCGATGTCGCGCGCGCCGTCGCCGAACATGGTCCGACTGCGCTTGCGATGAAAGTCTCCGCGCTGATCTCGGTTCAGAAGCTGGTGTCGTGCCGCTCCTCCGACACGCTCGATCATGTGCGCGACCTGATGGACAGCCATCACATCCGCCATCTTCCGGTGATCGACGATCACGGTCTGATCGGCGTGATCAGCATGCGTGACCTCAACGCCGTGGCTGATCTCGGCGCCCTCGCAATTCCGGAATCGAGAACGGCTGTGCCGGCGTTTGCCTGAGCGGTTCTCCCTGCAGGGCGCAATCGCCAGACGATCCCCCGTTCGGTGATTGCGCCCTGTTTTTTTAAGTCACTCACTGCGATCCGACTGACGTCCATTGCGAACCACCACACGGCGGGCGCGCGAGCGCACGCGATGATTTGTTGCGACCATTTCAGGGTGTGTCATGAAAATCTGTATTTACGGCGCGGGCGCGATCGGCGGTTATCTCGGCGTGCAGCTCATGCTGGCGGGCGCCGATGTCAGTCTCGTGGCGCGGGGCGCTCATCTCGCGGCGATGAAGGCCAACGGCCTCAAGCTCCTGATCGGTGACGAGGAGCGCGTGGTGCATCCGCGCTGCACAGACAATCCCACTGAGCTCGGCGTGCAGGATGTCGTGATCATCTGCCTGAAGGCGCATTCGATCACCGGCGTGCTGGATGCGATGCAGCCGCTGCTCGGGCCGAACACCCGCGTGGTCACGGCGGTGAACGGCATTCCGTACTGGTACTTCTACAAGCACGGCAATGCCTGCGAGGGCGCGACGCTGGAAAGCATCGATCCCGGCGGGCGGCAGTGGAAGGAGCTGGGGCCGGAGCGGGCGATCGGCTGCGTGGTCTATCCGGCAACCGAGATCGAAGCGCCGGGCGTGATCCGCCATGTCTACGGCGACAAGTTTCCGCTCGGCGAACCGTCGGGCGAGAAGAGCGCCGAGATCGAAGACCTGTCCGCGCTGTTCGAGAAAGCCGGGCTGAAGGCGCCGGTGCTGGACAGCATTCGCGATGAAATCTGGCTCAAGCTCTGGGGCAACGTCTCGTTCAATCCGATCAGCGCGCTGACCCATGCGACGCTGGACGTTCTGTGCGGCGATCCCGGCACGCGCGCCGTCACCCGCGCCATGATGGTGGAGGCGCAGCAGATCGCTGAATCCTTCGGCGTGAAATTCCGCGTCGATGTGGACCGGCGCATTGAAGGCGGCCGCAAGGTCGGCGCACACAAGACCTCGATGCTGCAGGACCTCGAGCGCGGCCGGCCGATGGAAATCGATCCGCTGGTCACCGTGGTGCAGGAGATGGGCAAGCTCACCAACGTGCCGACGCCGACCATCGACACCGTGCTGGCGCTGACGCGGCAGCGCGCGAAGGTGGCGGGGCTGTATTGAGATGCTGTCTGGCACATTCCGGTGCCCCGGACGCGGTGCGGCATTCTTCATGCCGCTCCGCAGAGCCGGGGCCGTCGCGGATCGTATGCGTGACGGTCCCGGTTCTGCGAAGCAACGCTGGCGCGTTGCATCGCGCCCGGGACACAGCAGAAGGACGAACGACAAGACCGTTGAGTTGCTTCGTCGCCATAGTGGGTCGAAGACGCGCGTACACGCGCCAATGGCTCTTCGCAATGACGACTGTCTGCTGGTTTTTCATCGGAGTTCTTCACAGTGACCCACTGGATTCGCTTTCGCCATCAGGACGAGATTCATTTCGGCACGCTGACGGATGGCGTGATCGCGGCTCACAACGGCGACATGTTCGGCGTCTCACAGCCGAACGGGCGGCGGCTGAAGCTGGCGGAGGTCGAACTGCTCGCGCCGTGCGAGCCGACCAAGATCATCGCGCTGTGGAATAATTTTCACGCGCTGGCGGCGAAGCTGGAAAAGCCCGAACCGCCGGAGCCGCTCTATCTTCTCAAGGCGCCGACCACGGCGGCCGCGCCCGGCGCGGTGGTGCGCAAGCCAAAATCCTATGACGGCAAGGTGGTCTATGAGGGCGAACTCGCCATCGTGATCGGCAGGCGTTGCAGCAATGTCTCTGTTGCGGACGCCGACGATTATATTCATGGCTACACCTGCGTGAACGACATCACCGCCGCCGATGTGCTGAACCGTGATCCGACCTTCCCGCAATGGGCGCGGGCCAAGGGCTTCGACGATTTCTGTCCGTTCGGTCCCGCCATCGTGACGGATATCGATCCGGCTTCGCTGACGGTGCGCACCATTCTCAACGGTGCGGAGCGGCAGAACTACAGGATTTCGGACATGATCTTTTCGGCGCAGGAGCTGGTCAGCAAGATCTCGCAGGAGATGACGCTGCTGCCGGGCGACATCATCGCCTGCGGCACATCGCTCGGCGTCGGTGTGATGAAGGAGCCGGTGAACACGGTGACCGTCGCCATCGACGGCATCGGCGAACTGACGAACGAGTTTTTGAATTAGGCGTAGTACAAAATATCCGGCCGTCCTCCCGCAGGCGCGGACGACGACTTGCAATCTCGCCGTCATTGCGAGGAGCGATAGCGACGAAGCAATCCATTCTTGACCTGCCCAAGAATGGATTGCTTCGCTTCGCTCGCAATGACGAAGATGGACGCTACCTTGAATCCTCGCTCGCGTTCTTCGCGGCTTTCGTGCCCGTCAGTTCCGCGAAGGCCGGGCCGAGGCCCGTCATCCGCACCAGCAGCGTAAGGTCGTTCTTCTGCGTGCCGGTGAGCTGGGTGTAGAGCGCGCGGGTCGCGATCTTCAGCCGTTGGATCGCGTCGCTGTTGGTGTCAAACGAGTCGTCGCGCCGCTTCAGCCGTTTCTGATAGTCCTCGACCTGCAGCGTCACTTCGCGCAGCGCCGTTTCCACCGGCTGCCAGTATTTCTGCTGCGCGGGCGTCAGGTTTAGGCGCTTGCGGATTCCTGCGATCTGGGTGTCGTTGAGGAACAGTCGCGACGGCTTTTCGGGGCGCGCGACCGCCGAGCGCGGCAGCGTCACCGGCGCGGCCAGCCAGGCGCGCGCGGTTTCCAGTATGTCGTTCGGCGGCGCATCCGGAACGTCCGCCGGACGCGGGGAGGCGACGATGCGGTCCTGCTTGATCATGGTGTTGGAGACGGGATAGCGCGTCTCCACCGGCGCCTCGTCCGGCGTCAGCGATGCGGAGGCGCGCTGCAGGAACAGTTCCTCGCCGAACAGCCAGCCGCCGACGCCCGCCGCGATGCCCGCGGCGCCGATCAGCACAATATATATGGTCCGCATCGCCAAACGCGCGTCTCGACCTTGAAGGAACGGCAAAGCCTCGATCATCGGCAAAGCTTTGGCCTGAATGCAGAATAATTGTGGCTTTCCGACGCTCCGGGCAAGCACCGGTGTCGCGCGGTGTCCGCCAATTTCGCGTCAACGGCGGCCGGTGGGCGAGGTTGCCGCGATGCGAGACAGGGCGATCCGGATCGGCTAAAGGAGCCGCAAAACGATGGCCGGTGCCGGCCCAAAAAGGATGACCATGAACGACAAGACCAAAACACCTGACGGCCAAAACCACAAGACGATGGCGGAGTATGAGGCCGAAGGCCGCGCGGTGCGCGCCAACATGGAAAAGCTGCGCGCGCTGCGCCTCGCCCGGGAAGCGGCGGAGGCGGCTGCGGCTCCGGCCCGCACGGCGAGCCGGACGGTGAAGAAGACCGGCGCGAAAAAGGCTGCGTCCGGCAGCAGCAAGAAGGCCGGACCGGCGAAGCTGTCCGACTGGCTGGCCGACCAGCAAAAGGGCGGGTTCCGGACGTAAACCATCGGCTTTGTTCCGTCATTGCGAGGAGCGAAGCGACGACGCAATCCATTCCTGATTTGCAGGGTGTTCAGGCCTTGCACGAAGACCGCTGGATTGCTTCGCTTCGCTCGCAATGACGGCGGATGGTTTTGACCCGGACTGGCCAGCACCTTTGTGGAGGAAAGATTTGACCACCGTCTACGATTTTGCGGCCACGACTCTCGACGGCAAGGATCAGCCGCTGAAAGCGTTCGAGGGCAAGGTGCTGCTGATCGTCAACACCGCGAGCGCCTGCGGATTCACGCCGCAATACGCGCAGCTCGAGGCGTTGCAGCGGGCCTATGGTCCGCGCGGTTTTGCGGTGCTCGGCTTTCCGTGCAACCAGTTCGGCGGTCAGGAGCCGGGCACGGCGAACGAGATCGCGGAATTCTGCGCGACGAAATACGACGTCACGTTTCCGATGTTCGGCAAGATCGACGTCAACGGCGACCATGCGCTGCCGCTGTTCGATTACCTCAAGAGCGAGAGGCCCGGCGTGCTGGGCTCCAAGGCGATCAAGTGGAATTTCACCAAGTTTCTGGTGGACCGCAGCGGCAAGGTCGTGGCGCGCCACGGCTCGACCACCGCGCCGCAGGCGCTGGCTGTGGAGATTGAAAAGCTCCTGTAAAGAGAGCGTGTGATTCGAGACCTTGGATAGATCAGGATACAGCCCATGAGCCAACTGCCCGACCGCCTCTCCACCGATCCCCGCAGCCCGTATTACAATGCGGAAGTGCTGTCGCGCGATGTCGGCATCCGCTTCAAGGGCGCAGAGAAGAACAATGTCGAGGAGTATTGCGTCAGCGAAGGCTGGATTCGCGTCACCGCCGGTAATGCCAAGGACCGCTACGGCAATCCGCTGACCATCAAGCTGACCGGGCCGGTCGAGCCGTATTTCCGCGACGAGAAGTAGCGGTCCCTGCGTCGCCATCTTGTGTCATGCCCGGGCTTGTCCCGGGCATCCCGATGAATAGGGCATGTGCTCAAGGCATCGGGATCACCGGCACAAGGCCGGTGATGACAATCGCAATTGTTGATGGACGTGTTGCCCCTGCGATAGTCTTACGGCTGCAACGTCACGGCGTGACGATATAATAGCCGCCGACCACCAGAATGAGGGCGAGCACGACGATCACGCCGAGCACGGCCGCGATGATCGCGCCGAGCCCGTGCGAGTTCAGCCAGTTCTGTAAGGAGCGCCCCGGATTCATGCGGGCTTTCTAGACGGCGCGAAGACGCGTGGCAATCGGCGGGCGCCGTTTCACGGCGCTTTCTTGTCCACCACCTCGGTGACCGGGCGGTCGTTGCCCGCGGCGGTTTCCGAGCGCCAGTTGCCCTGGCCGTCCTCATACTGGATTTCCTCGGTACGGCCGGGCACGCGTTGCTCGTTGGCGGCGCGGGTCGCCGCGGCATGCGCCGCCTCGCGGGTCGGATAGGTTTCCGAGAAAACGCCGTTGAACTTGTAGGCCCATCCGCCGTCGTGCTCGACCACTTCGTAAACCACCTTGACCATGCCGAGACCCCTGATGTCTGCGTTGATTCCTGCCGATTGCCGCCTGTTTTAACGCTTCAGCGGCATGCGGCGTTCCGCGGAAGGATGATGGTAACCCCTCTGTGGTTTGCCATGACGGCTTCACGCAAACCATTGTATGGAATCATATGGCCGTCCCCGGCAGGAATGGAAGACCCCGATGAACGCGGCAACTCCCGGCTATCTCCGTTCGCGCGGCATATTGACCGGCATCCTGATCGCGCTGCTGCTGGCATTGCTGCCGGTGGCGGTGTGGCTCGACCTGACAACCCTCGGCGAGGCGGCGCTGCGGCGGCAGGCCACCGATCTCAACTCGCTGGTCACCAGCGTGCGCAGCTATTATGCCAGCAACGTGGTCGGCCGCATTCTTGCGCATTCCGGCCAGACGCAGGTGATCCACAATTACGAGACCGTGCCCGGCGCGGTGCCGATCCCGGCGACGCTCTCGCTCGAACTCGGCAAGGTGATCAGCGAACAGCAGCAGAACATCGTCTATCGCTTCGTCTCGGACTATCCGTTCAAAAACCGCACGCCGCACCAGCTCGACGCCTTCGAGACAAACGCGCTCGCCAGCCTGCGCGCCAATCCGGATCAGAAGATCGAGGACGCCTCGCATTCGCTGTTCAGCGACCGGGTGCGCCTCGTCGCGCCGATCGTCATGGGCGCGGCCTGCGTCAGTTGTCACAACTCGCATCCCGAGAGTCCGAAGACGGACTGGAAGGTCGGCGACGTGCGCGGCATTCAGGAGGTCATTATCGCGCAGCCGATCGCGGCGAATATCTTCTCGTTCAAATATCTGCTCGCCTACTTCGCGCTGACCGCGATCTGCGGCGTGTCGTTCCTCGCCATGCAGCGCCGCCAGTCGCTGCAGATCATGGGCATGAACAGGGAGCTTGAGGCCAACAACGACTTTCTCGCCTCGCTCTCCATGAAGATATCGCGCTACATCTCGCCCCAGATCTACAAGAGCATCTTCAGCGGCCAGAAGGATGTGACCATTCACACCGAGCGCAAGAAGCTGACGATCTTCTTCTCCGACATCCAGAACTTCACCGCGACCACCGAGCGCCTTCAGCCGGAAGCCATCACGCAGCTTCTCAACGAATACTTCACGGAAATGTCCGCCATCGCGCTGGCCCATGGCGGCACCATCGACAAGTTCATCGGCGATGCGATGCTGATTTTCTTCGGAGATCCGGAGACCAAGGGCGAGCGGCTGGACGCGCAGGCGTGCCTGAAGATGGCGTGGGAAATGCAGCGCCGCCTGGTGGAGCTGAACGCGAAATGGCGCTCGGAAGGCATCGAGCAGCCGTTCAGGACGCGCATCGGCATCAATTCCGGCTATTGCAATGTCGGCAATTTCGGCAGCGCGGACCGCATGGACTACACGATCATCGGCGCGGAGGCGAACCTTGCTGCGCGGCTTCAGTCCATCGCCGAGCCGGGCCGTATCGTGGTCAGCTATGAAACCTACGCGCTGGTGAGCGATGTGGTCGAGGCGCATCCGCTGCCGCCGATCACCATGAAGGGCATCAGCCGCGAGGTGGTCCCCTATGCGGTGGACAACCTGTCGGATGCGTCGGGCGCGAAGGGGAACGTGATGGTCGAGCGCGCGGCCGGGCTCGATTTCTATCTCGATCCGTCCCTGATCGACGAAAAAGAAGCCGCGCGCATCCGTGGCGTTCTCGCCGATGCGCTGGCCGCGCTGGACCGGCGCAAGCCGGCGGGGGCGTAGCTTCGTGAGATATTCCGCGGTCAGGTTACAAATGAGCCGGATGCGCATTCCATGACGCCCCGTTATCCCAAGCAGCAGTTATGGTTTCCTTGCGGACGATACTTTCTGCGCACGATCAAGCGGGAAGATGCATCCGATCGCTGGGGCGAGTGGCTGTCGGACCCGTGGATGGTCCACGTTCTGAACGTCGCACCCCGCACACTCTCGAAGAATGAGATCGCCGATTACATCCGAAGCTTCGACCAGCGGGAGAGGCTGCTTCTCGGCATTTTCGAGCGCGGCACGCGCGCGCATGTCGGGTTTTATCGTTTCGATATCGACCATGAACGCCGCGAAGCGTTGATCAACGCCATCATCGGCGAATCGAGCCATCGGAATTCCGGTGCGACGGTGCTGACGGGCATCCCCGTGATCCAGCATCTCTTTACTGCGTTGAAGCTGGAACGGATCAACGCCTCGGTTCTCGAGCGCAACACGATGACGATGGACTATATGCTCAAGCTCGGCTGGCAGCGGGATGACGGTCCCGCAACGACGATGCCGTCTCAGACGGACGGCACGGCGCTGACGTGCCGTCATCTGGTTTGGACAGCGGATGCTTTTCGCGCCTTCATGGCCACGCCGCTGGGGCAGCGCCTTCGCAGGCAGATCGAGAGCGATGGAAAGCGTTAGTAACGGGCGACAATCGAACCTGCCGTGAACCGATAGTTCACACCGACTTTAACGACGTCGATATCCTGACGAACTCGAAGCGGCGTCGGCCCCACGGCATTGGGATCGGAGATCGACAGGGTTTTCTGATCGAACCCGTAGTGAACGTATTCAATGAAGGCCGACCAGTTCGACGCGAACGCCCATTCGATGCCTGCACCGGCGACCCAGCCAACCCGGTTGAAACTTCCGGCAGGATTACAGGCGACGAAGCCGCCGGACTGGCAAAAACCGCCTCCGGTCGCGGTGAAGTTGCTGAGGCTGTAGCGGTCATGCGCGAAACCGACGCCGCCCTTGCCATAGAGCAGGACGTTGTCCCAGGCATAGCCGACCCGCCCGCTCAGGCTGGCGAGCCAATCCGTGCGGGTATGAATCTGAGCCGGGCCGGGATTCTTGTTTCCGAAAAACGGATCGTCCACCGTTCCCTTGATGTTGGTGCCGGAGAAATCGCCTGCGAGGCCCACGACCCAGGCATTGGCAAACTGATAGTCGCAGCCAAGCTGAACGCCGCCGAGCACCGATGTATCGCCTTCGATATCAAATGCGCCGTTCACGCTCATGACGCCCGGGACGTCTGTGACGTTGGTTTTGCTCCAGCCGGCTCCGACATGGCCGCCCGCATAACAGCCGGTCCAGTTATGGGTCCGGGCGGTCGCCGCAGGTGCCTTGACGAAAGAGCGGGGAGCAAGATCGGCCGCTGATGCCGCCGTCGCAAACGCAACGATAGCCGTCCCTGCCAGCAAAAACGCCTTCATGGAAATCTCCAAAAAAAGAAATAAAATAACCGCAGCTTTAATAGCTCAAGTCTCTTTTGATAGCCCAAGTCTGTGGGCTTGGCTGTGCCGCAGAAGCCACATCGGGGCCGTCGAAGTCGGCTTTCGGAAGCGGGGGCGAGGGAGGAGTTAATTACGTCGTCCCGGCGCAGGCCGGGACCCATCACCCCTGTAAAAATATTTGCAAAGATCGGCTCGACTTCTTGTCTCGATTGAGAGGTTAGTGGTTATGGGTCCCGGCCTGCGCCGGGACGACACGTTGAGGGATCGTGCTCCGTTCGACGTGATGGAGAGCTAACCCACCTCCCGCAGCACGCCCTCGACGATCTTGCGTTCTTCGGCCGTCAGCGGCGTCTGCGGCGGCACCGGATCGCCGACGTCGTAGCCTTGGCTCTGAAGCCCGGCCTTGATGCAGGCGGCAAGGTTGAACCGCGCGAACACTTCATTGACGCGCCACAGCTTCTTCTGCAGCGGAATGGCGTCATTCCATTTCCCGGCCTTGCACAGCTCATAAAGCTGCACGCTCTGGCGCGGCACGATGCAGGCCGGGCCCGCCATCCAGCCTTTGCCGCCGATCAGCATCACCGCCGCCGGAATATGCGCCGAGGCCGCGAACACCTGCATGTCGTCGCCGCAGCGGTTGATGATCGAGAGCAGGCGGCCGGTGTTGTTGGACGCATCCTTGATGCCGACGATGCGCGGATGGGTCGCGAGCCGCGCGATGACATCGAGGGTGAGGTCCGAGCGCTGGAAATTCGGATTGGTGTAGATCACCACCGGAATGTCGACGGCGTCGGCGATGGCGCGGAAATACGCTTCCACCTGCGCATCCTTGATCGGAAAGTACGCTTCGAGGATGGCGAGGATGCCGTCCACGCCGAGCGCCTGATAGGCTTTGGCCTGCGCCACCGCATCGGCGATGGAGGTGGAGGCGACGCCCGCCAGCACCGGCACGCGCCTTGCCGCGGCGTCCACGGTCGCCTTCACCACGGCGGTGCGCTGCTCGCTGCCGAGATAGGCGAACTCGCCGGTGGAGCCGAGCGGCGTCAGCCCATGCACGCCCGCCTTGATCAGATCGTCGCAGAGCTTGCCCAGCACGTCGGTCTTGATGCGCCCGTCGGCTGTGATTGGTGAGGCGAGGTAGGGGAATACACCGTGGAAGTTCGTCATGGGTCGGATCACTCGTGATGCGTCGCTCAGTGGCACAGGTTAACGATTGAAGCGCGTTTGGCGCGCCCGCATGGAGTCACGCAGCCTCATCTGGACATGGTTTTCGGGTGCGACACAAGATGTCGATGCGTGAATCGGCGTGCGTGGTATGAATCTCTGATTCGGGCGCGTTTCGTTCTGCGCGCGTTCCAAAGCTTAAGATCGCGCAACCTTTGGCGCGCAGAGCCGTCGCGTTATGGGACAGTTCGTGCGGACTGCAGGACAGGCGCGGAAGAAAAGCGAGGCGGACATGATGAAGCGGATGATTTGCGTGGGCGTGCTGTCGATGATGGCCACTGCCGCGCTGGCGCAGGACGTGCCGGGCATCGAGATCTGCACCGCCGAGAAGACCATGGAGCGGCGCACCGGCTGTCTGCAGAGCAATGTCAATTTTCTCAAGAGCGCGCTGACCAAGGCGTCGCTGGATCAGCAGCAGAAACTGGACGCCGCCAACCGCCAGATCGACGCGCTGAAGGCGGCGGTGATCGGCTTGCAGAAGCAGGTGGCGGATCTGCACGGACAGGTGCAGGCGCTCGGCAAGAAGCCTGATGCTGCGAAGGATGGGCCGAAGGCTCCGGCTGCGAAGTGACGCGGACTGCGAAAGCAAAGACGGTGGCGGCGAAGACGAAGCCACGCACAAAGAAGATCAAGCCCGTCGCCTTCGTCTATGTGCTCGGCTGCTGCCACAAGGGCCGCTGGCTGTCCTATGTCGGCTGGACCAACGATGTCGCGCAGCGCCTTGCCAAACACAACAACGGCACCGGCGCGCGCACCACGCGCGGACGGACCTGGACCTTGCTGCACACCGAAGGCTTCGCCACGCGCAATGAGGCCATGAGCCGCGAATGGCATCTCAAGCGCGACCGGGTGTTTCGGAAGACGCTGATGGATGGGTTGAAAACCCAAGCCGTCATTGCGAGCCAACGGATCGGCGCAAGCGCCGTCCGATGATAAACTCCGCGAAGCAATCCACGGCTAATCTGCCGAAAGCTGGATTGCTTCGTCGCTTACGCTCCTCGCAATGACGGAGTAGAGTAGGCCATGACCCAAGCCACCGCGTCTCCCCTGATCATCGACGCCGCGCGGACCCGCGCCAGCCTGTCGTTCGACCGACTGATCCCGGCGCTGCGCGAGGCATTCGCCGCCGGGGCGGAGGTGCCGCTGCGCCACCATCATTTCATGCCGCAGCCGGATGGTTCGACCGCGACCATTCTCATCATGCCGGCGTGGCAGCGCTCGTTTATCGGCATCAAGATCGTCACCATTTTTCCCGAGAACGGCAAGCGCGCGCTGCCGGGCCTGTTCTCCAGCTATCTGCTGTGCGACGGCGAGACCGGGCAGCACATCGCGCTGATCGACGGCAACGAGATCACCTCGCGTCGCACGGCCGGCATCGCCGCGCTGGGCGCGGATTTTCTCGCGCGCAAGGATGCGCGCAAGCTGCTGGTCTGCGGCTCGGGGCGGATCGCCACGCTGCTGACCGGCGCGTTCCGCGCGGTGCGGCCGATCGAGAAGGTTGCGGTGTGGAATATCAATCCGGCGGGCGCGGCGCGGCTGGTGTTCGATCTGCGCGCGCAGGGGATCGATGCGGAGGTCGCGCCGGACCTCGAGCGCGCGGTGAAGGACGCGGACATCGTGAGCTGCGCGACGCTGGCCGCAAAGCCGATCATCAGGGGCGCGTGGCTGAAGCCGGGCGTGCATCTCGACCTGATCGGCAGCTTCACGCCGTTCATGCGCGAGGCGGACGACGAGGCGTTTCTGAAAGGGCATGTCTGGCTGGATACCTATGACGCGCTGAAGGAGTCCGGCGAACTGCTCGATCCGATCCGCGACGGCATCATTCGGGCCGAGGACATTCGCGGCTCGCTCGCACAGTTATGCCGGGGCGAGCGCAGGGGCCGCACCGACGACGGCGAAATCACCGTGTTCAAGGCGGTAGGCACCGCGCTGTCGGACATCGCGGCGGCGGGGCTGGTGTATCGGGATTTGCAGAAGCAGTGATTCTCCTGTCCCGGGCGCGATGCAACGCCATAAGCGCGTTTACGCGCGTCTTCGCCGCGCTATGGCGTTGCTTCGCAGAACCGGGACCGTTGCGCGCACGATTTCAAGCGGTCCCGGCTCTGCGGAGCGGCATGAAGAATGCCGCACCGCGTCCGGGATACATGCGGCCCCGTATGCTCAAGCCTGCCCTGCATCCGCATGCTGGTCATCATGAAATCCGCACGCTAGGTTTTCCGCAATCCTCATCCTGAGGAGCGGCTTGGCCGCGTCTCGAAGGATGAGGCAACAATCAACTCATGGTTCGAGACGCGCGAAGACGCGCCCCTCACCATGAGAAAAACGGGAGGTCTTCATGTCCAATCTTCGCGTCATCGCAACCGGTCTCGAATTTCCGGAAGGGCCGGTGGTGATGCCTGACGGCTCCGTGGTGCTGGTGGAAATCCGCCGCCAGACCCTGACGCGCGTCTATCCCGACGGGCGCAAGGAGATCGTCGCGAAGATTCCCGGCGGGCCGAACGGCGCGGCGCTCGGTCCCGACGGCAAGATGTACATCTGCAACAACGGCGGCTTCTCGTGGGCGCCGGGGCCGCGCGGCAACATCATGCCCGGCGGGCCGAAGCCGTCGGAATATATCGGCGGCGCGCTGCAGCGCGTGGATTTGCAAAGCGGGCAGATCGAAACGCTGTTCACCCATTGCGGCGAGCGGCCGCTGAAGGGGCCGAACGATCTCGTCTTCGACAAGGAGGGCGGGCTGTGGTTCACCGACCTCGGCAAGCGCCGCGCGCACGATCTCGATGTCGGCGCGGTCTACTACATGAAGAAGGGCGGAAGCGCGCTCGTCGAAGCCGTGCCGCACATGCTGCCCGCCAACGGCATCGGTCTCTCTCCGGACGAGACAACCGTCTATGTCGCCGAGACGCCGACGGCGCGGCTGTGGGCGTTCGATATCGGCGCGCCCGGCGAGATCAAGCCGCGCGAGGCGATCTATCGCGGCGAGATCGGACGGCCGATTTCAGGCCTCGGCGGCTATCAGATGTACGATTCGCTGGCTGTGGAAGCGTCGGGCAATGTCTGCGTCGCCACGCTCATCACCGGCTGCATCTCTGTGATCGCGCCGGATGGCAAGCTGGTGGAGCAGGTGCCGACCGGCGACAACGTCACCACCAACATCGCGTTCGGCGGGCCGGAATTGAAGACGGCCTACATCACGCTGTCCGGCAAGGGCGAACTGGTGGCGATGGACTGGCCGCGCGGCGGCCTGCCGCTGAATTTTTTGAATAAGTGAAAAATGATCGGAGGCGGTGCCCCGGACGCGGCGCGGCATGAAATGCCGCTCCGCAGAGCCGGGGCCGTTCGAGGGGCAGTCCTTGTGACGGTCCCGGCTCTGCGAAGCAGCGCAAGAGCGCTGCATCGCGTCCGGGACACGAGACCTCAAACCTCGCGCCGGCTCAGGAATGCCAGGCGCTCGAACAGATGCACGTCCTGCTCGTTCTTGAGCAGCGCGCCGTGCAGCGGCGGGATCAGCTTGCGCGGATCGCGCTCGCGCAACTGCTCCACGGTCATCTCTTCATTGAGCAGCAGCTTGAGCCAGTCCAGCAGTTCCGACGTCGACGGCTTCTTCTTCAGGCCCGGCACCTCGCGCACCTCGAAGAAAATCTTCATCGCTTCCTGAACGAGACGCTTCTTGATGTCGGGGAAGTGCACCTCGACGATGGCCTGCATCGTGTCGATGTCCGGGAACTTGATGTAGTGGAAGAAGCAGCGGCGGAGGAACGCGTCCGGCAATTCCTTCTCGTTGTTCGAGGTGATCATGATGATCGGGCGCTGCTTGGCCTTGATGGTCTCGCCGGTCTCGTAGACATGAAATTCCATGCGGTCGAGTTCGAGCAGCAGGTCGTTCGGGAATTCGATATCGGCCTTGTCGATTTCGTCGATCAGCAGGACAGGGCGCTTCTCGCTGGTGAAGGCGTCCCACAGCTTGCCGCGCTTGATGTAGTTGGAAATGTCGGAGACGCGCGGATCGCCGAGCTGGCTGTCGCGAAGCCGCGACACCGCGTCGTATTCGTAGAGGCCCTGCTGCGCCTTGGTGGTGGACTTGATGTGCCAGGTCAGAAGCGGCGCATCGAGCGCGCGCGCGACTTCTTCCGCCAGCACGGTCTTGCCGGTGCCGGGCTCGCCCTTCACCAAGAGCGGACGCTCGAGCACGATCGCGGCGTTGACCGCGACTTTCAGATCATCGGTGGCGACGTAATTCTGGGTACCGGTAAATTTCATTGAAGTCTGCCTTGCTTAAGTCTGTTCGCCACGCGGAACACGAGAGGGGTCAAACAAGAAGCGACCGCTTTTTTGAAAGCGGCCGCTTCGAAAGCCGTTTAGTCCGTCACGCCCGCCGGATCAATGCGAGGATGACCAGAACGATGATGCCGCCGATGGCGGAATTGATGATGGCGCTGACGATGCCGGTGCCGAGGTTGATGCCCAGTCGCGGCAAGAGCCAGCCGGCGACCACGGCGCCGATGATACCGATTACGATATTGCCGAGCAGGCCGAAACCCGCGCCCTTCACCACGAGGCCGGCCAGCCAGCCTGCGATCGCACCGACGATCAGCCAAACGATAACGGAATCAATGCCCATGAACGATCCCCTTGTTTAAAACGCTGCGACTCCCTGTCGAAGTGTCGCGCGTACCCGGTCAACGCTGCGGATCATCCCCGGCCGGGGCATCCGGATGGCGTCAAACAACAGTTTAAATGAAATGGCACGGCGCGCCAGCAGGGACCAGTGTTCTTTTAGGGCGCAATCCAGCGTTGCGGGTGCAGATGACGGGCGTCGTCCCGGCGCAGGCCGGGACCCATACTCCCTAGATCATCAGTATAGAGACGATCGCGGAGCAGTCTTATCGTCAAAGCCTAGCTGCTCGGTGGTTATGGGTCCCGGCCTGCGCCGGGGCGACCGTGAATCACATCTTGCCGGTCAAATGTTTCATCTCTGGCATATGAGTCATACCCTTGACGCACGCGCGCACGCGGGCGATCTAAAGAGCCATGTTCCTGCAATTCTTCACATCGCTGCGCGACGCGCAGGTTCCGGTCACGCTGCGCGAATATCTGACGCTGATGGAGGCGCTCGACGCCAACCTCGCGGATCAGAGCGTGGAGCATTTCTATTACCTGTCGCGCGCGGCGCTGGTGAAGGACGAGCGCAACCTCGACAAGTTCGACCGCGTGTTCGGCACTGTGTTCAAGGGGCTCGAAAGCCTGCTCGACGCCATGGAGAAGGCGGAGATTCCCGCCGAGTGGCTGCGCAAGGCGGCGGAGAAATATCTCACCGAGGAAGAGAAGAAGCAGATCGAGGCCATGGGCTGGGACAAGCTCATGGAGACGCTGAAGAAGCGTCTTGAGGAACAGAAGAAGCGCCATCAGGGCGGCAACAAGTGGATCGGCACCGGCGGAACGTCGCCTTTCGGCGCGGATGGCTACAATCCCGAAGGCATCCGCATCGGCCAGGAGAAGAACCGCAACTTCCGCGCGGTGAAGGTGTGGGACAAGCGCGAGTTCAAGGACCTCGACGGCAATGTCGAACTTGGCATCCGCAACATCAAGGTCGCGCTGCGCCGCCTGCGCAAGTTCGCGCGCACCGGCGCGCCGGACGAACTCGATCTCGACACCACCATCAAGGAAACCGCGAACCACGGCTATCTTGACGTGCACATGCGCCCCGAGCGGCGCAACGCGGTGAAGGTGCTGATCTTCTTCGACATCGGCGGCTCGATGGACGGTCACATCAAGCAGGTCGAAGAACTGTTCTCGGCGGCGAAGACCGAGTTCAAGCACATGGAGTATTTCTACTTCCACAACTGCCTCTATGAGGGTGTGTGGAAGCAGAACAAGCGGCGCTTCTCGGACCGCACGCCGACCTGGGACATCCTGCACAAATATCCGCACGACTATAAGGTCGTGTTCGTCGGCGACGCGTCGATGTCGCCTTACGAGATCATGGTGCCGGGCGGCTCGGTCGAGCACGTCAATGAGGAGGCCGGCTCGGTGTGGATGGAGCGCGTGACGCAGACCTATCCGCATGCGGTCTGGCTCAATCCGGTCGCGCGCAAGCACTGGGATTATTCGGAGTCCACCACCATCATGCGGCGGCTGATGAACGAGCGCATGTTCCCGCTGACGCTGGAAGGTTTGGAGGGCGCGATGAAGGAATTGACGCGGTAGCTGCCTTGGTCCTGTGTCCCGGGCGCGATGCAGCGCGCGAGCGCTGCGGCGCAGAACCGGGACCGTTACATTCACGATGCTTAGTTTTGATACGGCCCCGGCTCAGCGGAGCGGCATTCTATGCCGCACCGCGTCCGGGGCACATCAATCTGTGCCGGACGACTTCTAAAGAGCGATGTAGTATTCGCCGTCATGCCCGGGCTTGTCCCGGGCATCCACGCCTTTAAGGTTATCCCAGCAAGACGTGGATGGCCGGAACAAGTCCGGCCATGACAAACGGAAAGAATAGATCATGCCCTCCACCATCACCCGCGGTTACAAGAAACTTCTCGACGAAGCCAATGCGCAGGTCGAGACCATCAATGCGGCCGAGGCCGTCGAGCGGTTTCCGAACGGCGGGGCGGGACTTGCCGATGTGGTGATCGTGGACCTGCGCGATCCGCGCGAGATCGAGCGCGAGGGCCGCATTCCCGGCGCGTTCCATTGCCCGCGCGGCATGCTGGAATTCTGGATCGATCCGGAAAGCCCTTACGCCAAGCCGATCTTCCAGGAAGATAAGACGTTCGTGTTTCACTGCGCGTCGGGCTGGCGCTCGGCGCTCGCCGCCAAGACCGCGCAGGACATGGGCCTGAAACCCGTCGCGCATCTCGGCGGCGGTTTCACCGGCTGGCGCGAAGCGGGCGGCCCGGTGGAGAAGGTGGAGCCGAAGAAGTAGGATTGATAGGCGCGAGGACCACGAATGCTGGCCTACGTTCTGCATCGTTATGGCGCGGCGGACGCCGCGAAACTGGAAGACGTGCCCGCGCCGTCGCCCGCGCCTCACGAAATTCTTGTGAAGGTTCGCGCCGCCGGACTGAACCCGGTGGATTTCAAATTCCGGGAGGGAAAGCTCCGGGCGATCTACCGTCCCAAGATGCCGTTTGTGCTTGGAAACGAACTGGCGGGCGAAGTTACCGCCGTGGGCAAGGATGTCAAAACGTTTCGTCCGGGCGACCGCATTTATGCGCGCCTCGGGAAGGAAGGCGGCGGCGCGTTCGCCGAACAGGCCTGCATCGACGCGGCTTACGCAGCGCATATTCCGCCGAATATCGATTTCGCCACGGCCGCGGCGGTCCCGCTGGCCGGGCTGACCGCGCTGCAGGCATTACGGGACGAACTCAAGGTCAAGCCGCAAGACAACGTCTTTATCTCGGGCGGTGCGGGCGGGGTCGGCACCTTTGCGATCCAGATCGCCAAATGGCTCGGCGCGCATGTGACGACAACGGCATCGAAGCGCGGCGAAGCCCTGGTGCGTTCGCTCGGCTGCGACGACGTCATCGACTACACCTCGCAGGACATCGCGGCGGCCGGGCGCAGATTCGACGCGGGATTCGATCTGATCGGCGGCGAGACGCTGGAGAAAACATTCCGCGTCATGAAGCCCGGCGCGAAAGTCGTTTCGGTTGGCGCGCTGCCGGAGCCCGAGACGGCGATGAAGGATCTCGGCGGACGGCGCTTTCTCGCATTTCTGTTCTGGATCATCAGCCGGACAATCAGGCGACAAGCCCGCGAGGCGGGCGTGACCTATCGCTACCTTTTCATGCATCCGAGCGGAGCCGAGTTGTCCGAACTCGGTTCGCTGATCGAAAGCGGAAAGCTCAAGGTGATCCTCGACCGAACATTTCCATTCGCGCAGATTTCGGACGCGCTCGCCTATGTCGAGAGCGGACGCGCGAAGGGGAAAGTTGTCGTCTCGATGAACGACTGAAGCGAACTTCAATGTCAATTCCATTCCGCAGGACTTAAGGACCATCATGACGACAACCGATCCTCTCGTTTCCACGCAATGGCTGGCCGCGCATCTGAACGATCCGCGTATGAAGATTCTCGACGCGACGTTCAAGATGCCGGGCGTGCTGCCGCTGCCGAAGGACGATTATCTGCAGCAGCATATTCCCGGCGCGGTGTTTTTCGATGTCGATGCGGTGTCGGATCACTCCTCGCCGTTGCCGCACATGTATCCGTCCGCCGAACAGTTCGGCCGCGATGTCGGCGCGCTCGGCATTTCCAACGATGACACGGTGGTGGTGTATGACGCGGGCGGCTGGGTCGCGGGTCCGCGCGCGTGGTGGATGTTCCTGTCGTTCGGCCATGCCAATGTGCGCGTGCTCGACGGCGGGTTGAAGAAGTGGCTGGCGGAAGGCCGCGCCACTGACAGTGACGAGGCGTCGCCGAAGCCCGCGACGTTCAAGGCGGCGTTCGATGCGAAGCGCGTGCGCAGCATGCAGCAGTTGATCGGCAATCTGGAAAGCAAAGCCGAGCAGGTGATCGACGCGCGGCCGACGCCGCGCTTCGAGGGCACGGTGGCCGAGCCGCGTCCCGGCCTTCGCTCCGGGCATATTCCGGGTGCACGCAGCGTGCCCTATGCGGGGTTGTTCGATGCCGCGACCGGCGCGATGAAGCCGCTGGATGAACTGCGTGCGGCGTTCACCGGCGCGGGCGTCGATCTGGCGAAGCCGATCGTCACGAGCTGCGGTTCGGGCGTGTCGGCGGGCGTGCTGACGCTGGCGCTTTATCGCCTCGGTGTCGCCGACACCGCGCTCTATGACGGCTCATGGTCGGAATGGGGCGAGCAGAACGGCCCGCCGGTCGCGACCGGACCGGCGTAAATCATCACGCCTCGTTTGTATCAGAGAGTGCAACACGCACAACGTTGTGCTCGCGAAGTTGGCGCCTCTGCGAAAGTCTTCGGGACTAGCCGCGTCATTGCGAGGAGCGCAGCGACGAAGCAATCCAGCTAACATTTTTGAAGAAGATGGATTGCTTCGCTTCGCTCGCAATGACGAAGTCGGCTCGACATCATTCTGTCACGGGGGCGACGGGAGTTGCTGTGTCGATAACAGTCTCTTAGCTGCGCGGTGCCGGCGCGGGCGTGCCGAACAGGCCGAACGGGTCCGGAGCCTGCCGCTGTTGCTGCTGTTGAGCGGCACGCGTGGCGGCGCGGGCACGGGCGATGGCCCGGCGGCGCTGCGCGGCGGCGCGTGTGTTGACGCGGACGGGCTTCCTCGCCACGGGCAGCGGAATCACCGCGGTGGCGGTCGCTTCCGACGAGCGCGTAATCGCGCCGACGGTTTCCGGCGGTTCGGACGCTTCGTTCTCGGTGGAGGCCAGAATCGCCGGTTTGGCCTCGGGCTCCTGCGTTTCCGGTGCCGCCGCCTCGGTGGCGTGGGCATCCGACATGTTTTCGCTGGCGGGTTTGGCGTCCTGTGCCGGGGTATCGGCCTGCGTCGTCGCAACAGGCGGCGTCTCGCCGGCGGGCGCATCCGCCACCGGCTCTGTTGCAGGAGCCGACGGTTCGGCGACGGACACCGGCGGTTCGGTTGGCGTCTCGGGTGTGGCGATGGCCACCGGCGTGGCGACAGCCTCCGGTTGCACCGGCGGCTGATCGCGCACCGGCTCCGGATGAACGGCCTCCAGCCGCGGCGCGTCGGTCTGCAGGACATGCGGCCGGGTGTTCTCAACCATCGATCGCGGGGCGGGCGCTTCGATTCGCAGCATCGCCAGCGTCGGCGCGTTCATCTCGAACTGCGGCGCCAGCAGCGGCTGCTGGGCCAGCCGCCATGACGGAAGGCTCACGAATTCCTCATGCGCCGCGCGCAGCAGTGCGGCCGCGCCCAGCCCGAAGATCAGGACGGACACCGCCAGAACAACCGTTGCGAACAGAAACCGGAAATCGGGAAGCATGAGTTGCGTGTCCTGCCTTCGGTGGCGAAGGCGCGATGTCGTCGTGTCAAAGTCGTCGGGGTCAAAACGGAACGCTTGTGAACGCAACTGGAGGCAAAATCGGGCGATGAACGCCACGAATCAGCCTCGAAGGAAGGATACCGCAGGCGGCAACGCGGGCTTGAGGAAAAAGTTCACACAGACCCGCACGAGCAGCGCATTGGCGGGAACCTGTGGCGCGGCTGCATCTCGCGAAAAAGTCAGCCGTTCCAAGGCCTTTTTTCGATAAATGTCTTGAATGCGCCGCGATCCTGAGCGATTTGCGGTTAACGATGCGGTGGCGGGTTCGCACTACACATAGGGGCATGATGTTCGATCGCCTTTCCAGATTGTCTGCGACGGTTTTTGCGGGATCAGCACTGACCGTCCTGGCGGGGATTCCTGTGGCTCTGGCCCAGTCCTATCCGCCGCCTCCCGGCTATTCCCAGCCGCTTCAGCCCGCGCCTTATGATGCGCAGGCCGACCGTGCGCCGGATTTCGACCGTCTCGACGGCGATGGACGCGGCACGGGCCTGCCGCCGCCGGGCTATCAGCAGCAGCCGAATTATCAGCAGGCCGCGCCGCAGCAGCAGAGCTACCAGCAGCAGCCGGGACTCGACCCGCGCGGCCCGGTGCTGTCGCCGGACGATCCGCGTTATGGCCGCGCCACCGTGTATCGGGACTCCGGCCCCGCGCCGATCTATTCCGATCGCGGCCCGCCGCAGGGCGCCGACTACGGCGACCGTCCGCGTCCGCCGGGCGGTGTCGATGGCGGTGCGCCCGGCATGGCGCAGCCGCAGCAGCCGGATACGGCGATGGGCGCCAATGGCCGCTCGGTGATGGCGGCGCTGCCGCCGGAAGATCAGCCGGAAACCGGTCCGCGCCAGGAATTGCCTGCACGCCTGCGCCGTCAGGAAGTCGCCTTCGCCACCAAGGAGCCGGCGGGCACCATCGTGGTCGATACGGCGAACACCCAGCTTTATTACGTGCTCGGCGGCGGCCGGGCGATCCGCTACGGCATCCGTGTGGGCCGCGAGGGCTTCACCTGGACCGGCGTGCAGAAGATCACCCGCAAGGCTGAGTGGCCGGACTGGCATCCGCCCGCGGAAATGATCGAGCGCCAGCCTTACCTGCCGCGCTTCATGGCGGGCGGCGACGGCAATCCGCTCGGCGCGCGCGCGATGTATCTCGGCTCGACCGTGTATCGCATTCACGGCACCAACCAGCCGTCGACCATCGGCAAGTTCGTGTCCTCCGGCTGCTTCGGCATGCTGAATGAGGATGTCACCGATCTGTTCGACCGTGTGAAGGTCGGCACCCGCGTGGTGGTGCTGCCGGGCGGCAAGCCGCCGGCGGTCGCCGCGACGGGCGCAACCGCCGCAGCCGGTGGAAACGGCTATGTGCCGTCGCCGTCGGCTGTCGATGCCCGGCCGGTAACGGCCGGTGCCGCGCCGCAGAACGATGCCTACAACGCGCAGCAGCATGTCGGCGTGCCGAATCAGGGCCCGACGGCGGTGCCGCCACTGCCCGCGCCGGTGACGATCCGCTAACGCGAACAGCATGAATGTGAAAAGCCCGGCGAGATGCCGGGCTTTTTGTTTGAGGCTTACGCCGTCACGCGCGCGGCGTTCGGCGTCTTGCCGTAGCGCGCGCGGAAGGCGCGGTGGAACGTCGACAGATCGGAAAATCCGCACTTGAACGCAATGTCCGCGACCGCATCGGTGACGCCGCTGCGCAGCATGCCGAACGCCGCTTCCAGCCGCATCGCCATCAGTTCCTCGCTGAAGGTCGAGCCATGCTGGCTCAGCACATGCTGGATTGAGCGCGCGGACATGCCCAGCCGTTCGCCGATCGCGCCCGGCTTCAGATCAGGACTGCGATAGCTGCGCGCGATCTGCTTGCGGATGTCCGCGATGCGCGTGTCGGGTTTCTTGCCTTGCTGCTTTGCGCCCTGCGCGCCGGGCGATTGCAGAACGAGACCGGCGAGATAGCCAATGTAGTCGCCCGATGCCGTTTCCAGCGATGGGTCGAGATCGTCGGGCGCGCCCAGCAGGTGCTGGACATTCTCGCCGAGCAGTTGCTGCGCGGTGCGATGCGTCTTCAGGCGCGTCGCCGCCAGCAGTTCGAGCATGCGTCCGGCCTGCTGAAACATCTCGCGCGGCAGCAGGATGACATGCGAGTGCCCGCTGTGCGGCGTCGCGCATTCGCTCGGCATGTCCATCGCCAGCACCGTCATCTCGTCGCGCTTCAGGTCGATCCTGCGGCCGAACTGACGCACGGTCATCGGCGTCTCGCCGCGGTTGATGAGGATCATGATGCGGTCGTCGCCATCGCTGCGCAGCTTCGCTTCGGAGCGCAGCACCGTCACCGCGCCGTCCGCGACGGTGTTCGCGGAGCCGAGCTGAATCCGGCCGAGCTGCAGCACGGACACCTCGCCGTGAAATTTCCGGCTGGTGACAATGCCCATCTCGAACGATGAGCCGATCGCATCCATGGAATTCGCCCACAGCTTCGCGCGCATGCGGGCGGGCAGGGCGGAGGGAAGCTGGTCCGACGTGAAATGAAATTTTGGCATTGGCCCGATGGTTTCAGATTCCGGCTGCCTGCCTGTTGCATCCGGCGCAAGGCCTTTGCGCCCGATGCAAGGACGGCGTGCGGGCATTCCACAATGATCGGATGCGGGGTGGCAAGTGCCGTGTGCGGGGCGCTCCGTCTTTCTTTGCGGGTGACGGCGATCACCCTTCCGATTTTCGAGCATGGGCTGGGGATATTGATGAAGAGATTTTTGATTGCTGTTGCGGCGCTGTTCGGTGTGACCGCGGCACAGGCCGCGGACATGGCCGCTGCGCCATACACCAAGGCTGCGCCGCTCGCGCTTGCTTATAGCTGGACCGGCTTTTATGCCGGAGTGAACGCGGGATACGGCTGGGGCGACCATACGGCGGCCTTTGCGGGAGGCGATCCGTTCATTCAGGAACTGACCACAGGATCGGGATTCCCGGCTGGAACGCAGATTCCCTCGGCCGCCACCAACATGAATGGCGCGACCGGCGGCGTTCAGCTCGGATATCATCTGCAGTTTGCTCCGCAATGGGTGGCCGGACTGGAAGCCGATTTCAACGGACTTGATTTTAAAACGTCTGCCGCCTCTTCCTTTCGTCTCGGGCCAACGCTCGGGATGAGTGAGGTTGTCGGTCTTGCCGCGAGTCAGAAGGCCGACTGGTTCGGCACGGTTCGCGGACGGATCGGCTGGCTGCCTGCCGACAGGCTCCTTGTTTACGGGACCGGCGGCCTGGCCTATGGACAGGTCAAGGAAACTCTCGTTTTCAATGGCGCTCCAAATATGAGCGCGGGCAGCGGCACCTCCAACGTCGGCTTTGTTTGCAGCGCGACGGGACTTGACTGCTTCATTGGATCGTCGTCGCGGGTTGCAGTCGGCTATGCCGCCGGTGCCGGACTGGAATATGCCATCTCGCGCAACATCACCCTCCGCGCCGAATATCTTTATGTGAACCTCGGAAAGACAAGCACGCGGGCGTCCGCCGTGACGTCGCAGATTCCATATGCACCGGCGTCGTTCGTCGCCAATTTCGGTGACTTCGATTTCAACGTCGTCCGCGCGGGTGTGAACTACAGGTTCTGAGGTTTGTCGCTCGGTGTTGGGCTTTTGATTGAGCGATGCTTTCCTACGGGTCGTCCCGGCGCAGGCCGGGCCCTATAACCACTGACCGTTCAATTGAGCAGAGTGGTTGATCGCTTCTTGTCAACAACGCCGACAGGGCTAATAGGTCCCGGCCTGCGCCGGGACGACGACATTCGCTACGTCACCACCCGCACGGGCTTGCCGTCCAGCCACGCGGCGATGCATTCGATCATCTCGGCATAGTAGCGGCGATAGTTCTGCTCGGTGACATAGCCGAGATGCGGCGTCAGCACGACATTGTCGAGCTTGCGCAGCGGATGATCGGCGGGCAGCGGCTCTTGCGAGAACGTATCGAGGCCCGCGCCCGCGATCCTTCCGTCCTGCAGCGCTTTCAGCAGCGCGGTCTCGTCCACGATCGGCCCGCGCGCGGTGTTGATGAGATAGGCCGACGGCTTCATGCGCGCGATGTCGGCGGCACCGACAAGGCCGCGCGAGCGCGCCGACAGCACGAGATGGATAGTGATGATGTCGGCCTGTGCGAACAGGTCGTCCTTGCTGGCATAGGCGACGCCGGCTTCCGCGCATTTGTCCGGCGTCAGGTTCTGACTCCAGGCGATCACGTTCATGCCGAGTGCTTTCGCAATGGCCGCGACCTTCGCGCCCAGCTTGCCGAGGCCGATGACGCCGAGCGTCATGCCTTCGAGATCGCGTCCGACCGTGACCTGCCACGCTTCGCCCGCATGCATGCGCGCGTTCTCGAAGCCGATGCGGCGCGTCAGTTCCAGCATCAGGGCGATGGCGAGTCCGGCGGTGGGGCTGCCGACCGAGCCGGTGCCGCAGACCGTGACGCCGCGTTCGCTCAGCGTCGCCATGTCGAAGGCGGCGTTCTTCATGCCCGAGGTCAGAAGCAGTTTCAGTTTCGGCAGCGCGCTCACCACCTCGCGGCTGAACGATGTGCGCTCGCGCATCGCGCAGACGATCTCGAAATCCTGCAGCGCGCGCACGGCCTCGTCGCTTGTCGCAAACGGCTTGTCGAACACCGTGATGGCCGCCTTGTCCTTAAGTTTCGACCAGTCGGCCAGCTTCAGGGCCACGTTTTGATAATCGTCGAGAATGGCGACGCGCAGGGGCATTTTGTTTTTCCGTTTTGTCTGCTGGCGGGAACGTCATTGCGAGGAGGGAGCCGGCGAAGCATTCCAGTTTCATCACGACGTAACAAGCTGGATTGCTTCGCTTGCATTCGCAATGACGTGAAGGACATC
>ERZ778022.1075-NODE-1075-length-42677-cov-4.898409_pt1 | contig 42677 bp, 48 predicted proteins | sample MGYA00375752_ERZ778022 | MGnify/ENA primary metagenome ERZ778022 (study PRJEB29350, sample SAMN05389826) | bioreactor metagenome | isolation source: Thiocyanate bioreactor | place: South Africa: University of Cape Town | collected 2014-04-04 ...
CTTGAGCAGCGTGTCGACGGTGCCGGCCGGCAGCGCGGCGAAGGCCTCGTTGGTCGGCGCGAAGACGGTGAACGGGCCCTTGCCCGACAGCGTGTCGACGAGGCCGGCGGCCTTCACCGCCGCGACCAGCGTCGTGTGGTCCTTCGAGTTGACGGCGTTCTCGACGATGTTCTTGTCGGCGAACATCGCCGCGCCGCCGACCATCGGGTTGTCGGCCGCGAGCGCCGCGCCGGCGAGTGCGGAAAGGGCGACGGCCCCGGCGAGAACGGTCCTGGCGAAACTGTGCATCGGTATCTCCCTGGTTGTTGGCTTCCATCGGGAAGGCAGCGGGAGACACGGGGCGGCACGGGAAAGAGTTTCGGCTTCGGCCAAAAAAAATGCGCCGCCTGCCGATCACATGAACGTGAGGCGGTCAGATCGTCTTCAGGTCGCCGGTCGCCACCACCGGGCCGGTCGGCTGGCCGGTCGGCGAGCCGCCGGCCGGCTCGAGGCTGATCGCGAACACCGCACCGCTTTCGATCTTGCGCCTGAGCGCATCGGCGACCCTGAGGCGCACGTTCGAGCCGGCCGGGATGACGCCGAGCGAGGCAGGCGGCTGCTTGCCCTCGATCACCCACAGCTCGAAGTCGCGGCCCGCGCCGCGCGCGCCGCTGACATGCGACAGGCCGATCTGCGCCGTGCGCGGGTCGTAGACGACGAAATAATGGACGTCGCTGCCTTCGGCCGACAGCGAGGCGACGAGCCTGTCGCCCGTGATCTGAGCGATGGGCGGCGCCATCGCGAGGATGGCGATCACCAGCAGAAGCGCGGCAATCGCCGCCGTCGCCAGCCCGCGCCAGAAGAACAGGCTGTTCCAGACCGCGCCGCGCTTGCTGGTCCTCTCGGCTGCACCGAACAGCCGGCGGTCGAGCGCCTGCTTGACGGAGGCCGGCGGCTCGGCCTCGCCATAGCCGGAAGCCATCGGCGAAAGCCGCGCCTCCCAGGCGTCGACCAGCCGGGCGAAGGCCGGATCGGCCTCGATCCGGCGCGCCGCGGCGGCCCGCTCGTCGGCCGGCAGCGCGCCGAGCACGTACTCGGCCGCGAGCAGGTCGTCGCCGCCTTCCTGTCCGGGCATGTCGTCGTCGGCCGGGTTCATCGCTCCAGGCATTCCCGCAATCTGATCAGGCTGCGCCGCAGCCATGTCCGCATCGTGTTGAGCGGCACGCCGAAGCGCGCCGCGAGCTCGGCGTAGCTGTCGCCGCCGACATAGGCGCCGCGCACGGCCGCCGCCCTGTCGGCCTCCAGTTCGCCCAGGCAGCGCTCGACGCTCGCCATTTCGCCGCCCGAGACCGCCAGCGTCTCCGGGTCGGGCGCCGGGTCGGCCAGCTCGAGCGCCTCCTCGAAGCTGGCGCGGTTCGGCCGGCGTGTCCGCAGCCTGTCGATCGCGTGGTTGCGCGCCACCGCCACCAGCCAGGAGATCGGGCTCAGCTCGGAGGCGGCGAAGCGGTCGGCGCGCGTCCACACCTTGACGTAGACCTCCTGCAGCGCCTCCTCGGCTTCGGTCCTGTCGGCCAAGACACGCAGGCACACGCCGAAGAGTTTCGCGCTGGTCTGGCGGTAGAGCGCGTCGAAAGCCGCCCGGTCCTTCAGCGCGACGCGCAAGATCAGCTTCGTGATGTCCTGGGGCGTCATCGCCGCCAGCATGCCGGGCCGCCCGCTCCATTGCAACTCGCCGCTCGTCCGGCGCGATTGCCAGCGGCGGGAGCCGAGGCTAGCCTGAGCCCGCTATGCGGTGCTTGAGGGGGCGTCGATGTCTGTCGAGCGGCTGTTGTGGGAAGAGGACGCGGTCGGGCTAGCCGCGCTGGTGCGGACGGGCGAGCTCGACCCGCGCGAGCTGGTCGAGGCGGCGGTTCGCCGCGCCGAGGCGGTCAACCCCGAGATCAACGCCATCGCCGAGCGGCTCTACGAGGCCGCCCGCGAGCGCGCCGGCAGGGTCGACCGGCTGGCGCCGCTGGCCGGCGTGCCCTTCGCGATCAAGGACCTCGGCGTCGCCCAGAAGGGCGTGGCGACCCATGCCGGCAGCCGCGTGCCGGCCTTCGTGCCCGACTTCGATTCGATGCTGGTCGAGCGCTACCTGGCGGCCGGCCTGATCCCGATCGCCACCAGCACCGCGCCGGAATACGGCATCAGGCTGATGACCGAATCGAAGGCCTTCGGCATCACCCGCAATCCGTGGAACACCGGCCACACCAGCGGCGGCTCGTCGGGCGGCGCGGCTGCGCTGGTGGCCGCCGGCGTGGTGCCGGCGGCGCATGCCTCCGACGGCGGCGGCTCGATCCGCGTGCCGGCCGCGACCACCGGGCTGGTCGGCATGAAGACCTCGCGCGGCCGCATCCCGCTCACCCCGCTCATCTCGGAAGGCTGGTACGGCGCCGTCGTCGACCATGCCGTGACGCGCTCGGTCCGCGACAGTGCCGCGCTCCTCGACCTGACGCACGGCGTCGACGACCTCGCGCCCTATGCGGCGCGCCCGCCGAGGGGCACGTTCTCGGCCGCCGCCGCGCGCGAGCCGGGCAGGCTGGCGCTCGCCGTCCATCGCGGCTCGCCGCTCGGGCTGGAGGTCTCGACAGAGGCGCTCGCCGCGCTGGATGCGGCGGTCGCGCTCGCCCGCGAGGCCGGCCACACGGTCGAGGAGATCGGCCTGCCGATGATCGACCGCGCCTTCATGGCCGATTTCTGCCGGGCGGTGGCCTCGGGCGTCGCCGGTTTCGTGCGCATGGAGGAGGCGCGCCTCGGCCGGCCGGTCGCGCCGATGCTGGAGCGCTCGACGCGCGTCGTCGCCCGGCTCGGCGAGCTGCTGTCGGCCGGCGAGGTCTATGCGGCGCTGGAGCGGCTGGCCGCGGCCGCGCGCCGGCTGCTGAGGGAGACCGCCCGCTACGACGCGGTGCTGATGCCGATCATCGCGCACCCGCCGCTGCCGGTGGGCGGGATGGACGCGAAGGGCGCCGACGAGATGGTCGAGACCGCGCTCGACCGGCTGCGGCTGACGCGGCTCCTGAAATACGACCGCTTCCTCGGCGAGATGATGGACAAGAGCCTGTGGTTCACCCACTGGCCGGCGATCCAGAACGTCACCGGCCAGCCCTCGGTGGCGATGCCCGTGCACGTCACCGCCGCCGGCCTGCCGCTCGGCATTCAGGCCGCCGGCCGGCCGGGCGACGAGGAGACCTTGTTCTCGCTCGCCGGCCAGTTGGAGAGGCTGTCGGGCTGGACGAAGCGGCGGGCGCCGTTCCACGTTCCCGATCCGGGCTCCAGGCCCGCAGGGGCGCCGGCGACGGACAAGCCGAAGCCGCGCCGCAAGCCGGCGAAATGAGCATGTCGCCCGAAAGTGGTTTCCGGTTTCGGGACGACGACATGCGTGAAAACGAGCAGCCAAAACGCGGCACGTGCTTCCGGTTGGACGCGACGCGTTTTGGCCGCGCCGCGGCCGCGAAGCCGCATTGCGGCCGCGCCGCATCGCCGCTATGACAGCCGCGCTTTTGCCGCGAGGAGCCCGATGACGACCGACCCCCAAGCCAGCGCATCCGAGCAGGCGCGCCTGCTGTCCGCCGCGCTGCCCTACATGCAGCGCTACGAGAACAAGACGGTGGTCGTGAAATATGGCGGCCACGCCATGGGCAATGCCGAGCTGGGCCGCGCATTCGCGCGCGACATCGCGCTGCTCAAGCAGTCGGGCGTCAACCCGATCGTAGTGCATGGCGGCGGCCCGCAGATCGGCGCCATGCTCGACCGGATGGGCATCGAATCCCGCTTCGAGGGCGGCCTGCGCGTGACCGACCAGAAGACGGTCGAGATCGTCGAGATGGTGCTCGCCGGCTCGATCAACAAGGAGATCGTCGCGCTCATCAACGCCGAGGGCGAATGGGCGATCGGCCTGTGCGGCAAGGACGGCAACATGGTCTTCGCCGAGAAGGCGCAGAAGACCGTGCGCGACCCCGACAGCAACATCGAGCGCGTGCTCGATCTCGGCTTCGTCGGCGAGCCGGCCGAGGTGGACCGCACGCTGCTCGACCTGCTGGCCCGCTCCGAGATGATCCCGGTTCTGGCGCCGGTGGCGCCCGGCCGCGACGGCCATACCTACAACATCAATGCCGACACCTTCGCCGGCGCGATCGCCGGCGCCGTGCAGGCCAAGCGCCTGCTGTTCCTGACCGACGTGCCGGGCGTGCTGGACAGGGACAAGAAGCTGATCGACAAGCTGACAGTGGCCGAGGCGCGCGCGCTGATCGCCGACGGCACGATCTCCGGCGGCATGATCCCGAAGGTCGAGACCTGCATCTACGCCATCGAGCGCGGGGTGGAGGGCGTCGTCATCCTCAACGGCAAGACGGCGCATTCCGTCCTGCTCGAACTCTTCACCGAGCACGGCGCCGGCACGCTGATCGTGCCGTAGGCGACAGAATGGAGCGAGTTCTTTGGTGAGGGCGACTAAGGCCTGGTGCGATGCTGACAGCCTGTGGGTCGAGCTGTCGGACGGCCGTACGCTGAGCGTGCCGCTTGCCTGGTTTCCCCGCCTTCTGCGCGCCACGCCTGCTCAGCGCGATGCCGTCGCCATAAGCACGCGCGGTCTTCACTGGGAAGAACTCGACGAAGACGTCTCGGTGGAGGGATTGCTTGCCGGGCGCGGCGACCAGACCCGTCCACGCTCGCGCGAAGATGCGGCCTGACTAGCCCACCAGCACCAGCACGACGATTCCAAGCGCCACCAGCAGGCAGCCGACGGCTTCGATCGGCGAGATCTTCTCGCGGAAGAAGAACACCGACGAGGCGAAGGTGAACAGCATCTCGATCTGCGCCAGCGCCTTGACGACCGCGGCCTGCTGCAGCGTCATGGCGGCGAACCAGCCGAACGAGGCGCTGGCGCCTACGAGGCCGGTGAACAGCGACAGCTTCCAGGCCTGCGCGATGCGGCCGATCTCGGCGCGGTCCTTCATGAGCATCCAGACGAACATGATGATGGTCTGGAAGCAGATCACCCAGGCGAGCGTGGTCGCCGCCTGCATGACGTAGTTCGGCCCGCCCAGCGACAGCGACGCCGCCCGGTAGGCGACCGCCGCGATGCCGAACAGCGTGCCTGACGCGATGCCGATCAGCGCGTTGCGCGATTTCAGCGAGGTGAACAGGCTGCGCCAGTTCTTCGGCTCGTGCGCGACCGAGATCAGCATGACGCCGAACACCGAGATGGCGATCGCGATGATCGTGCCGAGCGTCACCTTCTCGCCGAGGAACAGCAAGCCGAACACCGCCGCCTGCGCCGGCTCGGTGCGCGAATAGGCCGTGCCCACCGCGAAGTTGCGGAACGAAAACAGGTGGATGAGCAGGAAGGTGGCGCCGATCTGGGTGAGCCCGCCGAGCGCGGCCCAGCCGAGGAAGGCGGGATTGGCCGCCGGCACGCGGTAGCCGGCGCCGAAATGCAGCGCCGCGACCAGCAGCAGCGCGAAGGGGAAGCCGAAGCCGAACCGCACGAAGGTGGCGCCGGTGGTTCCCATCACCGACTTCAGGTGCTTCTGCGCCGCCGAACGCAGGTTCTGCAGGAAGGCGGCGGCAATCGTGATCGGGATCCAGAGTTCCATGGCGGCCGGACGAAAGGAGGGCGGGGCTGTTTAGACCCCGCCCCGCCGCATGGCAATCGACCAGCCGCGTCCCGGCCCTAGGCCTCGACCGGCACCGGCGCCCGGCCCTCCGGCGCGCCGTGGCCCGCATGCTGCGGCCGCGGCGGCGCCTTGAGGAACAGCACGAACACCGCGACCAGCGCGAAGGCCGCGACCTCGAAGATCAGCGCGCTGCCGAGGCTGTCGACGAAGGCCGCGTGCGGCGCGCTGCCGGCCTTGAAGGCGTTGGTCAGGCTGGAGAAGAAGATCTCGCCGCAGATCGCGATGCCGAGCGCGCTGCCCACCTGCTGGAACGATTGCAGCGCGCCGGAGCCCGAACCGGCGTCGGCGTGCGGCACGTGCGCCAGCACGGTCTGGAACAGCGAGGAGATCGCCACGCCCATGCCGAAGCCGGCAAGCGCCAGCGGCACGGCGAGCGCCCAGTGGTCGACCGTGTCGCCGATGCCGGCCACCACCCGCATCAGGAGCAGCATGCCGATGACGAGCGCGGCCGCGCCGCCGGCTATGCGGCTGCGCTCCAGCCGCCCGCGCAGCTTGCCCGACACGAAGGAGGCCAGCAGCACGCCGATGGGGAAGGGCAGCGTCGTCAGGCCCGATTCCAGCGGCGTGAAGCCGAAGCCGGTTTGCAGGAACACGGCCAGCACGATGAAGAAGCCGGCGATGCCGGAGAAGAAGATCGTGGCGGTCAGCGAGCCGAGCACGTAGCCGGGATTGGTCATCAGGCTGACGGGCAGGAGCTGCGTCCTGTTGGCGCGCGCGCGACGCTTCTCGTGGAGGAAGAACAGCACGCCGGCAACGACCGCGCCGGCCAGCATCGCGAAGGCCCAGGCGGGCCAGCCATAGCCGCGGCCCTCGATCAGCGGGAAGACGAGCAGGAAGACGGCCGCGCCGGCCAGCAGAACGCCGAGCGGGTCGTGCTTCATGTCGGGGTGGCCGGCCATCTTCGGGACGACGAGCCAGGCGGCGATGACGGTGAACAGCCCGACCGGCAGGTTGACCAGGAAGACCGCAACCGACAGACGGCAAGGCCCTCGAAAGCGCCGCCGACAGGCTGAAGAACGAGAAGGCGAGACCCCGCTCCTTGGGCGGGAAGATGACCTGCACGATGGCCAGGACCTGCGGCATCATCATCGCGCCGGCCAGCCCCTGCAGGGCGCGTGCCGCGATCAGCGCGTTCATGTCGGGCGCGATGCCGCACAGGCCCGACATCAGCGTGAACGCGGCGACGCCGATCAGGAACATGCGCTTGCGACCCACCGTGTCGCCGAGCCGGCCGAACGGCAGCAGGCCGAGCGCGAAGGCCAGCACATAGGCCGCCACCACCCATTCGATCTGGCTGCTGGTGGCGCCGAGCCCGGCCTGCATGCGCGGCAGGGCGACGTTGACGATAGTCACGTCGATCAGGTTCATGAAGCCTGCGAGGAGCAGGATGAAGAGGGCGAACCAGCGCCGCTCGGGATAGGTCGCGCCGTCCGGCGCATGGGTCTGGGGGGCGGGCACGGAAGTTTCCTTTCAGTCTTTGGAAGGCCGGACCATCAGCGCGCGCAAAAGTTCCGCGCAGGCCCGGTCGAAAAATTCGAGGTCGTCCCGGGCATGCCAGAACGACATCGACAAGGTGCCGATGACCATCATCGCGGCCGCTTCGGGGTCGACATCCGCCCGGAACACGCCCTTGTCGCGGCCCTCGACGATGATGTCGGCCGTCATGCGGCGCCAGTACGCCTGCATCGGCCGAATCTCGGCGGCGATGGCCGCATCCCGCTCCGCCCGGTCCGACAGTTCGGCCATGACGATGTAGCGCTCGGGTGCCTCGGTCATCGTCTCGCGGAAATCCGCGAATTCGAGTTTCAGCACCTCGACCGGCGACAGGCCCTGCCTCGGCCGCGCCTGGCTCTGGGCGATGAAGTCGGAGCGCAGCGACTGCGCCACGATGCGGATCAGCGCCTCCTTGGTCGGCACGTGATAGTGCAGCGTGGCGACGTTGATGCCGACGCGCGCGGCGATGTCGCGCGTGCGCAGGCCCTCGAAGCCGCGTTCGGCGATCAGTTCGCGCGCCGCCATCGCGATCTCCGCGAGACGGCCCTCGATGGGTTTCGGGGCTGACATGATGGGATTCCAAGTTTCCATCAATCAATTGATTGAGAGACAGGGAAATGTCAAGCGGCCAGTTGCGCGGATGCTGCGCGACATGCTCCGGGGAGGGCGCCGAGGCACGCCGGCGGCCGTTCCCGCTGCGCTCTTTTCGGCGGAAATCGCGGATGGCGACGATGGGGCGGCAGCTCAGGCGGCGGCCGGCACCTGCGTGAAGATCACCTGGTTGCGGCCGCGCTGCTTGGCTTCGTAGAGCTGGCGATCGGCCTCGCGCAGCAGGTCGGACAGGTTGCTCGCGCGCCGGTGCATGACGCCGCCGACGCTGACGCTGAGCGGCATGCGGGCGTCGCCAGTCGGCCGGAACTCGGCGGCCACGACCTCGCGGCGCAGGCGCTCGGCCACCTGCAGCGATTCGCGGTGGTCGGCCCCGGCGAGGAAGACGCCGAACTCCTCGCCGCCGATGCGGCCGACGATGTCGCCCTCGCGCACAGCCCGGCAGATGGCCGTGCTGATCTCCAGCAGGGCGACGTCGCCGGTGAGATGGCCGAAACGGTCGTTGATCGCCTTGAAGTTGTCGGCGTCGACGATGAGCAGCGTGCCGGCGTCGGTGCCGCGGCGGGCCGCCTCCACCTCCGCGAAGAAGGCCTCGCGGTTGAGCATGCCCGTCATGTCGTCGCGCCGCGCCTTTTCGGCGAGGGCGCGGTGGGCTTCGGCGAGCATGGCATGCGAGCGCTCGACCTCGCCGAGCGCGATCCGCAGCTTCTCCTTCTGCCAGAACAGCCAGGCGCTGGCCGGCCAGGCGATGACGAGGGGGCAGACGATGCACATGACGAGGCCCGCGCCGTCGGGCAGGCCGTACGGACCGCGGAAGACGATCGATCCGATGAGGACGGAGACCACGACGGAGGCCAGCGCCGCCGCCGTGGATTTCATAGCGATCCCCATCGTGCGGCCTTCCCCTCGGTTGAAGTCGCGGCACCATGCACCGGAGGACTTGAATCGCGGTTTAGCCACCCCCTAAAATTTGAAACACCGTCGAGATTTCGTGGCATAAGGCGGCATGACCAATCAGCCTGAACCGGAGGTCTTCACCCAGGTCACCGACTGGGTGTTCGATCTCGACAACACGCTCTACCCGCATCATTCCAACCTGTTCGCGCAGATCGACGTGCGCATCACCGCCTATATCGAGAACCTGCTGACGCTGCCGCGCGCCGAGGCGCGCGCATTGCAGAAGCAGCTCTATCTCGAATACGGCACGACGCTGAACGGGCTGATGGCGCGCCACGGCATCGACCCCGACGACTTCCTGCGCAAGGTCCACGACATCGACTATTCGCCGCTGGCGCCCAATCCGCGCCTCGGCGCGGCGATCCGCAAGCTGCCGGGGCGCAAGTTCATCTTCACCAACGGCGACCGGGGCCATGCCGAGCGCACCGCGAACCAGCTCGGCATCCTCGGCGACTTCGACGACATCTTCGACATCGTCGCCGCCGACCTGACGCCCAAGCCGGCGCGCCAGACCTACGACAAGTTCGTCGCGCTGCACTCGGTCGCCGGGCGCAACGCGGTGATGTTCGAGGACCTCGCCCGCAACCTCGCCGTGCCGAAGGCGCTCGGCATGACCACCGTGCTGATCGTGCCGCGCAATTTCGAGCCGACCTTCTCGGAGATCTGGGAGAGCGACCCGGACCACGAGGACGACGTCGACTTCGTCACCGACGATCTCACCACCTTCCTCGAGACGATCCTGCCGAGGCTGTGAGCCGGTTCACATCCGTCGAGGCGCGAATCGATGCCGCGGCGCGCCGCGTGCTCGACCGCCTGCCGGCGGGCGGCATCTCGGGCGCCTTCGTCGAATTCGTCGTGTTCGGCCTGAAGCAGGGCTGGGCGTGCCTCTTCGGCGGCGCGCTGCTGGCGCTGCTGATCGCGACGCGGGTGCTCTGGCCGCAGGACGCGGCGCTTGCGCGCTACGATTTCCTGTTCCTGGCGGCGCTCGCCCTGCAGGGGACGCTCCTCGCCACGAAGCTGGAGCAGCCGGCCGAGGCGGTGGTGATCTTCCTGTTCCATGTCGTCGGCACGGCGATGGAGCTGTTCAAGACGGACGCCGGCTCATGGATCTATCCCGAGGACAACTTCTTCCGCATCGCCGGCGTGCCCCTCTATTCGGGCTTCATGTATGCCGCCGTGGGTTCCTATCTGGCGCGCGTCACCCGCATCTTCGACATGCGGTACTCGAACTATCCGCCGCTGGCGCCGACTGTGGTGCTCGCCGCGGCGATCTACCTCAACTTCTTCACCCACCACTTCGTCGCGGATGTCCGCTGGCTGCTGTTCGCGGCCGCCGGCGCGCTGTATTTCCGCACCTGGGTGCATTTCCGCGTTTTCCGGTTCACCCACCGCATGCCGCTGCTGGTCGGCTTCCTTCTCGTGGCGCTGTTCATCTGGTTCGCCGAGAATGTCGGCACGTGGTCGCGTGCCTGGCTCTACCCTGGCCAGGAGGCCGGATGGACGCCCGTTTCCATCCACAAGCTCGGCGCCTGGTACCTCCTGATGATCATCTCCTTCGTGCTCGTCACGCTGGTGCACCGCCCGAAGCCGCTCGACGGATAGGACGGCCGGCGGGGCGCGGCTCCGGCGCTCAGGCGCTGGCGTAGAACTTGGCGATCACGTCCCAGGCTTCCTGCGCGGTGTCGACATAGGTGATCAGCTTGGCGTCGCCGGGCGAGATCGTGCCCTGCTCGGCGAGGAAGCCGACGTCGATGGCGCGGTCCCAGAACGACTTGCCGAACAGGATCACCGGCACGCGCTCCATGCGCCCGGTCTGGATCAGCGTCAGCGTCTCGAACAGCTCGTCCATCGTGCCGAAGCCGCCGGGGAACACCGCGACGGCCTTGGCCCGCATGATGAAGTGCATCTTGCGGATCGCGAAATAGTGGAAGTTGAAGCACAGCTCCGGCGTCACGTAGAGGTTGGGCGCCTGCTCGTGCGGCAGCACGATGTTGAAGCCGATCGACGGCGCGCCGCAGTCGGCCGCGCCGCGGTTTCCCGCCTCCATCACGCCCGGCCCGCCGCCCGTGACCACCACGAACTCGCGATAGTAGGAGAGCGCCGAGTGCTCCGAGCACAGCCGCGCGAACTTCCGCGCCTCGTCGTAATAGTGGCTGTTGGCGATAAGGTTCTTCTTCTGTGTCTCGTTCTTGGCCGCCCAGGCCGGCCCGCCGGGCTCCGGGATGCGGGCGCCGCCGAACAGGATGACGGTCGAGCGGATGCCGCGCTCGGTGAGCGCCATGTCGGCCTTCATCAGCTCGAGCTGGAGCCGCACCGGCCGCAGCTCGCGCCGGGTCATGAACTCCTCGTCGCTGTAGGCCAGCCGGTAGGTCGGCGCGCGCGTCTGCGGCGTGTCGGGTACGCTGCGGGCGCGCTGCAGGTCCTCGTCGGAATGCGGCAGCGGCGTCCAGCCGTTCTCGTGTTCGGGCGTGTCCATCTTCCTGCGTCCCCGTCTCCGCGTCGCGCCTTCCCCGGCGCAGCGCGCGATTGACCCTTCTGAACGCATGGCATAGTTTCCGCGCGCTTTCGGGTCCACCCGTCCCGACAGTATGGTTTCCCCCTTAACACCCTGTGTAGCGGAGCTTTTGATGGCCAGACCCGATTTCGCGGCTCTCGAGCGGACGATCGACAAGGCGTTCGATGAGCGCGATCGCGTGAACGCCTCCACCCGCGGCGAGGTGCGCGAGGCAGTGGACGAGGCGCTGGCCCTGCTCGACCGCGGCGAGGCGCGCGTGGCCGAGCGCGGCGCCGGCGGCGAATGGACCGTCAACCAGTGGCTCAAGAAGGCCGTGCTGCTCTCCTTCCGGCTCAACCCGATGGAGATCATCAAGGGCGGGCCGGGCGACGCCTCCTGGTGGGACAAGGTGCCCTCCAAGTTCGACGGCTGGAGCGCGATCGACTTCGAGAAGGCCGGCTTCCGCGCCGTGCCGGGCGCCATCGTGCGCCGCTCCGCCTACATCGCGCCGAACGCGGTGCTGATGCCGTCCTTCGTCAACCTGGGCGCCCATGTCGGCGAGGGCACGATGGTCGACACCTGGGCGACGGTCGGCTCCTGCGCCCAGATCGGCAGCCACGTGCACCTGTCCGGCGGCGTCGGCATCGGCGGCGTGCTGGAGCCGCTGCAGGCCGGCCCGGTCATCATCGAGGACAACTGCTTCATCGGCGCGCGCTCCGAGGTGGTCGAGGGCTGCGTCGTGCGCGAAGGCTCCGTGCTCGGCATGGGCGTCTTCATCGGCAAGTCGACCAAGATCGTCGACCGCGCCAGCGGCGAGGTCTTCTACGGCGAGGTGCCGCCCTATTCGGTGGTGGTCGCCGGCTCCCTGCCGGGCCGCGCCATGGGCAACGGCCAGCCCGGCCCGAACCTCTACTGTGCCGTCATCGTCAAGCGCGTCGACGAGAAGACCCGCTCGAAAACCTCTGTGAATGAGCTCCTGCGCGATTGATCTTTGCGACGATACGACGCAGGTTCAGGCGGCCGGCAACGTGTCCGGTCGTTCTCAGAGGGGGCTCTCATGGACTGGAAATATCTGCTGACAAGCTTCGAGGGCCGCATCAATCGCGGCAAGTTCTGGGCGGGCATCGGCGTGCTGGTGGCGATCGGCATCCTCGCCAACATCATCGACCTGATGCTGGGCATCCGCATCGGCGGCGACCAGGGCATCGGCATTCTCGGGCTGATCGTCAGCCTCGTGTCGATCTACCTGGCGCTTGCGCTCTACGCCAAGCGCTGGCATGACCGTGACAAGTCGGGCTGGTGGAGCCTGATCGTGATCGTCCCGGTCATCGGTGCCATCTGGATCCTGGTCGAGCTGGGCATTCTGGAGGGCACGCGGGGCCCCAACAGGTTCGGACCGGATCCGCTTGGCTAACCAGTATCTCTGGCTGTTCTTCGGGTTTTCGGGCCGCGTCAGCCGCGCGGCCTACATCCCCGCAGGGCTGCTTCTCTATCTTGCGCGTTTCTTTCCGGTCTACCGGATCATAGCGGCCGATGGCGTCGAGAGCGTCGAGACCTTCTGGGGCGGCGTCTTCCTCATCGTCATCGGCGGCACGCTCATCTCGCACATCGCGCTGTCGGTGAAACGCTTCCACGACATGGGCCGCTCGGGCTGGTTCTCGGTGCTGTTCCTCGTCGGCGACTTCCTCGTCTACCTCTTCCTGTGCATCGCGCCCGGCAATCCCGGCCCGAACCGCTACGGAACGAAGACCGACGCGCCGGGCTAGATTTCGTCGCCGATGCGCGGGCGTCGACGTGACACCCCGGCGCCTTTCGACTATCCCTGCCGCTGATGACCCTGCCGCTCGACCCCGCCGAAAACCTCGCGACCCTGATCCGCTGTCCGTCCGTCACCCCCGCCGAAGGCGGCGCGCTGGCGGCGCTGGAGGCGATGCTTGTCCCGCTCGGCTTTTCGGTCGAGCGCCCGGTCTTCTCCGAATCCGGCACGCCGGACGTGGAAAACCTCTACGCCCGCCTCTCCGGCAACGGACCGCACCTGATGTTCGCCGGCCATACCGACGTCGTGCCGCCGGGCGACGCGGCCTCGTGGCGCCACCCGCCCTTTTCGGCCGAGGTCGAGAACGGCGAAATGTACGGCCGCGGCGCGGTCGACATGAAGGGCGGCATCGCCTGCTTCGACGCGGCGGTCGCCCGCCATGTCGAGAAGCGCGGCAAGCTCAAGGGATCCGTCTCGCTGCTCATCACCGGCGACGAGGAGGGGCCGTCGATCAACGGCACCGTCAAGCTGCTCGACTGGGCCGTCTCGAAGGGCGAGAAGTGGGACGCGGGAATCGTCGGCGAGCCGACCAATCCCGACCGTCTCGGCGACATGATCAAGATCGGCCGGCGCGGCTCCATCTCCGGCCTCGTCACCGTCAACGGCGTGCAGGGCCACGCAGCCTATCCGCATCTGGCCGACAATCCCGTGCGCGGCATCGTCACGCTGGTCGAGGCGCTGCTGTCGCCGCCCTTCGACGAGGGCACGCACGACTTCCAGCCGAGCAATCTGGAGGTCACCACCATCGACGTCGGCAACCCGGCGACCAACGTGATTCCCGCGAAGGCGACCGCCGCCTTCAACATCCGCTTCAACGACAGGTGGACGGCCGAGACCGTGCAGGCCGAAATCCACAACCGGCTCGACCGTGCCGCGCGCCGCGCGCGGCTGCGGCCGGGCGCGCGGCCGCCGATCGACTACGAGCTGACCTGGCGCGACCGCCCGAGCCCGGTCTTCCTCACCCGCGACGACCGGCTGGTCGGAACGCTTTCGGGCTCCGTCGAGGCCGTCACCGGCCGGCGGCCTGCGCTCTCCACCTCGGGAGGCACCTCGGACGCGCGCTTCATCAAGGACCACTGTCCGGTGGTCGAGTTCGGCCTCGTCGGCAAGACCATGCACATGGTCGACGAGCGCGTGGCGCTGGCCGATCTCGAGACGCTGACGGCGATCTACGAACGCTTCCTCGACGACTGGTTCGGCTGAGACGATCCGCATGCCGTCGTCGGACGCGATCCAGCAATATCTCGCCGGAACCTGGCGCATGATGACCGGCCGTCCCGACGGGATCGGCCGGCTCGACCTGTCGGCCGACGGCTTCTGGAACTCCTTCTTCGCCATCGTCGTGGCGCTGCCGGCGCTCGTCGTCGGCTGGGTCTCGGTCGCCAACCGGGTCGGCGGCGAGGAGTTCGCGGGCCGGTTCTCGGCCCTGCTGCGGATGGCGGCCGTCGACATGCTCGCCTGGATCGTGCCGCTCATCGTGCTGGCGGCCTTCGCGCGGCCGCTGGGCATCGCCCACCGGCTCGTGCCCTACGTGGTCTCGAGCAACTGGGCCTCGGCCCTGTTCGTCTGGATGATGGTGCCGGCCACCGCGCTGGAGCTGTTCTTTCCCGGCGCGCAGGACGCCGCCGGCCTGCTCTCGCTGGTGACCTTCATCGTCACCATGGTCCTGTCCTGGCGGCTGACCAACGCGGCGATCGGCATGGGCGCGGCGATCGCCACCTGGGTGTTCGGCGGCATGTTCGCGCTGTCGCTGGTCGTGCTGCTGGCGGCTCAGGAGCTGTTCGGCCTGTCCGGCGCGCCGTAGTCGACCCGCATCAGATAGAGCCCGTCGGGCGGCGCTACCGGCCCGCAGGCCGCGCGGTCGGCCGCCGCCAGAGCGGCGCCAACGTCCGCCACGCTCCAGCTCCCGTCGCCGGCCTTGCGCAGCGTGCCGACCATCGAGCGCACCTGGTTGTGCAGGAAGGAGCGCGCCGAGGCGCGGATCTCGATCAGGTCGCCGTCGCGGCTCACGTCCAGCCGGTCGAGCGTCTTCACCGGCTCTTTCGCCTGGCATTGCACCGAGCGGAAGGTAGTGAAGTCGTGCCGGCCGACGAGCGCCTGCGCGGCCTCGTGCATGGCGGTCGCGTCGAGCCGCTGCGTTACCAGCCAGGCGCGGTTCTTCTCCAGCGCCAGCGGCGCGCGGCGGTTGACGATCCGGTAGAGATAGTGGCGCGCGGTGGCCGAGAAGCGCGCGTCGAAATCGGCCGCCACGGCGCTCGCCGCCACGACCGAGACGCGCTCGCCAGCGGCCGTCAGGTGCGCATTGAGCGCGCCCATCACGCGCTCGGCCGGCCAGTCGCGCGCGAGGTCGAGATGCGCGACCTGTCCCGTCGCATGCACGCCGGCGTCGGTGCGCCCGGCGCCGCGGATCGTCACCGCCTCGCCGCAGAAGGCGCGGATCGCCTGCTCGATCGCCGCCTGCACCGAATGCTGCCCGGCCTGCCGCTGCCAGCCGGCATAGGGCGTGCCGTCATATTCGACGTCGATGCGGTAGCGGGGCATATCTAGAGGCCCGCGAAGGCGGAGGCGTAGCGCAGGCGGCCGGCCGTCGGCGCCTCGCCCCAGGCGAGCGCCTGCAGGTGCTCGCACTGGTAGTCGCTGTCGAAGCCGGCGGCGCGCGCGTGTCGGTAGCCGAACCGGCCGTAATAGGCCGCGTCGCCGAGCACGACCGAAAGCCGCTCGCCGGCCACCTGCAGCATATGGTGCGCGTTCTCGACCAGCGCCGTGCCGATGCCGGTGCGCTGCCGGCCGGGCGTGACGGCGAGCGGCGCGAGCGCAAGGGCGGGGAAGGTCTCGTGCTCGCCGGCGACCTCCAGCCGGGAGAAGAACAGCTCGCCGACGAGCGTGCCTTCATGCGTGGCGACGAGCTCGAGCACGCGGTCGCCCTGCCGCCGGAGTCGTTCCACCAGCAGCGCCTCGCCGGCGCCCGCGAACGCATCCGTCAGCAGGTCTCGGATGCCGTCGACGTCGGCGTCCTGCGCCTCCCTGATGACGAGGCCGCGGATCACAGCAGCCGCTCCGGCAGCGTTTGCAGGCCCCTGACGAAGGCGGCCGCGTCGACCGGCCGCCCGCCGGCGCGCTGCAGTTCGACGAGCCGCACCGCGCCTTCCCCGCAGGCGATCGCGAGCCGGTCGTCGAGGATCGCGCCCGGCACGCCGCCGCCCTGCGCCAGCGTCGAGCGCAGCAGCTTCACCCGCTCCACGCCACCGGCGGCCGGCATCTCGCACCAGGCGCCGGGGAAGGGGGAGAGGCCGCGGATGCGGTTGTGGATATCCGCCGCGGGCAGGCGCCAGTCGATGCGCGTCTCCTCCTTGGAGATTTTCCTTGCATAGGTCGCGCCGTCGGGATCCTGCGGCGTGAGCCGGAGCGTGCCGGCTTCGAGCGCGGCCAGCGCCTCGACCATCAGCCGCGCGCCGCTCGCCGCCAGCGCGTCGTGCACCTCGCCGGCCGTCATGTCGGGGCCGATCGCCACGCGCTGCGCCAGCGCCACGGGGCCGGTATCGAGGCCTTCGTCCATCTTCATGACCATCATGCCGGTCTCGGCGTCGCCGGCGATGATCGCGCGCTGGATCGGCGCGGCACCCCGCCAGCGCGGCAGCAGCGAGGCGTGTCCGTTGTAGGCGCCGAGCCGCGTGCCTTCGAGGATCGCCTTCGGCAGCAGCAGCCCGTAGGCCACCACCACCGCCACGTCTGCCTTCAGGTCATGGAACGCCGCCTGCTCATCCTCGCCCTTGAGCGAGACGGGCGTGCGCACCTCGACGCCGAGGCTTTCGGCCAGCCTGTGCACCGGCGATTTCGTCAGCTCAAGCCCGCGCCGGCCGGCCGGCCGCGGCGGCTGCGTGTAGACGGCCGCGACCGCGTGCCCGGCCCCGGCGATAGCGGCAAGCGTCGCGGCGGCGAAGTCGGGCGTTCCCATGAAGATGACGCGAAGGGGCATGGGGAGGGCAGCCGCTGCGGGTTTCGGACGGCTACCGTCTAGACCAGCCTGCGCCGGCAGTCACGCGCGCGTTGTCAGGCCGCCTCGAACGGATTGACCAGTTTCAGGTCGAGCCCGTCGAAATCGCGCACATTGCGTGTGGCAAGTGTGGCGCCGTGGACGATGCAGATCGCCGCGATCATGGCGTCGCCGATGCTGATCGGACGGCCACGGCTCTCGCGCAGGGCCCTGATGCGCCCGCTTATTCGATCGGCCGGGTAGGCAAATGGGAGCAGCCGATCGCGAAATTTGCGCAACACGTGGTCTTCCGCCACGCGCAGATACCGGTCTGATGCCTGCTTCAACATTACTTTTTCCGCGCCGTAGAATTGCTCCATGACTACGGGGGCGCAGAGATGGACGTCACCGTCGGACTGCCTCTCAAGCCATGCCATAACACGCGGATCGGGTCGGAGCTTGCTGCTCTCCGAGACGACGTTGGTGTCGAGGACGATCATTCGAGGTCAACTGGCCTGCCGAAGTCGCGTTTACGCTCGGCCTCGATCTCGTCCATGATCTTCGAATACTCGTCGTCGACGGCATCGTGTTCCACGAAGGCTGAACGCAGCGCATCCCAGGCCGAAACGAAAGGCTTTTCCGGCGCGGCCGTATCCTCGGCGAGCGACCTGCGCAGGAGGTCGATGGACTTCGCGGACAGGCTCTGCCCGTCGCGTTTCGCGGCCTGCTCCAGTTCTTTCTTGAGATGTTCCGGGATGTTCCTGATCAGTAAGTCGCCCATCGGCACCTCCACTGGTTGATATCAACGATATCAAAACGGGGCGCCCGCGGCAATGGCGGCCGCGTCAGCCGGCCATGCGGCCGGGCGCCTTGTCCTTCTCGCGCGCGGCCTTCTTAAACCGGCGCACCACCATGTGGCGCTTCAGCTTGGAGATATGATCGATGAAGAGCACGCCGTTGAGATGGTCGATCTCATGCTGCAGGCAGGTGGCCATCAGCCCGTCGGCGGTGATCTGCCGCTGCTTGCCGTCGAGGTCGAGATAGCTCGCCGTCACCGTCGCCGGCCGCTCGACCTCGGCATAGTATTCGGGGATCGACAGGCACCCCTCCTCGTGCACGTTGACCCCGTCGCCCCGCGCCAGGATATCGGGGTTGAGGAAGACGTGCGGGTCGGGCGTCTCGCCCTCCTTGGCGAGGTCGATCACGAGCATCCTGATCGGGATGCCGATCTGGATCGCGGCGAGCCCGATGCCGGGCGCGTCGTACATCGTCGCCAGCATGTCGTCCGACAGCTTGCGCAGGTCTGCATCGATGCGCTCGATCGGCTTGGAAACCTGGCGCAGCATCGGGTCGGGCAGGATGATGAGCGGGCGGATCGTCATGGCCGTCAGGTAATGTGCAAGCCGCCGGGCGTCAACGTGAACAGGAAAGAACGTTCACGTTTTGGTCTTATGCCGGCCCGCCGAATCGTCTAGGCTGCCGCGATGAACCCCGCCTCCAGTCCCTTCTCCGCGCCGCTGGCGCAATGGGGCGCGACGACCGTCACGCTCGGCCACCTCCTGGTGGCGGCCGGCGTCGTCGTGCTCGTCCTGCTCGGCGTGCTGGCGCTCGTCCTGTGGCGCGCCGCGGGAGCACGGGCTGCGGCCGCTATCGAAGCTGCCGAGCGCGCACGCGAGGCGGAAACACGCATGGCCGAGATCACCAAGGCCCAGGCGGAGATGCAGGGCCGTCTCGGCACGCTGGCCGAGGTCTTCTCCTCGCGTCAGGCCGAGCTCAACAAGGCGATCGGCGAGCGCCTCGACGGCATGACCTCGCGGCTGGGCCACTCGATCACCGAGCAGACGAAGTCCACCCACGAGAACCTGGCGAAGCTGCAGGAGCGGCTGGCCGTCATCGACACCGCGCAGTCGAACATCCAGTCGCTGGCGGGGCAGGTGGTGCAGCTCCAGCACATCCTGTCCAACAAGCAGACGCGCGGCGCCTTCGGCCAGAGCCGCATGGAGGCGATCGTCGCAGACGGCCTGCCGCACGGCGCCTACGAGTTCCAGGCGACGCTGTCCAACGGCTCGCGGCCGGACTGCGTGATCCGCATGCCCAACGACCAGCCCTCGCTGGTCATCGACGCCAAGTTTCCGCTGGAAGCGTGGAACGCCATCCGCGCCGCCGGCGAGGCCGAGCATGGGCCGGAGACTCAGAAAGACGCGCAGAAATACGCCGCGCAGGCCTTCCGCCGCGACGTCGAGGTCCATATCCGCGCCATCGCCGACAAGTACCTGATCCGCGGCGAGACGCAGGACACGGCCTTCATGTTCGTGCCGTCGGAATCGATCTTCGCCGAGATCCACGAGAACTTCGAGGCGCTGGTGCAGAAGGCCCATCGCGCCCGCATCGTCATCGTCTCGCCCTCGCTGCTGATGCTGTCGATCCAGGTGATCCAGGCCGTGCTCAAGGACCAGCGCATGCGCGAGCAGGCGCATCTGATCCAGGGCGAGGTGGTGAAGCTGATGGACGATGTCGGCCGGCTCGACGAGCGCGTGCGCAAGCTGCAGACGCATTTCACGCAGGCCAGCCGCGACATCGAGCAGATCGTCACCTCGACCGACAAGGTGACCAAGCGCGGCCAGCGCATCGAGGCGATGGAGTTCGGCGAAGGGCAGGGCGGCGAGACGGCGGCCGTGGACGACGGCGCCGAGCGGCCGGCCCGCGTCGCCGATTCGCGCACGGGCCAGCTCCGCCTGCGCGTCGTCGACGAGGACTAGCCGCGGGCCGAGGGCAGCGGGAAAGGCCCCGCTACTCGCCGACCGCGATGTGGAACACCGACCACACCCAGGCGCCTTCCTCCTCGGTCGTGGCCTTGTCGGCGCCGGTGTCGTAGGCGAGCCAGAGCGGGCCGCGCCCGCCTATGCCGAGCGGCTTGCCGTCGGCGTCCATGGCCAGCACCCAGTCGTGCGCCGCGATCTGCTCGGTCGACATGTTCGCGCCGTAGCCGTCCATCGCGTAGACGGTGATCGCCTTGCCGGTCGCGCCGGCCGCCGCCAGCACGTCGGCGAGCTTCGGCCCGGCGAGCTTCACCGCCGCCGGCCAGCCGTCGGCGTTGGCGGTGATTTCCTGCCGCGGCAGCGCGGCGAGCGCGGCCCGGTCGAACTCGAAGGCCTTGTCGAACTTCGCCTCGTGATACTTCAGGAAGCCGTCGTGGAAGGCATCGAACGCGCCGCGATTGGTCGTGCCGATGTCGCCGGTCACCGTGAGCACCGTGCCGGAGCCCTCCTGCGCGGCGGCCGGCGCGGCAAGCAGCATCAGGGCCGCGAGGCCGGCGAGAAGTCTCGATAGAACCTGCATGGGGATACCTCCGGGGAAGGCGCGGATACTCCGCCAGCCGCCCGTCCCGCGCAAGGGGCGAACTGCTGCTTCAGTCGATCGCCCGGACGATCGGCAGCACGTCGTGAATCGCGCTCACCTCGCGGAACTTCGGCTGGTCGACGGGCGCGTCGACATGCTCGAGCACCCATGTCAGCTCGTGCGGGACGTAGACGCCCCAGCCGCCGGCCTCGATCGCCGGCACGACGTCGGATTTCAGCGAATTGCCGATCATCATGGCGCGTTCCGGGCCGTCGCCGTGGCGCGCGAAGATGCGCCGGTAGGTGTCGGCCTTCTTGTCGGAGACGATCTCCACCGCGTCGAACAGCTCGCCGAGGCCGGAGGCCGCGAGCTTGCGCTCCTGGTCGAACAGGTCGCCCTTGGTGATCAGCACCAGCCGGTGGCTGTCGGCGAGCTCTTCCAGCGTCTCGCGCACGCCGGGCAGCGTTTCGACCGGATGCGCCAGCATCTCGCGGCCGAGGCCGAGTATGTCGCCGATCGTGCTCGCCGGCACGTCGCCGCCGGAGACCTCGATCGCCGTCTCGATCATCGACAGCATGAAGCCCTTGATGCCGAAGCCGTAGCGGCCGAGGTTGCGCTTTTCCGCCTCCAGCAGCCGCGCGCCGAGCTGGTCGGCGTCCATGTGGCCGGCGAGGAGGGCGCGAAAGCGCTCCTCGGTCATGCGGAAGAACTGCTCGTTCTGCCAGAGCGTGTCGTCGGCGTCGAAGCCGATTGTGGTGAGATGTTTCATGGGTCGAGATCCGAGGCGCCGTTCTAGGACAGGATCCGCGAACCCGGAACCCCTCATTTTCGCCGGATTTTGCCGCGAACCCAGAAAGTCGTGATTCGACCGGAGGGGAGATGTCCGTCTTCATTCCAGAGCGCAGGCAGTTCCTGGCCGGCCTCGGGCTGATCGGCCTGACCGCGATCGCCTCGTGCCGCTCGGTGCTGCCGACGGTGGACGGCGCCGGCGCATCCGATGCCGCGGCCGCGACCTTCGCCGGCATCCGCGGTGGCGACGGGCTCGGCGCCGTCGCGGCCGACCGCAAGCTGGAGCAGGCCGCCGCGCGGCAGGTGGGCTACATGGTCGTGGCCGGCCGTATGGAGCACACCGCGCTGCCGGGCCGCGACTTCGTCTCGCGCATGCATGCGGCCGGCATACCGGGCCCGGCCGCCGAGAACCTCGCCCACGGCCGCATGGACATCGACCGGCTGTTCTCGATCTGGATGGATTCGCCGCCGCACCGCAGGAACATGCTCGATCCGCGCTTCGGCAGCTTCGGCCTCGCCTATGCCGGCGACGGCGAGGGCAGCCGCTACTGGTCGCTCGTGCTCGCCGCCTGACGCCGCCGGAGATTGACTGTTCACCGTCCGGCACTGGCGCTCGGCCGGCCCGGTCTCTATGTGCTGCCGGACGCAGGAAACGGGATCAGGCACATGGAACTCGGGCTCTATACATTCGGCGACGTCGGCACCGATCCGAAGACCGGCCGCAAGGTCGGCCCAGCCGATCGGCTGAGAAACCTCGTCGAGGAGATCGAGCTGGCCGACCAGGTCGGCCTCGACGTCTTCGGGCTAGGCGAGCACCACCGGCCGGACTACGCCGTATCGGCGCCGCCCATCGTGCTCGCGGCGGCCGCCTCGCGCACCAAGACCATCAAGCTCACCAGCGCCGTCACGGTTCTGTCCTCGGACGACCCGGTGCGCGTCTACCAGCAGTTCGCGACCATCGACCTGATCTCGGGCGGCCGCGCCGAGATCATGGCCGGGCGCGGCTCCTTCATCGAATCCTTCCCGCTGTTCGGCTACGACCTAGAGGACTACGACGCGCTGTTCGCGGAAAAGCTCGCCATGCTGATGAAGCTGCGCGAGGGCGAGACGCTCGACTGGCCGGGCACCGACCACACGCCACGCGTGCCGAACCGTGGTGTCTACCCGCGCCCCGAGCGGCCGCTGCCGCTGTGGATCGCCGTCGGCGGCACGCCGCAGTCGGTCGCCCGCGCCGGCGCGCTCGGCCTGCCGCTGGCGCTCGCCATCATCGGCGGCGAGCCGGCCCGCTTCGCGCCCTTCTTCGAGCTCTACCGCGAGAGCGCCCGCCGCGCCGGCCACGACCCGGCGGTGCTCCCCACCTCGATCAACGTGCACGGCTATGTCGGCGAGACGCTGGAAAAGGCCAATGACGACTTCTACGTCGCCCAGAAGGACGTGATGGACCGCATCGGTCGCGAGCGCGGCTGGGGTCCGTCGAGCCGGGCGCAGTACGACGCGGCCACCTCGCCGCGCGGCAATCTGTTCGTCGGCGATCCGCAGATGGTGGTCGACAAGATCCTCGCCAACCACGAGATCTTCCGCTTCGACCGCTTCCTGCTGCAGATGGCGATCGGCGTCATCCCGCACGACCGCATGCTGAAGGCGATCGAGCTCTACGGCACGAAAGTGGCGCCGGCCGTGCGCAAGGCGGTCGGCCCCGGCTTGGCGGAGAAGGCCGCCGCGCCCATATTGGTGCAATGATTCCGCTTTCCGTCCTCGATCTCTCGCCCGTCGTCGAAGGCGGCGACGTCTCCCAGTCGCTGGCCAACACGCTCGACCTCGCCCGCCATGCCGAGCGGCTCGGCTATCGCCGCTACTGGCTGGCCGAGCACCACAACATGCCCGGCATCGCCAGCGCCGCGACCTCGGTGGTGATCGGCCATGTCGCGGCCGGCACGAGGACTATACGCGTCGGGGCGGGCGGCATCATGCTGCCCAACCACGCGCCGCTGGTCATCGCCGAGCAGTTCGGCACGCTCGCCGCGCTGTTTCCGGGCCGCATCGACCTCGGCCTCGGCCGCGCGCCGGGCACCGACATGCTGACGGCGCGGGCGCTGCGCCGCAACCTCGCCGGCGACGTCGACAACTTCCCGCAGGACGTGGTCGAGCTGATCAACTATTTCGCGCCCGCCGAGCCGGGCCAGCGCGTCCACGCCTATCCGGGCGAAGGGCAGGACGTGCCGGTCTGGATTCTCGGCTCCAGCCTCTACGGCGCGCAGCTCGCCGCCATGCTCGGCCTGCCCTACGCCTTCGCCTCGCATTTCGCGCCGGCCGAGCTCGACCGGGCGCTGGCGATCTACCGCGAGCGCTTCCAGCCCTCCGGACTGCTGGAGAAGCCCTATGCGATGGCGGGCTTGAACGTCGTCGTGGCCGAGACGGACGCGCAGGCGCGCTATCTCTTCACCTCCTCGCAGCAGGCTTTCATCAACATCCGCTCGGGCCGGCCGGGCAGGCTGCCGCCGCCGATCGACGACATCGGGCCGCTGCTCGAAGGGCCGGCCGGCGCCATGCTCTCCCAGGTGCTGACGCATGCCGTCGTCGGGTCGCCGGAGACCGTCCGGCGGGGCCTCGCCGCCTTCGTCGAGCGCACCGGCGTCGACGAGGTCATCGTCACCTCGCAGATCTACGACCACGCCGCCCGCGTCCGCTCCTACGAGCTGCTGGCCGGCGTGCGCGACGCGATGGCCGCGGCGGCCTGACCGCCGACGGTCGCTCGCGCGGCGCTCAAGCCGAGTTGATTGTGCGGCGGGCCGGCGCGGGGTGTAAGACCGGCGCCGGAAGGAGATCTGCCATGAGACGACGTCAATTCCTGCTCGGTGGCGTGGGCGTGCTGGCGCTGGCCGGCGGCGGCGCGGCATTGGGCCTGGCACGCTCGACCGGCTCCGCCGGCGCCGCGGAGGAAAGTTTCGAGGTCACCAGGACCGATGCCGAATGGAAGGCGCGGCTTTCGCCCGAGCGCTATGCCGTGCTGCGCCAGGAGGACACGGAGCGGGCCTTCAGCAGCCCGCTCAACGAGGAGCACAGGACAGGCACCTTCTCCTGCGCCGGCTGCGAGCTGCCGCTCTACTCGTCGGCCGCGAAGTTCGATTCCGGCACCGGCTGGCCGAGCTTCTGGGAATCCCTACCCGGCGCGGTGGGCACCAAGACCGACAATTCCTTCTTCATGACGCGCGTCGAGTGCCATTGCAGCCGCTGCGGCGGCCATCTCGGCCATGTTTTCGACGACGGCCCGCCGCCCACCGGCAAACGCCACTGCATCAACGGCCTGGCGCTCAACTTCGCCGCGGCGCAGGCGTAACCCGCGCGGTCAGCGACCGCTCGCGGCGAGGTGGATCGCCTCCCGCAGGGCGGTCAGGCCCACCGCCTTCTCCGACGAGGTCGCGAGCACGGCCGGGAAGGCGGCCGGACGCTTGCGGATCTTCCCGGCGGTCTCCGCGATCAGCCGCTCGAGCTCGCCCGGCTTGATCTTGTCGGCCTTGGTCAGCACGATCTGGTAGGAGACGGCCGCCTTGTCGAGCAGCGAAAGCACGTCCTCGTCGATCTGCTTCAGCCCGTGCCGGGCGTCGACCAGCACGTAGACGCGCTTCAGCGTCACGCGGCCCTTGAGATAGTCGAACACCAGCCGCGTCCACTGGTCGACCTGGTCCTTCGGCGCCTTGGCGAAGCCGTAGCCGGGCATGTCGACCAGCGCCATCGGCGGCATGTCGCCGACCGTCCCCGAATGGCCGTCCGGCACGAAATAGTTGAGCTCCTGCGTGCGGCCGGGCGTGTTGGAGGTGCGCGCCAGCCCCTTCTGGCCGACCAGCGCGTTGATCAGCGACGACTTGCCGACGTTAGACCGGCCGGCAAACGCGATCTCGGGCGGCCCTTCCGGCGGCAGGAACTTCATCGACGGCACGCCGCGGATGAATGTCCACGGCCGCGCGAACAGGGCCTCCGCCTCCGCGCCTACCGCCGCCACGCTTGCCCCCGCGCCGCTCATGCCGACTTCTCCAGCGCCGCGAGGTCGTGGCCGCGGATGGCGTCGAGGTTGCGCGTGATCCTGTCGGCCGGCCAGTCCCACCAGGCGATGGCGAGGAGCCGCTTCACGGTCTTGGCGTCGAAGCGCATCTTGATCACCTCGGCCGGATGGCCGCCCACGACCGCATAGGGCGGCACGTCCCGCGTCACCACCGCGCGGGTGCCGACGATCGCGCCGTCGCCGATCGTCACGCCCGGCATGACGATCGCCTCCATGCCGATCCACACGTCGTTGCCGATCACCGTATCGCCGCGGTTCTCGGCGCGCCAGGTCGCCTCGTCGAAGCCCTTCTCCCAGCCATGGCCGAAGATGTTGAACGGATAGGTCGAGAAGCCCGACAGCACGTGGTTGGCACCGTTCATGATGAAGCGCGCATTCTCCGCGATGGCGCAGAACTTCCCGATGATCAGCCGGTCGCCGATGAAGGGGTAGTGGTGCAGCACGCATTTGGACTGGAACAGGTCCGGCCCGTCCGGGTCGTCGTAATAGGTGTAGTCGCCGATCTCGATGTTCGGCGCGTCGACCAGCGGCTTCAGAAAGCCGACACGCTTGTGCATCTCGATCGGGTGCTTGATCTCGGGCTTGGGTCCTTCCATCTCGCCCTCGCTGCTGGTGGCGCCGCGCCGCGGCATGCTCCTGACATATCGCATGCGCAGCGGCCGGCAAGCAAAAGCCCCGCCGTGGCGGGGCTTCGGATGGCTATTCGGCGGGCTTCGGCTTTCGTCGGAACAGGCCCACGAGGTTGTCCCACAGCTCGATCTTGGCGCCCTGGCGCTTCATGATGACGCCCTGCTGGATGATGGAGAGCGTGTTGTTCCACGCCCAGTAGATCACCAGCCCGGCCGGGAAGCCGGCCATCATGAAGGTGAAGACCACCGGCATCCAGGTGAAGATCATCGCCTGCGTCGGGTCCGGCGGCAGCGGGTTCATGCGCATCTGCAGGAACATCGTGACGCCCATGACGAGCGGCCACACGCCGATCAGCATGATGTGCGGCACGTCCCAGGGAAGCAGGCCGAACAGGTTGAAGACCGAGGTCGGGTCTGGCGCGGCGAGGTCCTGGATCCAGCCGAAGAACGGCGCGTGCCGCATCTCGATGGTGATGTAGAGCACCTTGTAGAGCGAGAAGAAGACGGGGATCTGCAGCGCCACCGGCCAGCAGCCGGCAAGCGGATTGATCTTCTCCGTCTTGTAGAGCTCCATCATCGCCTGCTGCTGCTTCATCTTGTCGTCCGCGTATTTCTCGCGGATCTCCAGCATGGCAGGCTGGACCTTCTTCATGTTCGCCATCGACTTGTACGACTTGTTGGCGAGCGGGAAGAAGATCGCCTTGACGATCACGGTGGTGCCGAGGATGGCCAGCCCGAAATTGCCGAGCAGGTGGTAGAGCCAGTCCATCAGGTAGAACATCGGCTTGGTCAGGAAGTAGAACCAGCCCCAGTCGATCAGCCGGTCGAAGCGGTTGATGCTGTACTGGTCCTTGTAGGTGTCGACGACCGAGACCTGCTTGGCGCCGGCGAAGAAGCGGCTCTGCACCTCGCTCGACTGGCCGGGCGCGACGGAGACCGCGTCGGTCAGGTAGTCGGCCTGGTAGCGCTCCTTGCCGTCGCCGAAATAGGAGAAGCGCGGCTGGAAGGCCTCCGTCGTCGGCGGGATCAGCGCGACGGCCCAGTATTTGTCGGTGATGCCGAGCCAGCCGTCCTTCGACTTCGACGGCACGATCTGCTTGTCGTCCTGCAGGGTCTTGTACTTGATCTCCTGCAGGCCCTCGTCGCCGGTCACGCCGATCAGGCCCTCGTGCAGCACGTAGGTGCCCTGCGTGTGCGGCGTGCCGTAGCGCGTGGTGCGGCCGTAGCTCGACAGCGACACCGGCTGGCCGCCGCCATTGGTGACCTTGTCGGTCACCGTGAACATGTAGTTCGCGTCGACCGCGATGGTGCGGGCGAAGGTGAGGCCCTTGTCGTTGGTGTAGGTGAGCGTCACCGGGTTCGACTGCGTCAGCGTCGAGTTGCCCTCGACCGACCACGCCGTGCCCGGCCCCGGCAGCTCGCCCGCCGAGGCGTCGCCCGTATAGCCGAGCTCGACGTAATAGGCGTCGTCGAGGCCGACCGGGCTGAGCAGGTGGATGTTGGGCGAGCTTTTGTCGACGGTCTCGTGGTACTGCTTCAGCACCAGGTCGTCGAGCCGCGCGCCGGTGAGGTTGATCGAGCCCGCGAGGCTCGGCGTGTCGATCTTGACGCGGGCGGTGCCGGCGAGCGCCTGCTCGCGCGTCTCGGCCGGCTGAACGGTGCCGGCGCCGGAGGGCGCGGCGGCGCCCGGGATGTTGTGGCTCTCGCCCGTCGCCGGCGCGCCGGTGGCCGGGGCCTGCGTCTGCTCCTGCCGGGCCTGCTCGACCTTCGTGGCCTCGCGCTGCGCCTCGATCCGCGGGTTCATGTAGAACACCTGCCAGACGACCAGGATCAGCACCGAAAGCGCGATCGTGATGAAGAAGTTGCGGTTGTTTTCCATCAGGAGCTCTGGGTCGTGGTGGCGTTCTGGCTTCGGCCGCGCATTCGGCGCGACAGTTCCGTCTTCAGCTCCTCGAAGGGAGCGCTGAGCACCTCGCGGCGCCCGACGATCACATAGTCAGTGCCGGCGGCCATGTCATCAGCGGCATGCACGCGCACTGCCTCGCGCAGCCGGCGCCGGATCCGGTTGCGTATGACGGCATTGCCGCTCTTTTTCGTGACGGTGATGCCCAGCCGCGGCGGCGTTCCCGCCTCGCCGCGATCGAATACTTCGAGCAGGAACAGCTTGCCGCGCCGCTTCTCGCCGGCGCGCGCGGCCAGGAATTCCGCGCGCTTGCGCAGCCTGCCCGGGGTCGGTCCGGCCGGCTTCGGCGTCAACGTATCCTGGCCCGGAAGGCCGATCAGGCCGATAGCCGCTTGCGGCCGCGCGAGCGACGGGCAGCGACGACGTCGCGGCCGCCCTTGGTCGCCATGCGGGCGCGAAAGCCGTGGCGCCGCTTGCGAACGAGCTTGGAGGGTTGATAGGTACGCTTCGTCGACATTTATCTTGATACCGCGGAGTGCGGCCCTTCTTGGTTCTGTCTCTTGTGAGAGCAGGAGCGTTTGCGAACCGCCGGGGCACAGCAAGGCTGCGCCGGACGTGTGGCCCGAGCGTGCGCGGGGCTTATAGGGATCGCGCGCGCAAGTCAATCCGGGCCGGCGGATGCGCCGGCTCGCATTGCCCGTGGGGAAGGTTCAGTCCGGATAGGCGACGCGGAAACGCGCCACCGCCAGCCGCGCCGCCCACATGCCGACGAGCATGGCAGGCACGAAGACCAGCGTGCCGGGCGCGCCGATGCCGAGGCTGGTCAGCGCCGGGCCGGGGCAGAAGCCCGACAGGCCCCAGCCGAAGCCGAAGATCGCCGGGCCGATGACGACGCGTTCGTCGATGCCGCGCGCGGTCGGCAGGTGGAAGCGCTCGGCCGCCACCGGCGCCGGCCGCTTCAGCACCAGCCGGTAGCCGAGGAAGGTGACGACCACCGCGCCGCCCATGACGAAGGCGAGCGAGGGGTCCCACGTGCCGCTGAAGTCGAGGAAGTTCAGCACCTTGGCGGGGTCCGCCATGCCCGACACCACCAGCCCGATGCCGAACAGCAGCCCGAGAGCGAGATTGACGAGGAACGACATTGCGGGCCTCACATCAGGTGGCGGACGACGAGCACGGTGAGCACGGCCGCGGCCATGAACACGGCCGTCGCCATGACGGAGCGCGGCGACAGCCGCGCCAGGCCGCAGACGCCGTGTCCGCTGGTGCAGCCATTGCCCCAGGTCGAGCCGAAGCCGACCAGCAGCCCGGCCGCCGCCATCAGCGGCAGGTTGGACGAGACCGTCTGGACGACCGGCGACCCGGTGGCGACGAACCAGGCGAGCGGCGCGGCCACCAGCCCGATCACGAAGCCGAGCCGCGACGGCGTCGCCTCGTCGGTCCACGGCGGCAATAGCCGGCCGGCGATGCCGCTGATGCCGGCGATGCGGCCCTCCCACGCCATCAGCAGCACGGCCGAGAGGCCGATGAGCGCCCCGCCGGTCAGCGAGGCCCAGGGTGTGAATTCGGTCATGTCAGGTGTTCCCGAGCGGGTTGCGGCGGCATTCTACCCGTCGGCCGGACACGGCGCGCGGGATGGCGCACCCGTCCACCTGCGTGGAAGGGCAGGATTTTCTCGAATTTACGGGTTTTGAGGAATGGATTTCCCCGAGCCCGCCTATGGCATCTCCACCCGCGCGACCTGGTAGGTGTGCATCACGCCGCCGCTGCGGATCGACACGTATTCGCCGGTGACGAAGCGCTCCTCGCCGAGCCGGAAGCCGATCTCGTCGTCGCTGTCGCCCTCGGCATAGTCGAAATACCACTGGCCGCCCGGCTTGCGCCGCAGCCGGCCGATGCGCTCCTCCTCGTCGGTGCGGAAATAGCGCACCCGGCAGACGGCCTGGTGCGACTTCCAGTCGGCGTGGTCGAGGCGTCCTTCCTCGTCGAGCGGTACGAGCAGGTCGTAGCCTTCCTCGCGGTCGCCCTCGGGATGGCCCTTCTCGCGTGCGAGCAGCAGCCGCACGTGGCGGAAATTCGGTGTGATATCCTTGAGTTCGACCATGGCCTGCCTCCGATAGTTCTGTCCGGCAAGATTGCCCTCACGACTTGATCGCGGTCAATCGCGATGCAAGCCTGTCACGCAAAGATGCGAGGAAGCCTGCCATGACGATCCGCAACCTGGAATTCGCCGTCCGTCCGCGCTCGGTCGCCATCGTGGGCGCTTCCGTCAAGGAAGGCTCCGTCGGCCGCGTCGTCTTCGACAATGTTGTCAACGGCGGCTTCGAGGGCGAGATCTGGCCGGTCAACCCGAAATATGGCGAGATCGGCGGCCGCCGCTGCTATCCCGACGCGGCCGCCCTGCCGGCCGCGCCCGACCTCGCCGTCATCGCCACCCCGCCGGCGACCGTGCCGGGAATCGTCGACGAGTTCGGCCGCAAGGGCACCCGCGCGGCCGTCGTCATCACCGCCGGGCTGAATGCGGCCAACGGCCTGCGCCAGAAGATGCTGGACGCCGCGAAACCCTATCTCTTCCGCATCATCGGGCCGAACACGCTCGGCCTGATGATCCCGCCGCTGAAGCTCAATGCCGGCTTCTCCCACATGGCGGCGCCCGCCGGAGGCATGGCGCTGCTGTCGCAGTCGGGCGCCATCGCCACCTCGCTGGTCGACTGGGCGGCCGAGGCGAATCTCGGCTTCTCCCACATCGTCTCGCTGGGCGACATGGCCGACGTCGACGTGGCAGACTATCTCGACATGCTGGCGGGCTACTGCGCCGCCCGGACGATCCTGCTCTATCTCGAATCGATCCCCAACCCGCGCAAGTTCATGTCCGCGGCCCGTGCCGCCCCCCGCCTCAAGCCGGTGATCGCCATCAAGTCGGGCCGCCACGAGCAGGCGGCCAAGGCCGCCGCCACCCATACCGGCGCGCTGTCGGGCGCCGACCGCGTGGTCGAGGCCGCGCTGGAGCGGGCCGGCATCCTGCGCGTCAACGGCCTCGCCGACCTCTTTGACGCCGCCGAGACGACGGCGCGCTTTTCGCCGCTGAAGCGCTCGCGCGTCGGCATCGTCACCAATGGCGGCGGCGCCGGCGTGCTCGCCGTCGACCAGCTCGCCGACATAGGCGGCGAGCTTGCCGAGCTTTCGGACGCCACGCTGGAGGCGCTCGACGCGGCGCTCCCTTCCACCTGGTCGCATGCCAACCCCGTCGACATCATCGGCGACGCCCCGCCGGAGCGCTACGGCGCCGCCGTCTCGGCCGTCGCCGCCGACCCCGGCGTCGACACCGTTCTGGTGCTCAACTGCCCGACCGGCCTCGCTTCGCCGGTCGAGGCCGCCGCCGCCGTGGCCGGGCTGACCCGGCGCGGGCTCGTCTCGGGCAAGCCGCTGCTCGCCTGCTGGCTGGGCGAGCACACGGCGCGCGAGGGCCGCCGCATCCTGCAGGAGGCGGGCGTGGCGAGCTTCGAGACGCCGTCCGACGCGGCGATGGCCGTCGGCTATCTCTCCGGCTGGTCGCGCGCGCAGGAGGCGCTGACGCGCGTGCCGCCCGCGAGCGGCGATCTGACGACGCCCGACCGCGAGGCGGTGCGCGCCGTCTTCCGGGCGGTGGCCGCGGAAGGGCGCCGCATGCTGACCGAGCCGGAGGCCAAGCAGGTCGTCTCCGCCTACGGGATCCCCGTGCCGCGCACGATCGTCGCGCCCGACCCGGCAGCGGCCGGCGAGGCCGCCGCCGACCTGCTGCGCGATGGCGGCCGCGTAGTCGTCAAGCTGATGTCCAAGGCGATCAGCCACAAGTCGGACGTCGGCGGCGTGGTGCTCAACATCACCGACGCCGACGAGGCGCGAGACGCGGCAGCCGCCATCCTCAAGCGCGTGCGCAAGTCGCGCCCGGACGCCGACGTAGAGGGCTTCGCGGTCCAGCCGATGGTCTCGCGGGGGCAGGCCGAGGAACTGATCGTCGGCATGAGCCGCGACCCGATCTTCGGCCCGGTCATCCTGTTCGGCGCCGGCGGCACCTCGGTCGAGGTCGTCGACGACACCGCGATCGCGCTGCCGCCGCTCGACGGCGTGCTGGCCGGCGATCTGATCGACCGCACCCGCATCGGCCGGCTGCTCAAGGGTTTTCGCGACCGCAAGCCGGCCGACCGCGAGGCCATCATCGCAGCACTCGAGGGCGCCTCGCGGCTGATCGTCGATTTCCCCTGCGTGGCCGGCGTCGACGTCAACCCGCTGCTCGCCGACGCAGACGGCGTGATCGCGCTCGACGCCCGCGTCGAGATCGACCCGGACAGGGTGGAGGAGAGGGGGCCGAACCGGGCGCTCGCCATCCGGCCCTACCCGTCCGACTGGGAAAAGACGGTGACGCTGCCCGACGGCGACACCTACCTGCTGCGCCCGATCCGTCCGCAGGACGTCACGCTATACCCGCCCTTCCTGTCGAAGGTCTCGGCCGACGACATCAGGCTGCGCTTCCTCGCCCCGCGCAGGACCTTTCCGCACGAGATGCTGGTGCGGCTCACGCAGCTCGACTACGACCGCGACATGGCCTTCGTCGCGCTTTCGGCCAGGACGGGCGAGCTCGTCGGCATCGGCCGCCTGTCCTGCGACCCCGACCGCACCTTCGGCGAATATGCGCTGCTGGTGCGCACCGACCTGCAGGGCCACGGGCTGGGCTGGGCGCTGCTCGACCGCATCCTCGCCTTCGCGCGCTCGGAGAAGGTCGGCCGCGTCGAGGGCATCGTGCTGTCGGAGAACACCAAGATGCTGGCCATGGTGAAGGAGTTCGGCTTCGACATCGGCCCACATCCCGACGAGCCCGGCCTGTTCCTCGTCCGCATCGACCTGACCTGACGCGACCTCATCTTACGCCGTTGCGGGCGGCGGCCCGGTCGTGCCAGATGTTGGCGGCGCGGCGTCGCCCGCGCGAAACATCGGCAGCCATTCGGGAAAGACGGCAGACATGACGGTCAGGTTCGGCCTCCTCGGCGCCGGCCGCATCGGCAAGGTCCATGCGGCGGCGATCGCTTCAAACCCAAAGGCGCGGCTCGTCGCCGTCGCCGACGCGCTCGAGCCGGCGGCCCGCGCGCTGGCGCAGGCGTGGGGTGCGGAGGTGCGCAGCCTCGACGACATCGTGTCGGCCGGCGACATCGACGCCGTGGTGATCTGCACGCCGACAGACACCCATGCCGACCTGATCGAGCGGCTGGCGCGCGCCGGCAAGGCGATCTTCTGCGAGAAGCCGATCGACCTCGACGTGGCCCGCGTCGAGGCCTGTCTGAAGGTAGTGGACAAGACGGGCGCGGCGCTGATGGTCGGCTTCAACCGCCGCTTCGACCCGCATTTCGCCGCCGTGCGGCAGGCGATCGACGACGGCCGCATCGGCGCGGTCGAGATGGTGACGATCACCTCGCGCGATCCCGGCGCGCCGCCGCCCGACTACGTCAAGCGCTCGGGCGGCATCTTCCGCGACATGACCATCCACGATTTCGACATGGCCCGCTTCCTGCTCGGCGAGGAGCCGGTCGCGGTCAGCGCGCACGCCTCGGTGCTGGTCGACAAGAAGATCGGCGAGGCCGGCGATTTCGACAGCGTCAGCGTCATCCTCGAAACCGCTTCCGGCAAGCAGGCGGTGATCTCCAATTCGCGTCGCGCAACCTATGGCTACGACCAGCGCATCGAGGTGCACGGCTCCAAGGGCATGGTGGCGGCCGAGAACCAGCGACCGGTGTCGATCGAACTCGCCAACGACAAGGGTTATACGCGCCCGCCGCTGCACGATTTCTTCATGACGCGCTACATCGACGCCTACGCCAATGAGATCACGGCCTTCATCGCCGCCAAGGCGGCCGGCAAGAAGGCGTCGCCCAGCGGCAAGGACGGGCTGGTCGCGCTGAAGCTGGCGGACGCCGCGCTGAAGTCGGCGAAGACGGGCAAGACCGTACGCGTCGATTGATTCACGGGCGCGCGTTGAGGGCGGTCAGGCTGCCGGTCTGCAGGGTTTGGTGATTGGCCGGGACATCCGTTGCGTCGTCATCCACGGGCGGAGCAAGGATCTAAGCGACGCGCGCAGAGCCGAGGATGCATGCCGTTACGTCTGAGCGATGCTAACGGTGCAGCATTCTGCTCCGCTGCGTTCTTCAGCCGGGGCCACGGCATGGATCCCAGGGTCTTCGCGACGGAGATCCGCTCGTGCTTCGCCCTAGGATGACGAAGTCGATGACCCTTCGACGAAGTTATCAACATTGCGACAAGACACCGGGAAACCGATCGGAACGCCAATGAACCTCGAAAATCCATTGCCAGTCAAAAACACAGGAGAACAGCGATGAGCGGCTTGACCGATCGCAATTCACAGACGCGCGCCATCGTCACCGGCGGCGCACAGGGCATCGGCTTCGCCGTCGCCGAGGCGCTGGCCGATGAGGGCTGCCGAGCGCTGGCGCTGGTCGGCCGCTCGCAGGAGAAGGGCGACAAGGCGGTCGCGGCGCTGAAGAAGGCTGGTGTCGACGCCATCTTCATCAGTGCCGATGTCGCCAAAGTGGCCGACTGCAAGCGCGCCATCGAGACAGCGATCAAGCATTTCGGAACGCTGAACGCGCTGGTCAACGCCGCCGCCACCTCCGCGCGCGGCTCGCTGGTCGAGACCACCGAAGAGCTTTTCGATCAGATATTCGACACCAATGTACGCGGGCCGTTCTTCCTGATGCAGGGCCTTGTCGCGCATCTTCTGGACCGCAAGGCGCCGGGCTCGATCGTCAACGTGCTGTCGATGTCGGCGCATGCCGGCCAGTCCTTCCTGACGCCCTATTCGACCAGCAAGGGCGCGCTGATGACGCTGACCAAGAATGTCGCGAGCTCGTACCGGAGGAACCGCATCCGCTGCAACGCCGTGCTGCCGGGCTGGATGGACACCAAGGGCGAGGCGCTCGTGCAGAAGAAGTGGCACGACGCGCCGGACGACTGGCTGGAGAAGGCCGAGGCCGCGCAGCCGATGGGCCAGTTGGTGAAGCCGGCGCAGCTTGCCAGGCTGATTACTTATATGGTCAGCCCGCAGGCGGGCGTGATGACCGGTTCGCTGGTGGACTACGACCAGAACATCGCAGGGGTGGTTGGAGAGTAGCCCAGTGGTCTAATGCCTGCCGGATATCGGCGGCAAAGGCGCGCTGGCGCTAAGAGCCCGTGCGCCTTTGCCGTTGCCGCCAGACTGATGCTCGCATATATAGTCAAGATGGTCAGACTAGTCATGAGATTGAAATGCGGCCCGAGCCCAAAGACGACAAGAACTGGACAGTGGCCGGAGCAAAAGCCCGGCTGTCGGAAGTGATCGAGCGCGCGCAGTCTTCGCCGCAGACGATCACCAGGAACGGCAAACCAAGCGTGGTTGTCGTCTCTGCCGAGGAATGGCAGCGCAAGACAGCACGCAAAGGCACGCTTGCGGAGTTCCTGCTGGACTCGCCACTGCGCGGCGCGGATCTCGATCTGGAACGCAAGCAAGATGAACCGCGCGATCTCCCGCTGTGAGGCTCTTGCTCGATACCAATGTCCTGTCCGAGGTGACCAGGCCAGCGCCGGATGCCCGGGTTATGGAGTGGCTGGATGGGCTGGATGAGGATCGCTCGTTCATCAGCGTCGTGTCGATTGCCGAAATTCGGCGCGGCGTCGCCCTGATGGATGAGGGCCGCAAACGCGAAGCGCTGGCCGAGTGGCTCACTCGGGATCTGCCGCAGCGCTTCGAACAGCGGGTTTTACCGGTGGACGAACCGGTCGCCCTGGCCTGGGGCGACCTGATGGGCCTTGCCAAGCGCCGTGGTCGCGGTCTGTCGTCGATGGACGGACTGATCGCGGCCACCGCGGTTGCGCGACAGCTCACTTTGGCAACGCGCAATACGAAGGATTTCGAAGGCTTTGGGGTTGAACTCTTCGATCCCTGGACCGGATGAGCCACTGGATGTCGGTCGCTAACACTACTCGCAGATCCCCTCACAAAGAGAAGCATGGTGCACCCATACTGGATCACGATAAGTGGTCATCTTGGCGTCGGCGTAACCGCACAATCGGAACCCGATGCGCTGCTGATCTTCGCGATTGCCTTCCCGTCCAAGGAGATCATCGGCATAGAGATCATCAAGGACATGAACGATCTCGACCAGAATCATGTCGTGCCTAATTTGGGCGGCGCCAATTGGCTCAAGCGTGGCATCTGGTTTCCCCAAGGCTACGAGCACATCGCGGACTGAGAGAATGCATGGCGTCATGAGACACGTGACAAACCCCTCGGCATCGACTATATGAGCCGCATGATCCACCTGACCGCCTCGTTTTGGTACTTTAGCTACTTTAGCTCGCTGGCGGCGGGAGGATTGCGCTCGATCTGAAAACTCCAGATCAAAATCCGACAAGCCGCCAGACCTGGCGGCTTTTTTGTTTTCAGCCGGCAGGTCTCCTAACCAAGGAGCAGAAAGCCGTGTTGACCACCACAGATGACCTTCGGGTCCGTGAACTCAGGGAATTGAGCACGCCCGACGAGGTGATGCGCGAGATACCGCGCACACTGACGGCGACGCGCACCGTTGCCGCGTCGCGCAACGCCATCCATGCCATCCTGACGGGGGCCGACGATCGACTTGTTGTCATCGTCGGCCCTTGTTCCATCCACGATCCGGTCGCCGCCGTGGACTACGCCAGCCGTCTGGCGGCGCTGCGCGAGACCCTGTCGGACCGGCTCGAGATCGTCATGCGCGTCTATTTCGAAAAGCCGCGCACAACGGTCGGCTGGAAAGGTCTCATCAACGATCCCGATCTCGACGGCAGCTTCAACATCGACAAGGGTTTGCGCATGGCGCGCAACGTGCTGTCGGCCGTCAACAATCTCGGCCTGCCGGCGGCCACCGAATTCCTCGACATGACGACGCCGCAATACATCGCCGACCTCGTCGCCTGGGGCGCGATCGGCGCGCGCACGACCGAAAGCCAGATCCATCGCGAACTGGCCTCGGGCCTGTCATGCCCGGTCGGCTTCAAGAACGGCACCGACGGCAATCTGCGGATCGCCGGCGAAGCGGTGAAGTCGGCCGCGCAACCGCACCATTTCCTGGCGGTGACCAAGGGCGGGCGCAGCGCGATCGCGGCAACTTCCGGCAACGAGGACTGCCACGTCATCCTGCGTGGCGGCGTCGCCCCCAACTATGACGCGGCGAGCGTCGAGGCGGCGGCGGCGGAGCTCCGCCGCATCGGCGTCGCGCCGCGGCTGATGATCGACGTCAGCCACGCCAACTCGGCCAAGAAGCCGGAGAACCAGCCCAAGGTCGCGGCCGACGTGGCCGGCCAGGTGGCGGCAGGCGACGAGCGCATCATCGGCGTGATGATCGAGAGCAACATCGTTGCCGGCCGCCAGGATGTCGTGCCCGGCAAGCCGCTGGTCTACGGCCAGAGCATCACCGATGGCTGCGTCGACTGGGCAACCACCGAAACGATGCTGCATGGCCTGGCCGGCGCCGTCGAATGGCGCCGCTCGGCACGGCGCGCCATGGTCGAAAGCCGCCAGGGCGCCGCCTGAGCAAAAGGTCCGGGCCATCCCTGCCCTTCTCGCGAATGACGAGGGGCAGGGACGCGGCATAGGGCGACTACGCCGCCCTCAATCCTTCCCAGGCGGTGAACAGCGAGACAGCGAACAGCAGCAGCCCGGCCGCGCGGCCGGCAAGAACGGTGGCGCGCGGATTGTCGACCAGCAGCGTCCGGCTGCGGCCGGCCGATATTGCGAGCCCGCCATAGATGAAGGCCTGCGTGGCGACCGTCAGCAATCCCATGACGGTTGCCTGCATCCAGATCGGCCCGTAGTTCGGCTTCAGGAACTGCGGATAGACGGCAAGGATGAAGAGATAAGCTTTCGGATTGATCAGGCAGGTGACCAGCCCCTGGCGAAAGGCCTTCCAGGCGGAGCTGCCGGCCGGTCCGCCATCGCCGACGACGATAGAGCTGCGCATCAGCGCAATGCCGATATAGGCCATGTAGGCGGCGCCGGCGACCAGCAGCGGCGTGAACAGGACCGGCACGAAATGCATGAGCAGGCCGACGCCGACCGCGCCGTTCAGCGTGTGCACCGCGCCGCCCAGCATGATGCCGGCGGTGGCGGCCAGGCCCCGGTTGATGCCGCCCGTCAGCGCATTGGCCAGCACGAACAGCATGTCCAGACCCGGAACGGCGATGATGCCGAACAGCAGGATGAAGAACAGCCAGAGATTTTCCGCGTAGCCCATGTCAGTTGCCCGTTACCTGATGCGGCCAACCACAGCGGAAGCTGTTGATTTTCAAGCCGGCAGGCAGTCCTATAGGTGACCCCAACTGACGGGGATGTGTCAGTAGCCTTCCGGTTCGGGCCAAGGAAATGCGCAAGGCGTCACGCCTGTTCGAGATCATCCAGATCCTGCGGCTGGCGCGGCAGCCGGTGACGGCGGCGACCATCGCCGGCGCGCTCGAGGTGACCGTCCGCTCGATCTATCGCGACATTGCCGCGCTCCAGGCGATGCGCGTGCCGATCGAGGGCGGGCGCGGTATCGGCTATATACTGCGCCCCGGCTTCGACCTGCCGCCGCTGATGTTCTCGATCGAGGAGATGGAGGCGATCGTGCTGTCGCTGGCACTGCTGGAGCGAACCGGCGACGCCGAGCTCAAGCAGGCGGCGAAACGCGTCGGCGCCAAGATCGCCGGCGCGGTGCCGGCCCCGCTACGGCAGACGCTTGACGCCAACGCCCTGCATGCCTGGGGCTTTGCCGCGCCCTCGGCCACGACGATCGATCTCGCCATGGTGCGCCGGGCCATCCGCGACGAGGAGAAGCTCGCGCTTTCCTATCGCGATGAACTGGGACGCGCGAGCGAGCGCGTCATCCGCCCTGTCGCGCTCATCTACTATGCCGAGAACGCCAACGTCGTCGCCTGGTGAGAGCTGCGCCAGGCGATCCGCAATTTCCGCAGCGACCGTATCGAGGATTGCCAGCCGACGGGGCTGTTGTTCAAGGGCGAAGGCGACCGGCTGCGGCAGGTGTGGGTGGACGGCTGGGAGGTGAACTCTCCGGCCGCTGGGTGAAGTAATCCGGCGAAGGAGCAGGCTCCAACGCAGCCGGATCGCCGCCAGCCATGGTCAGGTTGCCTGGACACCCTGGGCGGCAAGACGCTGTCCTCGCAGCAGCGCCAGTCCGGTCTCGGCGAGTGCGAACAAAAGCACGGCCGTGAGGAACCCGGCTGTCCCGACATGGACAATCAGCCATCCGCCGAGCACCGGAAAACCGAAGATACCCAGGAAATAGGCAACGACGAACCATGTCAGCGCGGCATTGCGATGTTCGGCCGGGGCATCGTTTACGGCCTGCGTCTGGATGACCGAGTAGACGAGGCCGTAACCCAGCCCCAGGAGGATCGCGCTTACGATCTGGACCAGGACACCATGGGCAAGACCGAATGCGACAACGACTCCGGCGATCATCACCGCCAGCAGGATGACCGCGACATGGTCGCCCTTGGCGCGGCCGATCAGCGGCGCCAGCAGGAACCGGGATGCCACGACGGTAATGGCGTAGGTCGCAAAGAATGTGCTGGCCTGCAGTCCGGTACCGCGCACGAGCGAGGTCTGGAACGTCAGCAACCCGCTGAACACGCAGGCGCCAAGCCCGACCATCAGGATGGGATAGACGGCCCGCGTGCGCAGCAGCGCCGGCAAGGCCCGTACCCAATCATTGCCTGCCGCCTTGATGGCCGCCGCGACCGGCCGTACGGCTATGCTTTCAAACACGGCAAGAAGCAGCGCGGCAAGCAGGCAGACCAGAGCTACCGCGCCGAAGGCCTGCCCGGTCGTCAACCCAAGATCGCTGATGAGCGCGGTCGCCACGATCGGGCTGAGGCCGATCCCGCCCATCTGGAACGCGCCGTAGCGCGTAAACCAGAAGCCGCGATCCTGATCGCTCACACGCATCGAAAGCGCCATCGGCGCGGCCAGAAAGAAAATGCCCCAGCCAAGGCCGATGAAAAAGCCGGCAACGCCGATCAGCGGCGTCAAAGCCGACAACGATGCCAGGCCGAGATAGCCGCAGGCCACAAGCGCCGCGCCAAACCCTGCCATGCGGCCGGCGCCAAGGCGCCAGGCAAACCAGCCGACAAGGGGAACGCCGACAAGCGTGCCCAGCATGGCGCCGCCAAGCGTCGTGCCGGTTTCGATCTCACTGCCGCCGAGGGCTCGAAAATGCTCGGTGAGAAGGAATGTGGCGCCATAGCCTATGGACGTGAGCAAGGTGGCGACAAAGAGCAGATAGGCGTGCGACGTGCGCATCGGGAAAGGCACCTTCCTTAGACGTCCTGGATTTCTCGGACAATGTGGTACAGTGATCTTTCATATTTCGACCGATTTACAGGTCCTCTTGGAACGGACGCCGGGGACCACCTGGGAGGGAACGCGTGGTGGAAAAGGCATCGCGCCGGCACGAAAGCGCCACGCATCTGGTCGATATCGCCATCGACCGGACGTCGCGGGCCCCGATCGGCCGACAGCTCTATTTCGCCCTGCGCGCCGCCATCGTCGCCGGCAGGATGCCCGCCGGCGCGCGCCTACCTTCGACGCGGGCGGCGGCCCGGCTTTGGGGCGTGTCGCGCGGCGTCGTGGTCGAGGCCTACGATACTTTGCTCAGCGAGAGCTATGTCGTCGGCCATCATGGCTCCGGCACCTTCGTTTCCGCCGACGTGCCAGGGCAGGCGGAGCGCAAACGCCGGACCGTTCCCGCACGCTCAAACGCAAGGAGCGACATCTCCTCCGCCGCACGCTCCGTCATCGGCAACTTGGCGCTGGACCCGCCAGCCCAGGTCCCCTTCGTCACCGGTCGGGCCGAGCCGGACGACAGGACACGCGCCATTCTCAAACGCATAGGCCACCGGCATCTCGACGCGCTGTGTGATCACTATCGGAATCCGCAAGGCGAGGAGAGGCTGCGCCGCGAGGTGGTCAGGTATCTCGCGGCGGCGCGGGGCGTGCGTTGCGAGCCGGGCCGCGTCTTCATCACGTCAGGCTCGCAGCAAGCGATCGATCTTGCCATTCGCACGCTGATCGACCCCGGGGACACCGTTGCGATCGAGGATCCAAGCTATCCGCCGGCGCGTCTGGCGTTCACCGCCGGCGGCGCCAGACTGGTTCCCATCCCGGTTGATCGGCACGGGATCGATATGGGTTTGCTGACCGAATGCGGGGAGAACGTCAGGGCCGTCTATGTGACGCCATCCCATCAATATCCCACGGGAACCGTTCTTTCGATGGCGCGCCGTCTGGCCTTGATCGATTGGGCAGCGGCCAGGGGCGCGTGGATTCTCGAGGACGATTACGACAGCGAATTTCGCTACGATGATCGGCCGCTAGCGGCGCTGCAAGGCATCGACGAGCACGAGCGGGTCATCTATTTCGGCACCTTCAGCAAGGCGCTGCTGCCCGGTTTTCGGCTGGGCTATCTGGTGGTCCCAACGGAGCTGGTGCCGGCCGTCCGGGCGATGCGGGTGCTGCTCGATCGTTTTCCCGCCCCGTTTCACCAGCTCGTGGTCGCCGACTTCCTGAACGAGGGGCATTTCTCCAGCCACCTCAGGCGCCTGCGAGAGGCCTATCGCGCGTCGCGCGACATGCTGGTGGCGCTGTTGCGGGAACAATTCATAGGCGAGCCGGGGATCGGGATCGAGGTGCCGATGCAGGGCGTCCATCTGTTTGCCCGGCTGTCCCCAGGCTTCGACGATGTTGCTATTGCACAAGCAGCGCGCCGGTCAGCGGTAACCGTTCTGCCGATTTCTCCGATGCATCTTGGGGCGGTGACCAGCCACGGCCTGCTGCTTGGCTTCTCCGCCTTGCATCACGAGGATGCGGCGCCTGCCGCCAGGCGACTGGCCCTGGCAGTCCTCCTGACGCGCGCCGGACATGGATAGCTGCCTCTCCGACCTGGTTGGCCTACCTCACATCCACCCAGCGCTGTTCCCTAAACGAGCGCGCCATGGCGTGCACGGTGCGCTCGATCTCCAGCCCTTCGTCGAAATCGACGAGGCGTGCCGGCTTGCCGGCAAGGCGCATCAGCAGTTCTCGGCATTCGATGATCTTGAGATCGTTAAAGCCGAGGCCATGGCCCGGCGCGGGGATGAAGGCGTCGTACGGCCGGTGGTGCGGCGCCACCAGTATGGTGCGATAGCCCTGCTCGGTCGGCCTGTCGGCGGTGAGATAGAGCTGGAACTCGTTCATCCGTTCCTGGTCGTAGAGGATCGAGCCCTTCGAACCGAAGATCTGGATGGCGATGCGGCCCTTGCGCCCCCAGGCCGAGCGGTTGACCAGCAGCGTGCCGGCGACGCCGTTTTCGAGATGCAAGAGCACGCTGGCGATATCGTAGGTTTCGACCGCGCGTCGGCCGCCCGAGGCGACGCGCCGGTCGGCATACGGCTTCGCCATGTCGCACATGACGCGGCCGACGCGGCCGAACAGCACCCTGATCAACGACAATGGATGCACGGCGAAATCGTCGAGCGCGCCATAGCCGGAGGTCGCCTCGTGCTTCCAGAAAAACAGCGCGTCGGGATCGGCCATGAAGTCCTCGTCCATCTCGATGCGCACGAGATTGACGTCGCCGATGATCTTTTCCTCGAGCAGTTGCCCGATGTGGCGGATGGCCGGGTTCTGGATGTAGTTGTAGCCGAGGGCGGCCACCTTGCCCGATTTGCGCGCCGCCATGGCCATCGCCTCGGCCTCGGCAAAGCTCGGCGCCATCGGCTTCTCGCACCACAGGTGCTTGCCCGCCTCCAGGATGGCGATCGCCATTTCCGGGTGGAACTGGTTCGGCGTGGTCAATGAGACGATGTCGACCTCAGGATCGTTGACC
>ERZ778022.1082-NODE-1082-length-42486-cov-4.349485_pt1 | contig 42486 bp, 28 predicted proteins | sample MGYA00375752_ERZ778022 | MGnify/ENA primary metagenome ERZ778022 (study PRJEB29350, sample SAMN05389826) | bioreactor metagenome | isolation source: Thiocyanate bioreactor | place: South Africa: University of Cape Town | collected 2014-04-04 ...
GACCTTGCGGGTCCGCTGATCGCCGGCCGCAGCGGGAGGACAAGGAAGCGATGGCCTCTCGCCTACCCGCACCCGCCGCGTTTCGGAGCGGCGTTGCTATCCGCCGATCCGATGGCGAGGGTGTATAACCGATATGGTTCTATATGTTAAGCTCTTTTTCCCCTTTCCCCACCAGGGGAAGGGATCGCAGGTGTTTAGCGCGCAAACCTGCCCGCGACCGCCAGATCGCTGAGGGCCGAGGAGGTTCCCAGCCAGAGGGTATAGTCCCCGGCGGGGCTCACCCATTTCTGCTCCGCCTCGCTCCACACGCCGAAGGGGTGGTTGCTGGCGGCGGGATCGATCGTCACCGTGACCGTCTGCGACGCGCCGGGCGCCAGCTCGACGCGCTGGAAGCCGACCAGGCGGCGCGGCGGCTGGGGCGCGCCGACGGCGCTGGCGCCGGGCGGCAGCGCGACATAGGCCTGGACCACCTCGGCCCCGGCGACCTTGCCGGTGTTCGTCACCCGCACCCTCGCGGCGTAGCGGCCGGTCGCGGCATCGTGGGCCAGGACCGGCTTGCCGAGGGCGAAGGTCGTGTAGGACAGGCCGTGGCCGAAGGGGAAGGCCACGCAGGGGTTGCGGCCGCGCACGGCGGCGCACTTGCCGCTCAGGTTCGCGTCGTACCAGCGGTAGCCGATCGCCAGCTTCTCGGCATATTCGACCGTCTGGCTCTTGCCGTCGGCGCCGGGCGTGCCGGGGAACTGCGTGGGCGTCACGCCGTCGAGGAAGCCCTTGCCGGCATAGGGGAAGGTCACCGGCAGCTTGCCCGAGGGGCTGCGCCGGCCGAGCAGCAGGTCGGCGACGATGTTGCCGTCCTCCTGCCCGGGAAACCAGGCTTCGAGGATCGCCGGCCCGCGCGGGCCGACCAGCGCCGGGGCCATCGCCACGCCGGCATTGTCCTTGAGCACCAGCACCGCCTTGCGGGCCATGGGTCGGCCGGTCGTGGAGCGCGCGGCGAGCACCGCCTCGATCATCGCCAGGGTATGGCTGTTCCTGGCCAGGGCGGCGCGGGCGTTCTTTTCGAGATTGGCCACGGCGATCACGTCCGAGCGGTCCGCGTACCAATCGAGGCCATGGCCTTCCGCCGCGCTTCCGGCGAGCACCTTGCCGTCCGGCCCGGTGAAGGTCGCCCGGTCAGCGCCTTCCTCGGAAATCGTTCCGGCCATCATCACCACGGCATCGGCCTTCCCCGCCTCGGCCAGGGCGTCGGCGAAGCCGGCTTCCGCGCCGTCGATCGTCGCGGTCTTGTTGGCATCGTCGACGAGGATCAGCTTGACCGTGGCGCCCGCGTTGCCCTCAGCCTTCAGCGCGTTGCGGATGCCCTCGACCGGCGTCACCGAATAGTGCGGCACCACGTCCGAGCTGCCCCCGCCCGAGCCCATCGGCTTGCCGGTCAGCGCGCCGCCGGCCACGGCCTGCCGGGCATAGACCTGGCTCGCCTTGCCGATCACCACGACCGAGCGGAGCCCGGGGCGCAGCGGCAGGGCGCCGTTGTTCTGGAGCAGCACGGCCGCGCGGACGCCGACGTCGTGCGCCTTGCGGCCGTTGCCGGCGACGTCCATCGGCGTCTGGACCAGCGGGCGGTCGAAGATCCCGGCCTTGAACATCTGGGTGTAGCGCCGCTCCAGCGCCTGGTCGATCTCGGCCACGGCGATCTCGCCCTTGCCGAGCGCGGTCTGGAGCCGGGTGGGCGACCACTGGATCGGCTGCGGCATCTCGTGGTCCATCCCCGCCTTCAGCGGGGCGACCGTGCTCTTCATCGCGAAGAAATCGGTCTGGACATAGCCGGTGAAGCCCCAGTCGCGGCGCAGCACGTCGGTCAGCATCTCCCTGTTCTCGCAGGAGGACACGCCGTTGACGTAGTTGTAGGCGCACATCACCGCGGCGACCTTGCCGTCCTTCACCGCCATCTCGAAGGGCAGCAGGTACAGCTCGCGCAGGACCTGCCGGTCGATCGTCTCCTGGATCGTCTGGCGGTTGGTCTCCTGCTCGTTGGCGATGTAGTGCTTGGGCATGGCGATGATGCCCCGGGCCTGGACGGCCTTGATCTCCGCCGTGCCCATCACCCCGGTCAGGTAGGGGTCCTCGCCGAAGTATTCGAAGTTGCGGCCGAGGATCGGCAGGCGGGCGAGGTTCAGGCCCGGCGCCTCGAAGACGTGGAGCGCGAGGTCGTTCAGCTCCGTCGCGATCACCTCGCCGTAGGTCGCGGCCACCGCCGGATCGAACGAGGCGGCGACGCCGATCGCCGAGGGCAGCGCGGTCGCCTTGGCCGAGGTCGGGTGGGTATAGGCCGCCGCCATGCTCGCGCCGAAGATGCCAGAGGCGTTCTTGTCGATGACGCTGGGCGAGACGCAATCGTTCTGGCCGACGCCGACCGGGCCGTTGCTGATCCGGAAGGTCGGGATGCCGAGCGCGGCGATCCCGCTGACGTGGCGGGCGCCGTAGCAGTCGGGCAGCTCGGGCAGGATCTCCGGCCTGCTGCCGGTGAGCTGCTGCATCTTCTGCTCCAGCGTCATCGCGCCGAGCAGCATCCGCGCGCGGCGATGCGCCACCGCCTCGCGCGCGGCATCGTCCGCGGCGGCCTGCTGCTCGGCCACGACGCCCGGGGCCATCCAGGCGTTGGCCGAAGGCGGGGTCTGGGGCTGAGCTTGGGCTTGGGCGCAGGCCGGCAGGGCCGCGCCCGCAAGGAGCAGCGCCGCCCACCGCGCGCCGCGCGGCAGTCCCTTGCGATAGCGTTGCTGGGCCATGGACGATCCTCCTGTCGCGCGATCCGGGTCAAAGGCTGGCGCCGCATCCCAGCGAAAAGGGCCTGCCATTCCTGGCAGACCCGAGCGGAGAGCGGCGCAAGGCCCGGTGTCGCACCCGCGACGGCGGCGATCAAGCGAAAATTGGCCTTACCGATTTTCCGTCGCGCGCCAGGCGCGCGATCCGGCGGGAGTCCGCCGCGCTCGGCAGGGGATGGCCGATCAGGTGGCCCTGGACCTCGGTGCAGCCCTCGGCGCGGACGCAGTCGAGCTGTTCCCGGGTCTCGACCGCCTCGGCCACGGTGGTCACGCCGAGCCGCTTGCCGAGGTCGGCGATCGCCCGGACCACGGCGGCGCAGTCGGGCCGGTCGACCGCGTCGCGGACGAACGAGCCGTCGATCTTGATCTTGTCGAAGGGGAAGGCGCGCAGGTGGGCGAGCGAGGAGAAGCCCGTCCCGAAATCGTCGAGCGCCACGCGCACGCCCAGGCCGCGGATGCGGCGCAGGTCGCCGAGCACGTCGTGCTCGTCGTCGAGCAGGGCGGTCTCCGTGACCTCGATCTCCAGCCGGTTCGGCGAGAGGCCGGTCGCGACCAGCGCGGCCAGCACCCGCTCCGGCAGCACGCCCTTGCCGAGCTGGCTGGCCGAGATGTTGACGGCGACGCGCACGCCGTCCCCCCAGCCCGCCGCCTCGCGGCAGGCCGCTTCCAGGACGAAGTCGCCGAGCTGGTCGATCAGGCCGCTCTGCTCGGCGACGGGCACGAACTCGCCGGGCGAGATCCAGCCGCTCTCGGGATGGTGCCAGCGCACCAGCGCCTCGCGGGCCACGACCGTGCCGGTCTCGATCTCGACGATCGGCTGGTAGAACACGAACAACCCGTCGCGGTCGCGCAGCGCGGCGCGCAGCTTGGTCTCCAGGCTGACCCGCTCCTGTACGCGGCTCTCCATGCCGGGCTCGAACATCCGCGCCTGGCCCTTGCCCGCGTCCTTCGCCGCGTAGAGCGCGATGTCGGCGCGGGTCAGCAGGGTCTCGCCGGTGTCGCCGTGCTCGGGGGCGAGCGCGATGCCGATCGAGGCGCCGATCTGGATATTGCCGTAGGCCAGCTCGTAGGGCGCGCTCAGCGCCTCGACGATCCGCCCGGCGAGGTCCTCGGCCATTCCCGCGTCGTCGTGCGGCAGGAGCACGGCGAACTCGTCCCCGCCGAGCCGGCCGACCGAGACCGCGGGCGTCCCGCAGATCGCCTTGAGCCGCTCGGCGACGGCGTTGAGCAGCACGTCGCCGACGCCGTGGCCGCGCGTGTCGTTGACCTGCTTGAAGCCGTCGAGGTCGACGTAGAGCAGGCCCATCCGGTTGCCCGGCCCGGCGAGGCGGCGGTCGACCGCCTCGTAGAAGGTCGTGCGGTTGGGCAGGCCGGTCAGGGTGTCGAAGTGGGCGAGGTTGCGGATGCGGTTCTCCGCCTCGACCTCCCGGGTGACGAGCGCCCAGGTCAGCATCGGGCCGAGGTAGGCGCCGTCGCGGGCGGTGATCGCCGAGACCTTGAGGTCGAGCACCTCGGGGCCGAGCCTGATCCGGGCGCTGTGCGGCAGGTTCGCCGGATCGGCGAGGATGCGCCGCTGGTACTGCGGATGCTTGCGGAAGACGTCGATCGGCGTGCCGAGCAGCTCGTCGGCGCGGATCGGCAACAGGTGCTCGATCTGTCCGACCAGTTGCTTGGAGGTCTCGTTGGCGTAGTTGATCCGCAGCGTGTCGGGGGCGAGGGTCATCACCGCGACCGGCATGTCGTCGATCATCCGCAGCAGGCGGCTCTGCTCGTCGTGCTTGCGCCGCGCCTCGGTCCGCGCGTCGACCATGCGCGCGAAATCGCGGTTCTGGATCAGGATGATCAGCGTCGTCGCGACGATCACCGGCAGGAAGGTGCCCGCCACGAGGATCAGCGAAAGGATGCCGCTGGCCGCGAAATAGCCGGTGATGACCACCGCGTTGATGATGGCGACGGTCAGCACCGCCGCGCGCAGGTTGGTCAGGCACAGCATCGAGATCAGCGCCGAGACGGCGAGGAAGAAGGCGACGTGCGCCCGCTCGTAGGGGCTGCCGTAGGGAAAAAGGGCGAAGGCCCAGGTGAAGAACACCACGACCAGCGCGCCGGTCAGCCAGGTGGTCTGCCGCAGCTCCTTATGCACCCGGGCGAAGTCGAACGGGCTCTCCCGGCGGCGCCACCACTGCATCAGGCGCAGGCCGCAGCTCGCGGTCAGGGCCAGCGGCACGAGGATGGTCAGCGAGGTCGGCGCCGTGCCGACAAACGTCCCGGCGAGGCCCCACATGTTGACCAGGAGCACCAGGTAGAGCAGCGGGATCATCCGCGACAGCGAGGCGGCCTGCTCCTTGAGCAATTCCGGATTGTCCGACCGGGCGGGGAAAGTGGCGGCGACGTGGGCGGCCAGGGCCTGCACCGTCATGCGCGGCGCCCGCCCGCCGCGAGGACGCAGCGCCCAAGATCATGCCTGCCGGCAATGTCGTCCAAGACTGCTGCCCCCAATCCGCGGTTTCAGCCTCGCCCTAGGGCCCGGCTGGTTAACATTCCGCCAAGCGGGTTCCCGGGAGGTTGCCGTGATCGCCCCGCCGATCACGCATATCCGGAACCTCGGACCGGTTTTCCTCGACCGGTCATGCGGTTATCCTGCGCGAATGCTGCGATACCTCGTTCACGCGGCCCTGTGTGGCGGCCTCGCTGCCGGCGTGACCGTGGCCGGCGCGGCCCAGGCCCGTCCCCGGGGGCTGGAGGGCGCCACAATCCTCCTGACCGCCGACGAGGGCACCCAGGGCGTCGAGATCGTCGCGCAGTGCCTGAGCGAGGCGGGGCTGCGCCAGGCCGCTCCGGCCGACTATCTCGTGCAATTCAGCCGCGCCTTGCGCCCGCGCAAGACGGCCGTCGAGCTGGCGGCGAAGGACGCCGCGCCCGCACCGCGGCGCAAGCTCCGCTCGGGCCGGACCGTCGAGGTCGCCACGGTGGCCATTTCGGAGGTCGCCTCGGGCAAGGTGCTGCGCCGGGCCGAGGTCGTCGCCAAGGTGCGCCGCCGCGGCCGGACCCCGGACGCGATCGTGCGGAAGCTGTGCGACGTCATCAAGCGATCGGTGGCGGAACCGGGCTGACGGAGCCGACATCGGCCGGCATCTCCACCGTGAAGGCCGTCGGCCCCTCCTCGGAGGACCGGCACGTCACGGTGCCCCGGTGCCTGACCGCCACGGTATGGACGAAGGCCAGCCCCAGGCCCACGCCGTGCGTGCCCGCCGGGGCGGTGCTCTGGAAGCGCCGGTAGAGCGCGGCCATGCGCTCGGCGGGAATCCCCGGCCCCTCGTTTGTCACCGTCGCGCCGGCCCATCGGCGGCCGTCCACCGTGAAGGCCCGGCAGGAGACCGTGACGACCGCCGCGGCCGGGCTGAACTTGACCGCGTTGTCGATCAGGTTGCCGAACATCCGCGCCAGAAGCGAGGCGTCGCCCGACACCCACAGCTCCGGCTCCGCGAAGTCGTAGGCGAAGGTGATCCGCTTGGCCGAAGCCTGGGGCCACAGCGCTTGCGCGGCCTCGGTCAGCAGCGCCGCGAGGTCGACCGGCTCGACCTTGACCTCGACCGTCTGCGCCCGGGCGAGATGGACGAAATCGTCCGCCAGCTTCAGCGTGCGCCCCGCATAGCCGCGAATCCGCTCGGCAGCGTCCGCCGGGAGGGCCGCCATGCCCAGGCGGTCGATCAGCGAGATGATCGAGGACTGCGGCGCGCGCATGTCGTGGGACAGCAGCTCCAGGGCGTCGTTGCGCTGGCGCTGGGTGGTGACGACGTCGGTGTTGTCGACGATCCTGACGACGTAGCCGACCAGTTCCTGGGCACTGTTGCGCTGGGGCTGGAACCGGACGTCGAACGACTGCCCCGCGACGGTCTCGGCGCCGCAGTTCCAGGGGATGCCCTTGACCTGGATGGCCGCCGCGAAGCGGATCGGCGCGCGCCCGGTCGGCCGCAGCGAATGGAGATAGGTGAGGAGGTCGTCCGCATAGACCAGGTCGCCGGGCCCGTTGAGTTCGCGGAACAGCCGCACGGCCTTGTCGTTGGCGAACAGGACCAAGCCCTGGAGGTCCGTGACGATCACGCAGTCGGGCATTTGCGAGAAGCGGTCGCGCAGGAACTTGCCGAGGTCCCGTTCGCGCTCCACCGCCCGGCTCAGCAAGTGGATCTGCCGGTCGAGCACGTCGGCGGGCGGCTCCGTCCGCTGGCCGCCCTCGAACAGGCCGCCGTCGCGGTCGGACCGTTCCAGTTCCTGCGAGAGGTAGCGGCTGGCGAGGCTCAGCTTGCGCCAGGTCCAGGCCGGATAGAGCAGGACGATCACCGCCAGGGCGCTCGCCGGGGGGACCCAGAACGAGGCGAAATGCAGCGCCGCGATCGACGCCGCCAGGACCGCGGCGGCCAGGCCGACGATCAGCAGCAGGGTCCACCGGGGCGCCAGGAAGCGCAGCCCGACCATCGCCGCGACGATCGGCAGCAGCGACAGGAACAGCGTCGCCAGCGCGCCCGCCGGCACGACCGCGCGATGGGACAGCAGGGTGCTGACCAGGTTCGCCTGGATCTCGACGCCGGGCATGAGGCTGCCGTCGACCCCGGTCGGGGTCGCATAGACGTCGCCGATGCCGCTGGCCGTGACGCCGACGAGGACGCGGCGGTCGCGAAGGAACTCGGCGGGCAACTCGCCCCGCAGGACGCTGGCGGCGGAAACGGTGGGGAACGACCCCGCCGGTCCCGCGAAGGCGATCAGCACGGGATCGCGCCCGACGAGCTGCGCGCCGGGCGGCTCCCTGGCCGGCGGCTCCCCGCCCGGCGACTCCTTGCCCGATGGCTGGCTGTCCGATGGCTGGCTGTCCGATTGGCGGGCGATCCCGGCCAGCAGCGCGGCCAGCGACGGCCAGTGCCGTCGCCCGTCGGAATAGGACAGGTAGGCGCGCCGGATCAGGCCGTCGCGGTCGGGCGCGATATTGACGTGGCCCAGCGCGCTCGCGCGATCCTTCAGCAGGTCCAGCGGCGGCGTCAGCCCGAATTGCGCGCCGTCCGGCCCCGGCACGTCGAACTGCACGGGAAGATAGGTCGCCGCGCCGCCCAGCGCGCGGGCCAGTGCCGCGTCGCCGCCCACCTCCCGCGCCCCGACGAGCAGGATATCGACGCCGACCGCCCTGGGCCGTCCCTTGCCGATCGCCTCGATCAGCGCGGCCAGGCGATCCCGCGGCCAGGGCCATTCGCCCTCCTCGGCGACGCTCCGGTTGTCGACCGCGACGATCAGCACCGACGGGTCCGTGACGCCGGGCAGGCGGTTCTGGACGGTGTCGTAGAGCATGAAATCCAGCCGGCTGGTCGACTGGAACGCCACGATGAGGGACAGCACCGCCGCTGCCGCGGTCAGGACCAGCCACCATTCCAGGGCCAGGCGCTGATAGAAGCGGCTCGGATTCATCGGCGGCGGGCGACCTCGAAGCTTTGCTCGGGCATCCAGGTCTCGATGACCTGTCCGGCCCCGGGAATGGTCGACATGACCCGCCAGGAGTAGGAGCCCGGCGGCAGCCTGGTCAGGGCGATGCTCGTGTCCTTCAGGCCCGGCTCGTCCACCAGCGGCACGGTGTCCCCGCTGCGCCGCAACTGGAAGCGGAAGATCGGCTCGCCGTCCGCCTCCGCGCTCCACTTGAACTGATAGCGCCCCCGTCCGCTGCGCAGCAGGGTCCCGATGATGCCGTTGCGGCGGCGCTCGAAGGCATAGGTCCGCGAGGCGCCCTCCAGCCCCCGGGCGTCGACGCCCGCCACCCGCGCGAAGTAGGTTCCCGCCGGCAGCGAGGGCAGCGCGAAGGCCGGCTGGCCGGACTCGTCCTCGGCGATGGAATCGAGCAGCCCGGCATCGCGCGCGATCTCGATCCGATACTTTCTTGCGCCCGGCAGCGGGGCGAGCGCGAATTCCAGCCGCTCCCCGGTCTGCGGCCGCCCCGCGTCGACGAGCGCGGGCGCATCGAGCAAGGCCGAGACCTCGGTCCCGAGCCCCGCCCCGAGCGCGATCCCGTGCCGCGTGACGACCAGGCGCTCGCCGCTCGCCGGCGCGCTCGCGGGCTGCACCGCGACCTTGCCTTCGTCGACCTCGGTCAGGGCGATGCCGGTCGTCTCGTCATAGGCCGAGCGGAACACCGTGCCCCGCACCGCCGCATGGCTGACCGGCGTCGTGACCCGGAACGTGCTGCCCGCGTCCGGCATCGGCGTGACCGTGGCCCGGGCCCTGCCGTTCTCCAGCCGGAACTCCCGCTCGACCGCCCCGGTCAGCAGGACGCGCCGCAGGCGCAGGATCCGGACCGCGCTCTGCGAGGGGATGGCGACGGTGCTCTGGTCGGACAGGCGCAGGGTCACGAACGAATTGCGGCCGGTGGCGATGGCCGCCCCCTCGCCCAGGGTCTCGCCCCGGACCGCCGCGTGGGCCCCGCCAGGGCCGCTCACCGAGACCTGCCCGCTGAAGGCCTCGACCCTGGCCGGGGTCTCCGCGTCGCGCAGCGCGCGCCGGGGGATGCGCAACCGGGTCTGCGCGTAGATCAGGTCGAGATCGCGAATCCGGTTGAGCCGGGCGACCTCGCGCGCCGTCCGCTGCCCGGCGACGAAGGCCGCGCCCAGCGAGTAGAGGGTGTCGCCGGGCCGAATGCGGTAGAGCACGGTCTCGGGATCGGCCTCGCGGGCCCGCGCCGGCCCGGCGGCGAGCAAGGCCAGGAGCCCGGCCATGGCCAGGGTCGAGAGCCGCCTTCCCGTCATTCCGCCCCCTCCTCCAGCCGATAGCCATAGCCGTAGATCGTGGTGAGCCTGAACCCGTTCGCCGGCTCGAGCCGGAGCTTCGCCCGGATGCGCGAGACGTGGCTGTCGAGCGTGCGCGTCGAGACCTCGGGATCGATCCCCCAGACCGTCTCCAGAACATAGGCGCGCGACAGGGCGCAGTTCAGGTTCCGGAAGATCAGCAGGCTCAGGTTGAATTCCTTCTGGGTGAGGACGATCTCCTCGTCGCCGATCGTCACGGTACGGCCGGCGCTCTGGAAGACGTAGCGCCCGAAGCACTCGTTGCGCTTGCCCGGCACGCCGACCGAGCGCCGCAGCAGGGCCTCGACCCGGGCGAGGAGCACGGCGGGCCGGAACGGCTTGGTCACGAAATCGTCGGCCCCCGCCCGCAGGCCCGCCACGATGTCCTCGTCGGCGGCGCGATTGGTCAGCAGCAGCACGGGAACCCGGCTGCCGATGCCGTTGCGGATCCATTCGAGCACCTGGAGCCCGGACAGGTCGGGCACCTGCCAGTCGAGCACGAACAGGTCGAAGTGCTCCCGGTGCAGGGATCGCGTCAGGTCGCGGCCGCTGGTGAAGCTGACGCTGTCGAACCCCGCGTCCCCGATCAGCCGTTCGACCGTTTCCAACACGGCGACATCGTCGTCCAAAAGCGCGATGCGCGTCATCAGATAATGACTCCCGGCAAGCCGCCCCATGCACTTGTGCGCTGCCTCGACAGCGCCCCTTAGCAAGTTTCCGCCGATTCCCGAGCGCGCATTTGCATGATTTTACAATTGTTCACATCTCCTCCCGCCCGCTTCGTGCGATGATGCGGCATCGCCGGCGGACGGAACGCCGCCTTGCCGGAAAGCACGCGCGAAGCAGGGACAGGGAACGACGCCATGGGCGAAAGTCGAGGAAGCGGTCCGCTGACCACCCCGGAGACGGCCGGCCTCGGCGACATCCGCACGGCCATAACCCACCTCAAATGCGCGCTGACGGCGCTCGACCGCACCGACGCCCAGATCGCCGCCATCTACGCCGAAATGGCCCTCAGCCTGTGCATCGACGAAATGCACCGGACCGACATCACCCACGCGGGATGACCTGACCGCGACAGGCAAGTGTCCGTGCCGTGAGACGCGCTCAGCGGGCGTTCAGGGCGGAGATCATGTCCCCGGCCTTGCGCGCCACCTCGGCCGGCGCGTCGCCGGGGCGGAACAGGCTTCCGCCGACGGCGACGCCTTGTGCGCCGGCTGCGAACCAGTCGGCCAGGTTGGCCGTGGAGACGCCGCCGACCGCCCAGATGCCGACCTCGCGCGGCAGGACCTCGCCGATGGCCTTGAGGTGCTGCGGGCCGAGCGAGCCGGCGGGGAACAGCTTCAGCCGGCGGGCCCCCGCGCCGATCGCGGCGAAGGCTTCGCTCGGGGTCATGAAGCCCGGCATCACCTCCAGGCCCAGCGCGACGCCGCGCGCGATCACGTCGGGGGCAGTGTTGGGCGTGACCATCAGGCGCGCGCCGAGGGCGGCGAGGCGCTCGACGGAGGGGATGTCGAGCACGGTGCCGGCGCCGATCGCGGCAATGTTACCGAACTCGGCCTGGATCGCGGCGATGCTCTCGAAAGGATCGGGCGAGTTCAGTGGGACCTCGATCATGCGGACCCCGGCCTCGACCAGGGCCGCGGCGATTTCCACCGCTTCGCCGGGGACCAGGCCGCGCAGGATGGCGACCAGCGGCGGGGCGCCCTCGGCAAGGAGGCGGTCAATCGTCGGCATCGAGTTCTCCCAGTCCGGCCAGGACGCAAGCGTCGCCGTCGAGCCGCAGCGGCGCGGCCGGGGCGTCGATAGCGCGGGCATAGCGAGCGGTTAGCGCCGCATCGCCGATCAGCGTGATGTCCAGCCCTGGCAACCCGGCCTGCCGGGCCTCGGCCAGCTCGCTGCCGATCAGCAGGCCGGAGAGGAACTCGCGCGCCCAGGCGTCGCCGCAGCCGTCGCGGAGCTGGCGCGAGCGGGCTTCGAACAGCGCGCCGACCGGGCCGCCCTGCCCGGCGCGTTCAAGGCCGGCGGCGAAGCCCCCCCCGGCGTCGCCGCCCTCCGCGCGGGCGGCGAGCAGGCTCGAGCCTTGCAGCAGGGCGTAGAGTTCCCCCGTCAGGAAGGTGCGGAAGCCGGTAATCGCCCCGTCGCGCACCGTGGCCCATTTGCTGTGGGTGCCGGGGAGGACAAAGGTCCGCGCTCCCGCGCCCAGCTCGGGGCGGAGGCGCAGGGCGCCGTAGATCTGCGCTTCCTCGCCGCGCATCACGTCCGGCCGCCCTTGCGCGTCGCGGCAGGCGAGGCCGGCGCCGAGGCGCAGCGCGGCGCCGTGCCATTCCGCCGCGAGGGCCGCGCGGCGCCACTGGCGCGCGGCGGCGGGGCAATCGGCATAGGGCGCCTCGCGCAGGCCGTTGCGCGCGCCGGCCATGCCGCAGAGCGTGATCCGCTCCAGCCGGCCTGCCGCGAGCCAGGGCGCGAGAGCTTCGCGCAGCGCCTCGTCCGGGGTCGCGCGCAGTTGCCCGATGCCCGGCCCGGTCAGCCGGTCCAGCGGCGCGCCGGTCCCCTCCACGCGCCACAGGCGCAGGCGGGTCGTGCCCCAGTCGCCGAAGACCCGCATGGGCCTAGGCCAGCCGCACGGCGGGCAGGACGCGGCCCGGCGCGGGCGCGGTGAAGGCGAACAGGCCGCCGGCCGCCGGCTGGCGCGCCAGCGCGGCCTCGTCCAGCCCGACCCGGGCCGAGGTGACATAGGCGGTGCGCAGGTCCGGCCCGCCGAAGGCGAGCTTGGTCGGCCGGGCGCAGGGCATGGCGACCTGGAGCAGCAGGGTTCCGTCGGGGGCATAGCGGCGCACGGCCCAGCCGTCCCACAGGGCAACCCACAGGCAGTCCTCGCTGTCGACCACCACACCGTCGGGATAGCCCTCGTCCTCGGTCAGCCGGACGAAGACCTCGCCCTCGGCGGCGAGCGCGCCGTCCTCCAGCGCGATGCGCCAGATCGTCCGCCGGCCGGAATCGACATGGTAGAGCGTGCGGCCGTCACAGCCGAGCGCCGGGCCGTTGGTCACGACCGCCCGCCAGCCGCTGGCGCGGACCTCGCCCCGGTCGAGGCAATGCAGGGCGCCGGTCGGCTGCTCCTCGGCATCGTCCATCGTCCCGAACCACAGCCGCCCGGCATCATCGACCGTGGCGTCGTTGGTGCGGTTATGCGGCGGCATGGCCAGCGTGGCGAGAGGCCGGCCGAGCGCCTGCCCGTCGCCGTGGAACAGCCCGCCATCCGAGCCGACCACGAAGCCGCCGCCCGCCGCGGGCAGGATGAAGCTGGGCTGGCCGCCGACCTCGCGGGTCTCCCGCGCGCCGCTGGCGGGATCGAAGCGGTGGAGCCGGCCGCGCTTGATGTCGACGAAGCGCAGCGCCGCCTCCCCCGCGCACCACACCGGGCCTTCGCCCAGCATGGCGCCCAGGTCCCAGACGAGATCCGGCTCGGGACGCGGGCTCAAGGCCGGCAGGCTTCGCCGCTCGCCGCCCAGGCGACCGCCTGCTCCAGCATCTGGACATAGACCGCGTCGCCATAGCGCTCGGGCCGATGGCCGATAGCCGAGTAGAACATCCGGCCCTTGTGTGCGCCGCTGCCGATGCAGCGGCTCCAGGCGATCGGGTGGTCGCCCATGCGCAGGCTCATCCCGGCCATGCCCTCGGGCTTGTAGGTGCTCTCGTCCAGCGTGGCGATGATCCGCGAGCCCGTGGCGCGGGGGTTGTTCTTGAACGAGTACCACTCGTCGTTGGCCTCCCACTCGGCGGGCAGGCCGCGGGAGACGGGATGGGCGGCGTCGTCCAGCTTGATCCGCGCGGTCTGGAACTGCGGGTTCATCGGGTGGGCGAGGAACCGCGCGCCGAGCAGCTCGTCGACGTACCAGTCCCAGAAATAGACCGGATCGCCCGCCGTGCCGTGGACGCCGACGAAGCCGCCGCCGTTCTCCATCCAGGCCTGGAAGGCGCGGCGCTGGCTGAGGGTGAGGACGTCGCCGCTGATGTTGTTCCAGATCACCGCGTCGAACCGGCGCAGGATCGCGGGGGTGAAGGCGCTGCCCTTGTCGGTCGTCACCAGGGCCCAGCCCTTGCGCTTCGCCATGGCGACGAAGGCGGCGTGGGCGGCATCGACCGAGGGGCCATCGCGGAAGCCGTTGATCTTCTCGAACAGCAGCACGCGCGGGCGGCCCTGCGGCAGGGTGAAGCGGGGCGGCACCACGTCGTAGCGCGCGCAGCGGGCCACCTTGTCGGCCCGCGTCACGGGAATCGCGGCCAGCTCGCGGTCGAGCGCGGCGAGGTCCGGCTGCTGCATGCGGAGGAAGCCGGCGGCCTCCTTGAGGCTGAGGATCGCGGCGAAGCTCGGCGGGGTCGTGCCCATGAATTGGGCCGGCAGGCGGGTGCCGACGCCGGGCAGCGCCTTGTCCGCCACCGCCTTGGCCCGCGGGTTGAGCAGGATGTCGATCAGCGGCGAGGCCGTGGAATAGGGCGCGTCGCGCAGCGGGCAGTCGACCAGCGGAGCGGCGGCGGCGCTGGCGGCATGGGCCACGGCCGGGCCGGCGGCGGCGAGCAGGCAGGCCGCGCCGAGCAGGGTCTTGAGGATATGCTTCATGCCAGGTTCTCCGAAGGCAGGGCGGCGGTGGGCTTGCTGCCCCACAGCGCGTAGAAGATGATGTAGACCTCGCAGGCGACGGTCAGCCAGAACGAGTTCTGGAGGCCCACGGTATCGGCCAGCCAGCCCTGCACGACGACCAGCGCGCCGCCCGCGATCGCCATGATCAGCAGGCCCGAGCCCTCCTCGGTCAGCGGGCCGAGGCCCTTGATGCCGAGCGCGAAGATCGTCGGGAACATGATCGAGTGGCCGAGCCCGACCAGGATCAGCGCCCACATCCCCAGCGGGCCGTGGAGGGTCGCGGCGGCGATCATCACGACCATGGCGAAAAGGGCGAAGACGGCCAGGGTCCTGTCGGCGGGAACCTTGCGCATGATGAAGGCCCCGGCGAAGCGGCCGACCATCATCCCGCCCCAGAAGAGCACGAGGTAGTTCGCCGCCTGGGCGTGGGTCATGTTGCCGATCTCGGGCTGCGAGACGAAGTTGATGAACAGGTTGGCGACGCCGATCTCGGCGATCAGGTAGATGAAGATCGCGACGACCCCGAACACCAGGTTGCGGTGCTTCCACAGCGAGAGGTGCTTGCGCTCCGCGGCGGCGGCGCGGCGGGTCTCCTCGCCCAGGGTCGGGAGCTTGGCGCGGGCGATCACGAAGGCGATCACCACCAGCACGACCGCGACCAGCACGTAGGGAAGCTGCGTCGCCTGGGCATCGGCCATGCGCTGCTCCAGACTGACCGCCGTGCCCTCCAGCGTCGTGCCCGAGACCGTCCGGCTGAGGATCAGGTAGCCGCCGAAGTAAGGCGCGAAGAAGGTGCCCATCGAGTTGAACGCCTGGACCAGGGTCAGGCGGCTCTCCGAGGTCTCCGGCGGGCCGATCACCGCGACGTAGGGATTGGCCGCGACCTGGAGCAGGGCGATGCCGCAGGCGACCACGAACAGGGCGACCAGCGTCACCTCATAGGACGGTATCCGCGCCGCCGGGACCATGCCCAGCGCGCCGACCGCCATGATCGACAGGCCGATGACGATCGCCTTCTTGTAGCCGACCCGCTCGATCAGGAAGGCGGACGGCACCGAGGCGACGCCATAGGCGATGAACCACACGCTCTCGATCAGGGCGGTCTGGGTGTAGTTCAGCTCGAACACGCTCCTGAGGTGCGGCAGCAGCGTATTGTTGATGACCGTGATGAAGCCCCACATGAAGAACAGGGTGGCCAGCAGGGCCAGCGACTTGCCGTAGCCGCCGGAACCCGCGCTGGGCTGGCCGGCGGCGGCACCGGGACGGGCCGTGGGTGGGGCTGCGGGCATCGGGCATCCTCTCGTCGGGTTGATCTTGTTCTTGTATGAGTATATCCGGCATCCCATGCCGTCAACTCCGCTCACGCCCCGCAAGCTGCGCTCAGCCGCCTGGTTCGACAACCCCGCAAACGTCGACATGACCGCGCTCTACCTGGAGCGCTACCTGAACTTCGGCCTGTCGTTCGAGGAGCTGCGCTCGGGCCGCCCGATCATCGGCATCGCCCAGACCGGCAGCGACCTTTCGCCCTGCAACCGGCACCACCTGGTCCTGGCCGAGCGGGTCCGCGAGGGCATCCGCGAGGCGGGCGGAATCGCCATCGAGTTCCCGGTCCACCCGATCCAGGAAACCGGCAAGCGTCCGACCGCCGGCCTCGACCGCAACCTCGCCTATCTCGGCCTGGTCGAGGTGCTCTACGGCTATCCGCTCGACGGGGTGGTCCTGACCATCGGCTGCGACAAGACCACGCCGGCCTGCCTGATGGCGGCAGCGACGGTGAACATCCCGGCCATCGCCCTCTCGGTCGGCCCGATGCTCAACGGCTGGCACAAGGGCGAGCGGACCGGCTCGGGCACGATCGTCTGGAAGGCGCGCGAGCTGCTGAGCAAGGGCGAGATCGACGCCGACGGCTTCATCAAGCTCGTCGCGTCCTCCGCGCCGTCCACCGGCTACTGCAACACCATGGGCACGGCGACGACGATGAACAGCCTGACCGAGGCGCTGGGCATGTCGCTGCCCGGCTCGGCGGCGATCCCCGCCCCCTACCGCGACCGGCAGGAGAACGCCTATCGCACCGGCAAGCGCGTGGTCGAGATGGTCGCCGAGGACCTCAAGCCGTCCGACATCCTGACCCGCGAGGCCTTCCGCAACGCCATCGTCGTCAACTCGGCGATCGGCGGATCGACCAATGCGCCGATCCACCTCGCCGCCCTCGCCCGCCACGTCGGCGTCGACCTGCCGCTGCGCGACTGGCAGGAGCACGGCCACAAGGTGCCGCTGCTGGTCAATCTCCAGCCGGCCGGCGAATACCTCGGCGAGGACTACTACCGCGCGGGCGGCGTGCCCGCCGTGGTCAGCGAGCTGATCGGGGCCGGGCTGATCCACGAGCAGGCCCCGACCGTCAACGGCTGCACCCTCGGCGACAACTGCCGCGACGCGATAATCGAGGACGAGAAGGTCATCCGTCCCTTCGCCCGGCCGCTGGTCGCCGATGCCGGCTTCGTCGTCCTCTCGGGCAACCTGTTCGACAGCGCGATCATGAAGACCAGCGTGATCTCGCCCGAGTTCCGGGCCCGCTACCTGTCGAATCCCGCCGATCCCGAGGCCTTCGAAGGGCCGGTCGTGGTCTTCGACGGGCCGGAGGACTACCACGCGCGGATCGACGATCCGGCGCTCGGCATCGACGCCAATACCCTGCTGGTCATGCGCGGGGTCGGACCGATCGGCTATCCCGGCGCGGCCGAGGTCGTGAACATGCGCGCGCCGGCCTACCTGCTGCGCGAGGGCGTCGCCAACCTGCCGTGCATCGGCGACGGGCGGCAGTCGGGCACCTCGGGCAGCCCCTCGATCCTCAACGCCTCGCCCGAGGCGGCGGCGGGCGGCGGCCTCGCCCTGCTGCGGACCGGCGACCGGGTGCGGATCGACCTCGGGCTCGGCACCGCCGACGTGCTCGTGCCCGAGGCCGAGCTGGCCGCGCGCCGCGCCGCGCTGGAGGCGGCGGGGGGCTATGCCTATCCCGCCTCGCAGACCCCGTGGCAAGCGATCCAGCGCTCGCTCGTCGGCCAGATGGAGAGCGGCGCGATCCTCGAAGGCGCCGAGCAGTTCCAGCGCATCGCCCAGACCCGCGGCCTGCCTCGCGACAATCACTGACCGGAAAGACGACGACGATGGACGCTCCGCTTTATCCCCCCGCCGCCCGCTTCGTGCAGCCGGTGCGGGTCGCCTATACGATCAGCACCAGCAACACGCCGATCGCCGAGCTGATGAAGATTCCCGCCGCCTGGGCGATCGTCGTCAAGGAGGTGCCGAACATCGAGGCGCGGCTGAGCGTGCCGATGCTGAAACCCCACCTCGGCAACTTCTCGCTGCGCTCGCTGGTCCAGTTCGGCTTCAGCACGGCCGAGCAGCTCGACCGCGTCGACGCCCAGCTCAAGGCCCTGGGAGACGTGAAATGACCGGCGCCGCCTTCACCCTCGACCGCCGCGAGGCGCTGACCCTGGCCGCCGGCGCCTCGCTCCTGCCGCTGGCAAGCGAAGCCCTGGCCGCCCCTAAGGCCGCATCGAGCCAGAGCGCGGAAGGCCCGCTCGCGGCCCGGCGCGACCAGCCGTTCAACCTCGGCTGGCGCTTCTTCCGCGGCGAGAGCCCCGGCGCCGAGCAGCCCGGCTTCGACGACGGCGCCTGGCGCGGCGTCGACCTGCCGCACGACTGGAGCATCGAGGACGTTCCGGGCGGCACCACCGGCCCCTTCACCAAGGAGTCCAAGGGCGGCACCGCCACCGGCTTCACCGTCGGCGGCGAAGGCTGGTATCGCAAGCGTTTCCGCATCGATGGCCTGCCCGCCGGGGCGCGGGTCGAAATCCTGTTCGACGGAATCTATCTCGACAGCGAGGTCTGGCTGAACGGGCAGCGCGTAGGCGGCTGCGTCAACGGCTACCAGCCCTTCGCCTGCGACCTGACGCCCCACCTGCGCCGCGGCGAGGACAACGTGCTCGCGGTGCGCGTGCGCAACCTCGGCAAGAACAGCCGCTGGTACGCGGGCTCGGGCATCTATCGCGAGGTGCGGATCGACGTCATGCCCCCCGGGGCCCGGCTCGCCCGCTGGGGCGTCGGCGCCTGGACCCGGCGGCTGGAAGGCGGCACGGCGAGCATGGACGTCGCCACCCGGATCGAGCAGGCCGACCCCGCACTCCAGCTCGTGACCCGCCTGCGCGACGCGAGCGGCAAGGTCGCCGCCGAGGCCGCCACGCCCGCCGCGGGCGAGGTCAGGCAAACGCTCTCAGTGCGCGCGCCGCGCTTGTGGTCGCCCGACGATCCGCAGCTCTACACCCTCGAGACCGAGCTGCGGCGCGGCGCGGCGGTGGTCGACCGCATCGCCCAGCCCTACGGCATCCGCATCGTCACCTTCGACGCGCGGAGCGGCATGGCGATCAACGGCGCGCGCATCGTGCTGCGCGGCGGCTGCCTGCACCACGACAACGGCCTGCTCGGCGCCTGCGCCTTCCGCGACGCCGACGAGCGCCGCCTGCGCCTGCTCAAGGCGCGCGGCTTCAACGCGATCCGCAGCGCGCACAACATCGCCTCGCGCTCGCTGCGCGAGGCCTGCGACAGGCTCGGCATGCTGCTGATCGACGAGGCCTTCGACGCCTGGTTCTCGGCCAAGGAGCCCGAGGACTTCTCCGTCCACTTCCGCGACCACTGGCGGGAGGTGGTCGAGACCATGGTCCTCGCCGCGCGCAACAGCCCGAGCGTGATCCTGTGGAGCATCGGCAACGAGATTCCCCAGCGCGCCACCGACGAGGGCGTGGAATGGGAATGGAAGCTCGCCAACGCGATCAAGCGGATCGACCCGACCCGCCCCGTCACCGCCGGCCTCAACGGCCTGCTCGGCGCGCCGATGACCGCCGGGGCGGAGACCGCGCGGCCGGGCTTCGCCGGCAAGGTCGACAATGCCTCGGCAATCTTCCTCGACGTGCCGGGCTACAACTACCGCCTGGAGGACATCGAGCCCGAGGGGGCGACGCATCCCGAGCGGGTTGTCTATGCTTCCGAGACGTTCCCCAAGGAGGCCTGGGACTATGCCCGGCTGACGGAAAACATGCCCGGCTTCCTCGGCGAGTTCCTGTGGACGGCGATGGACTATATCGGCGAGGCCGGGGTCGGCGCGGCGACCAACATCTCGGTCGGCGGCGTCGCCTACAACCTGCCGAGCTGGCCCTGGGTCAACGCCTGGTGCGGCGACGTCGACCTGATCGGCAACCAGAAGGCCCCGTCGCGCTATCGCGACGTGGTCTGGGGCCTGAGCCGGCTCGAAATGGCGGTCCAGCGCCCGGTGCCCGAGGGCAAGCGCGAGTTCATCTCGCAATGGGGCTGGTCCGACGAGCTCCAGAGCTGGAACTGGGCGGGCAGCGAGGGCAAGGCGCTGGCCGTGCGCCTCTACACCCCCGGCGACCGCATCGAGCTGCTGCTCAACGGCGCCAAGGTCGGCGAGCAGGCGCTGGCCGCCGCCGACAAGCTGCGCGCCGAGATAAAGGTGCCCTATGCCCCCGGCGTGCTCGAAGCCGTGGCCTACCAGGGCGGCCAGGTCATCGCCCGCAAGCGCCTGGAGACCGTCGGCGCCCCGGCGAAGCTGCGCCTCACCGCCGAGCGGACGAGCCTGCCCGGCGACCGGCAGTCGCTGGGCTACGTCCATGTCGAGATCGTCGACGCCCAGGGCCGTCCCCTGCCCGACGAGAAGCGCAAGGTGACGATGACTATCGACGGCCCCGCCGACCTCGCCGGCTTCGGCAGCGCCAACCCCTTCGCGGTCGGCTCGTTCCAGCAGCCGGAGGCCGAGACCTTCCACGGCCGCGCCCTCGCGATCCTGCGCGGCCGGAGCGCGAAGGGCGGCGTCCGCATCTCGGCCCGGGCCGAGGGGCTGGCGCCCGCCTCCACCCATCTCACCCTCATCTGACAGGTTAGCAGCGAATGATCGACGGTTCGGTTCTCATCGGCTCCCAGGCCATCCGGCGCGAGGCCGCCTTCCACGCGGTCGATCCCGCGACGGGCGAGACGCTCCCGCAAGGTTTCGCCGAGGCAACGGCGGAGGATGTCGCGCGGGCCTGCGCGCTCGCCGCCGCGGCGGCCGACAGGTTCGGCGGGCTGGAGCCCCGCGCGCGCGGCGCCTTCATCGAAGCGGCGGCCGAGGCGATCCTGGCGATCGGCGACGTCCTAGTCGAGACCGCCATGTCCGAGACCGGCCTGCCCCGCGTCCGCCTCGAAGGGGAGCGGATGCGGACAGGCAACCAGCTCCGCATGTTCGCCGCCGAGCTGCGCGAGGGGCGCTGGCTCGACGCGACGATCGACCCCGCCCTGCCCGACCGCGCCCCGCCGCGCGCCGACCTCCGGCGGATGAACCTGCCGCTCGGCCCGGTCGCGGTGTTCGGAGCGTCGAACTTCCCGCTGGCCTTCTCGGTCGCGGGCGGCGACACCGCCGCGGCCTTCGCCGCCGGCTGCCCGGTCGTGGTCAAGGGCCATCCGGCCCATCCCGGCACCGGCGAGCTGGTCGCCCGCGCCGTGCAGCGCGCCGTGGCCGAAGCCGGCCTGCCCGAGGGCGTGTTCTCCTACCTGCCGGGCCGCGCGAACGCGCTCGGCGCGGCGCTGGTCGCCGATCCGCGGATCAAGGCGGTGGGCTTCACCGGCTCGCGCGCCGGCGGCCTCGCCCTGATGGACATCGCCGCGCGGCGGCCCGAGCCGATCCCGGTCTATGCCGAGATGAGCAGCATCAACCCGGTCGTCCTCATGCCCGCCGCCCTCGCCGCGCGGGCCGAGGCGCTGGGCGCGGCCTTCGTCGGCTCGCTGACGCTCGGCGCGGGGCAGTTCTGCACCAACCCCGGCCTGGTCCTCGCCGTCGAAGGCCCGGACCTCGACCGCTTCGCCGCCGCCGCTTCGGACGCCCTCGCCGGGATCGAGCCGCCGGCCATGCTGACGCCCGGCATCCACGCCGCCTGCGGCCGGGGCCTCGCCGCGCTGGAGACCCGTGCCGCCCGCCTCGCCACGGGCCAGGCGGCCAGCGGGCCCAACCGCTGCTCCGCCGCGATCTTCTCCGTCTCGGCCGAGGCCTTCATGGCTGATCCCGCCCTGGGCGAGGAGGTATTCGGCGCCGTCTCCCTGATCGTGCACTGCCGCGACCTGGCCGAGCTGGCCGAGGTCGTCGCCGGGCTCGAAGGCCAGCTCACCGCCTCGCTCCAGCTCGATCCCGCCGACGAAGGCGCGGCCGCCGCGATCCTGCCGCTGCTCCAGCAGAAGGCCGGCCGGGTCCTCGCCAACGGCTGGCCGACCGGGGTCGAGGTGACGCCCGCGATGGTCCACGGCGGGCCGTTACCGGCGACCTCGGACGGGCGCTCGACCTCGGTCGGCACCCTCGCCATGGCGCGCTTCCTGCGGCCGGTCTGCTGGCAGGACATCCCCGACGCCCTGCTGCCGCCGCCGCTCCAGGCCGCCAACCCGTGGCAGCTGCCGCGCCGGGTCGACGGGGAGTGGCAGGCATGACGCGCTCGCTGCTCCAGTTCAAGCGCAACGGCGTGCGCGGGGTCGCCGCGCTCGACGCGCAAGGGCAGGCCTGGCTGGTCGAGGACGCGCCCTCGACGCTCGCCCTCGCCGCCGAGGCCCTGGCCACGGGCACCCCGCTGGCCGAGCTGGTGACGGAGCGCTGCCGGGAACGGCTCGATCTCGCCGAGGTTACGCTGCTCGTCCCGATCGACCATCCCGATCCGGCGCACCTGCTGGTCAGCGGCACCGGCCTCACCCACCTCGGCTCGGCCGAGGGCCGCGACAAGATGCACAAGGCCGCCGCGGCGGGCGAGAACCTCACCGATTCCATGCGGATGTTCCTGATGGGCCTCGACGGCGGCAAGCCCGCGCCGGGCGAAGCCGGGGTCGCGCCCGAATGGTTCTACAAGGGCGACGGCGCAATCCTGGTCGGCCCCGACCAGCCGCTGACCATGCCGCACTTCGCCGGCGACGGGGGCGAGGAGCCGGAGATCGCGGGCGTCTACCTGATCGATCCGCAGGGCCGCCCGGCGCGGATCGGCTTCGTCCTCGGCAACGAGTTCTCCGACCATGTGAGCGAGCGGGTCAACTACCTCTGGCTCGCCGGCTCCAAGCTGCGCCAAGCGGCGATCGGCCCCGAGCTGCTGCTCGGCGAACTGCCCGCCGACGTGCACGGCGTCAGCCGCATTCGGCGCGGCGACGCCGTGCTGTGGGAGAAGCCCTTCCTCTCGGGCGAGGCCAACATGTCGCACACGGTCGCCAACCTCGAGCACCACCACTTCAAGAACGAAGCCTTCCGCCGCCCCGGCGACCTGCACGTCCACTTCTTCGGCACGGCCACGCTCTCGTTCAGCGACGGGGTAGAGACGCGCGAGGGCGACCTGTTCGAGATCATGGCCGACGCCTTCGCCCTGCCCTTGCGCAATCCGCTCGCCCGCGCTCCCGCCGAGCCGCCGGTCCAGGTCCGCGCGCTGTGAGCGGGCCGCTGCGCCTCGGCATCGTCGGCTACGGCAAGATCGCGCAGGACCAGCACGTCCCGGCCATCGCCGGGAACGACGGGCTGGAGCTGGTCGCCGTCGCCAGCCGCCACAACCATGCCCCCGGCCTGCCCAACTACGCCAGCCACCAGGAGATGCTCGCCACCGGGCCCGCGCTCGACGCCGTGGTGCTCTGCCAGCCGCCGCAGGCACGGTTCGAGGCGGCGCGCGACGCCCTGCTCGCGGGCAAGCACGTCTTCCTCGAAAAGCCGCCGGGCGCGAGCCTGTCCGAAGTCGAGGCGCTGATCGCCCTCGCCCGCCGGCAGGGGGTGGCCCTGTTCGCGAGCTGGCACTCGCGCTACGCCCGCTGCGTCCCGGCGGCGAAGCGCTGGCTGGCCGAACGCCGGATCGACCGGCTGACGATCACCTGGAAGGAGGACGTCCGCCACTGGCATCCGGGCCAGGAATGGATCTGGCAGCCCGGCGGCTTCGGGGTGTTCGATCCGGGCATCAACGCCCTCTCAATCCTCACCGAGATCGTTTCCGAGCCGATCCGGCTGATCGCCGCCGCGCTGGAGACGCCAGTGAACAGGCAGGCGCCGATCGCCGCGCGGCTGGAGCTGGCGACGGCGGACGGCGTCCCGATCGCCGCCGAGTTCGACTTCCGCCAGACCGGCCCGCAGAGCTGGGACATCGTGGTCGAGGCGGGCGGCGAGACGCTCTGCCTGGGCCACGGCGGCAACAGCCTGAGCCTGGCCGGCGCGGGCGACGATGGCGACATCGACGGCGAATACCCGGCGCTGTACCGGCGCTTCGCCGCGCTCGTCCACGAGCGGGGCATCGACGTCGACCTCGCCCCGCTGCGACTGGTGGCCGATGCCTTCCTTCGCGGGCGCACTTGCCCTACCGACGCGTTCGAAGACTGAAAGGAGCATTCGATTGGCGGAACGGGCGCGCGACGATCAGGGCCGGGCGCTGCGCATCCACCAGTCGCTCGCCCGCCAGCTCGGCACCGCGATCCTGAGCGGCGAGTACCGGCCCGGCGACGTGCTAGGCGGCGAGATCGAGCAGTCGCTGGCGCTGGGCGTGTCGCGCACCCCCTATCGCGAGGCGATCCGCATCCTCGTCGCCAAGGGCCTGCTCGAAAGCCGGCCCAAGGCCGGGACCCACGTCACCCCGCGCGAGCGCTGGAACCTGCTCGATCCCGAGGTGCTGGCCTGGATGTTCACCGGCACCCCGGACCCCGCCTTCATCCGCGACCTGTTCGAGCTGCGCGGCCTGCTGGAGCCCGCCGCCGCGCGCCTCGCGGCCGAGCGGCGCAGCCCGGAACAACTGTCGGAAATGGCTGCCGCGCTCGCCGCCATGCGCGACCACGGCCTCGCCACGGACGAGGGCCGGGCGGCGGACCAGCGGTTCCACCGCGCGATCCTGGCGGCCTCGGGCAACCTCGCCCTCGCCTCGCTGGCCAGCTCGGTCGGTGCGGCCGTGCAATGGACGACGCATTTCAAGCAGCGCGCCAGCAAGCGCCCGCGCGATCCGCAGCCCGACCACGAAGCCGTCTATGACGCCATCGCCGCCGCCGACCCCGGCCGCGCCGATCGAGCGATGACCGACCTCCTGCGCCTCGCCTTCGAGGACACGGCGGCCGCGCTGCCCTAGAAGCCTGCGATCCTGGGCGCCGCGAAATGCGCGTAGTCGCCTCGATACCCGTCGTTAACCAAGAATTTCCCAAGAAATCCTAGCCCTGCTGGGGACCGCCGCCCGAGCGGCCGCTTCTCAGGACAGTCCGCAGCCCATGAAACCTGCCCGGCTTTCATCGATCGCGCTCTGCCTCATTCTCCACGCTCCGGCCCTGGCGGAAGGGCTGGCCCCGACCTTCATCGAGACCGCGCCCACGGGCCACCAGAAGGTCTGGCACGCGACGCTCGACCTGCGGGACCTGCCGCCGGACAGCCGCCCCTCCGCCATCGGCGCCGGAATCGACGCGCGCGGCCTGCCGCCGGGCGTCAGGGGGCCGCTGCGCGTCACCATCGCCATCAACGGCGTGGTCGCCGGACAGCGGACGATCGAGCCCGGCACGACCACCCGGATCGAGACCACGGTCGAGGATCGGCTCCTTTCCACCCGCAACCGCGTTTCCGTCGCCGTCACCGCGCTCGCGCAGTCCTGTCCGGCGGCGGCCTGCGACCTGACCGGCATCGCCCTCACCGGCCCGATCGACTACGCGCTGGACGCAGCGGCGGCCCGGCCGGAGAGCTTCGCCCACTATGTCACGCGCTTCCGCCGGGGCGTCGCCCTCGAGGTGGCCGAGGCGCGCGATCGCCCGCTCGGCGCGATGGCGCTGGCGGCGATCGCTCCGCGCGCGCCGCTACGGCCCGAGGGGCCGTACGAGATCGTCGTCAGCCGCGACCTGCCAGCGGGGGCGCAGGCGCCGGTCCGCTTCGACACCGGCCCGGTCGGAATCGCGGATCGCGACGGCCGGGTGCTCTACGACCGCGCGGCGCTCGACCGCCTCACACTGGTCCAGCTCGCCCGGCGAGGAGACCGCGCGCTGCTCTGGGTGCGGCCGGGAACCGACGCCCTGCCTGCCGGGCCGCTCCAGCTCGACTACGGCGACGTCGCCCTGTTCGGCACGCAGGGCCGCGAAATCGCCTTCGCCGCGGGCCGCGATCACGCCGTGACCGTGGCCTACGCCGCCCATGCCCTGCGCGAGGCACGCACCGCCCTCTACTGGCGGCTGGCGGTCGCGGCCGTCTGGCTGGCGGCGAGCCTGGGCTTCGTCCTCGTCCTGCGGCGGATGGCGCCGCCCCGGCCGGCGGCGGCCTGAGCCATGGGCGTCCTCTCCCCCAGCGACATCTGGACCGGCGACTACCTGGTCGAGAACGGCTTGATCTCGCTCCCCCAGCTCGACGAGGCGAGCGACCTCGCCGAGCAGTGGGACAGCTCGCTGTCCGACGTGCTGATGTCGCGCCGCTGGGTGCGCCCGATCGACTACTACCGCGCCCTGGCCGACCGCTTCGGCATCGATTTCGTGGACCTGCGCGCCGATCCGCCCGACCCGGCGGTGCTCTCTGAGGACGAGGTCGAGCGCTACGCCCGCGAGTTGACCCTGCCGTGGAAGCGGCGCGGCAACCGCCTGGTGATCGCCACGGCGCGCCCCGGCCCGGAGGCGATCCTCTATGCGCGCAGCCGCTGGGGCAGCGAGATCGACATCGTCCTGACCGCCAAGTTCGACATCCTCTGGTCGCTCCAGCGCATCTTCGGCGACGCCCATTCGCGCCGCGCGGTCCACGAGCTGGCCGAGCTCGACCCCGAGATGTCGGCCCGCACGGTCTTCACCCGGTCGCAGATCCTGGTTGCCTGGGCGATGCTCACGGCCTTCTGCCTGGGGCTCTGCCTGGCTCCGGTCGCGACCCTGATCGCGCTCAACGCGGTCATGGGGCTGTTCTACCTCGGCAACTTCGTCTTCAAGGGAATCCTCGTCTGGTTCGGCGCTCGCCGCCAGCAGGACAACGCCACGGCGCTCGACGCCGAGGTCAGGCTGCTGCGCGACGAGGACCTGCCGACCTTCACCATTCTCGTGCCGATGTTCAAGGAGCCGGAGGTTCTGCCGATCCTGGCCGGGGCGCTGCGCCGGCTCGACTATCCGCAGGCCAAGCTCGACATCAAGATCGTGCTCGAGGAAGGCGACCACGAGACGATCGAGGCGGCCAAGGCCCTGGGCCTGGAAGGCATCTTCGAGATCGTCCGGGTGCCCGCCTCGCAGCCGCAGACCAAGCCCAAGGCCTGCAACTACGCGCTGCGCTATGCCCGCGGCGACTACCTCGTGATCTACGACGCCGAGGACCAGCCCGAGCCCGACCAGCTCAAGAAGGTGGTCGTCGCCTTCCGCCAGTCGCCGGACAACACCGCCTGCATCCAGTGCCGGCTCAACTACTACAACGCCGAGGAGAACTGGCTGACCCGCCTGTTCACGCTCGACTACTCGCTGTGGTTCGACCTGATGCTGCCCGGGCTGGAGCGGCTGCGGATACCGATCCCGCTGGGCGGCACCTCGAACCACTTCAAGACCGGGGTGCTGCGCGAGCTGCGCGCCTGGGACCCGTTCAACGTGACCGAGGACGCCGACCTCGGCATCCGCATGACCCAGAAGGGCTACCGCGTCGGGGTGATCGACGCGACGACCTTCGAGGAAGCCAACGTCTCGCAGTCCAACTGGGTCCGCCAGCGCTCGCGCTGGATCAAGGGCTACATGCAGACCTTCCTGGTCCATACCCGCCGCCCGATTCACCTGGTGCGGACGATCGGGCCGCTGGGGACGCTGGGCTTCATCTTCTTCATCGGCGGGACCATGCTGTCGGGCCTGCTCAACCCGCTGTTCTGGGCCATCTTCGGCTTCTGGGCGGTGACGCAGACCAGCGGCTTCGACATCGTCTTCCCGCCGCTGCTGCTCTACATGGCGCTGTTCAACCTGATCCTCGGCAACGGGATGTTCGTCTACCTGATGATGCTGGCTCCGTTCCGGCGGCGCTGGCTCAGCCTGGTGCCGTTCAGCCTGACGGTGATCTGGTACTGGGCGCTAATGTCGGTCGCCGCCTGGAAGGGCCTGTGGCAGCTCGTCACCAAGCCCTTCTACTGGGAGAAGACCCACCACGGGCTGTCGAAGTTCACCGCCGGAGAGGTGGCCGAGGCGCTGCGGCCGGAGCAGGCCCCGGCATGAGCGCGGTCGCCGCCACCCTGCCGGGGATCGCCCTCCCACGGCCCACCCTTCCCGAGCGCGTCCGCCCGCGCGGCGCGGCAACCTCGCCGCTCGCGCTCGCCGTGCTGTTCGGCCTGCTGTTCGCCGTGGCGGCGCTCGGCATGATCCGTGAGACCGGCCCCTTCGCTGGCTGGCAGCCGACGTCGGGCGCCCTGGTCGGCCGCGTCCTGCTCGGGGCCGACGGCAAGATGACCGTGGGCGAACTGATCGCCGCCTATCCGCCGCTGGCGGTCCTGCCGATGATCGGCCTGCGCGCGCCCGCGGTGCTGATCGGCGTCACCACGGGCGAGCTGTTCTCCGCCCTGCTCGGCGGCGCCCTTGCCGGACTGTGGCTGGCGAGCCTGCTCCAGGCGGGCTATCGCCGCGGCACGGCGCTGGTCCTCGCCGCGCTGCTCGTCGGCAACCCGCTGTTCCTCGGCGCGCTCGCCGCCGGGCCGGAGACCGCGCTCGCGCTGCTCGGCGCCTGGGTCTTCGCGATGGGCGCCTTCACCCTGCGCAGCCGGGGCAGCGTGAACGACCTCATCACCTGCTCGGGCGCGCTGGCGCTGCTGTTCTTCGCCGGGCCGCTGGGCGGCGCCTTCGCCTGCGCGACGCTGCCGTTCCTGCTGCTGCTCAAGCCCGCGGACATCCCCGCGCGGAGCGCGCCCTCCATCTACCTGGTGCTGCTGTTCCCGGTGATCTTCGGCCTGGCCGGCTTCGTCTTCGTCAACTGGATGATGCTGCACGACGCCTTCGGCTTCCTCCACTCCGATATCGACCTCGCCACGCGCCGGATCGGCCAGTCGTGGCGGACGCCGGTCATCCCCGTGCTGTTCGCCGTCGCCTGCGCCCCGGCGCTGGTCGCGCTGTTCGTCGTCGCGCGCGGCCGCCGTCCGCTCCAGGCGGTCGCCTCGGCCCTGCTCGGCACCCTGCTGCTGGCGGTGACGCTCGCCCTGCAAAGCGGCGCCTGCCGCTCGCCGGTCGAGGCGCTCTGCCCGGCCGTGTCGCTCGCCGCCGCGGCGGCGATGCGCTGGCCGCCGCAACGCTCGCGCCCGCTCCGGGTCGCGCTGCTGCTCGCGCTGAGCCTGACCGGCGGCCTTTCGGCGCTACTCACCCAGGGGCGAATCTCGCCGGAGACGGGGGCGACGGCCGCCGCCAGCGAGTTCACCGGCCTGCGCCGCAGCATCGCCGAGCAGGCGCTCGGCCGGTTCCTCGCGGGCCGGTCGGACGTGCTGATCGACGCCGCCGCCCACCCCGCGGTCGTCGCCGCGCGCGGCGGCGCCGAGGGGCTGGTGACGGGCAACGACACCGCCTTCGCCCTGGCGCTGCTGCGCAAGCGGATCGCCACACGCGCCGTCGCCGTGGCCGCCGCCGATCCCTCCCGCACTGAGGACGCGCTCAGCCGCAACCTGCCCGACCTGTACGCCTCCGGCGCGCCGGGCCTGCACCTGATCTACGATCGGGACGGGTGGCGCGTCTGGAGCCGGGACAACAAGGAAGACCCGAGGCCATGAGCCAATCCCCGAGCATTCTGGTCGTCGACGACGACGACAACGCGGCGAACATGCTCTCGCTGCTCCTCTCGGCCGGCAACTTCGAGCGGATCACGCTCGCCGCCAATGCCGACGAGGCCTTCGAGCTGCTCGACCTCGCCGACGACGCGGAAGGCGCGCCGCCGCGCTTCGACGTCATCATGCTCGACGTGATGATGCCCGAGACCGACGGGATCGAGGCCTGCGCCCGCATCCGCGCAACGCGGCGCTACCGCGACGTGCCGATCCTGATGTGCACCGGCATGGACGAGACCGAGCTGCTCAACCAGGCCTTCATCGCCGGCGCCAACGACTACCTGACCAAGCCGGTGAGGAAGATCGAGTTCCTCGCCCGCGTCCATTCGGCGATGCGGCTCAAGCGCGAGCTGGACCGCCGCCGCGCGCGCGAGGTCGAGCTGCGCAAGGCGCGGACCTGGAACGAGGTCGACGACGACAGGTACTTCGACCGCGTCACCGGCCTGCCCTGCCAGGAGGCGTTCAACGCCCACGTCCGCCGCGCCGCGGACCGCGACACCCCGCACGGGATGCTCGCGCTCCAGGTCGCCCAGGCGGCGCAATACCGCGAGGAGGCCGGCGAGGCCGCGTTCCAGGCGATGATCCGCCAGGTCGCGGCGGCGATGGCCGAGGTCCCCGCGGCGCTGCCTTGGCGGATCTTCACCTTCGGCGACGGCCTGTTCGTGGTCTTCGCGCCCAACGCCAGCCCCGAGGAGCTGGCGCGGGTCGGCGAATATGCCCGAATCGCGGTCGACGCGCTCAGGCTGCCCCACGGCCATTCCGCCGAATCCGATCACATCGCCCTCGTCACCGCCGCCGCCTGGGGACGCGGCACCGACCTGCTCACCATGCCCGCCGAGCTGATCCGCGCGCTCGACCGCCCGGCCCCATCGCCCGCGCCCGCCATCGGACCCGGCCCAGGAAGGATCGCCGCATGAGAAACCTCGCCCCCATCCTCGCCACTACCGCCGCCGCCGCGCTGCTCGGCGGCGGCCTTGCCGCGCCGGCCCACGCCGCCGCCTGGACGCAGCCCCAGGGCAGCGGCCAGGTCATCGTCACCGGCATCGTCTCGGACAGCGCCAAGGGGTTCGACGCGAACGGGAACACGGTCGACATCAACGACTACGACAAGGGCGAGGCCTATGCCCTGATCGAATACGGCGTCACCGACGACCTGACCGTGATGGCGATCCCGAGCTTCAGCGACGTCCAGGTCGAGAACGGCGGCCGGACCACGGGCCTCGGCTATACCGAACTGGGCGCGCGCTACCGCATCGCAGCGGGCGGTGGCGCGGTCGTCTCGCTCCAAGGCTCGGTCCGCATCCCCGGGGAAAAGCGCCGCGACGGCGTGCCCCAGGCCGATGCGACCGGCTCCGAGATCGACCTGCGTGCCCTCGCCGGGACCAGCTTCAAGCTGGGCGGCAAGGACAGCTTCGTCGACGCCCAGGCCGGCTACCGCATCCGCAACGGCGCCCCGCCCAACGAATTCCGCCTGGACCTGACCCTGGGCCTGCGCCCGGCCCCCAAGGTGCTGCTACTGCTCCAGTCGTTCAACGTCGTATCCGACGGCGATGGCCGCGGCGCCTTCACCCGCTATCGCTACAGCAACCTCTACGGCAGCGTGGTCTATGACGTGACCCCGAAGTGGTCGCTGCAAGCCGGCCTGCTCGGCACGATCGCCGGCCGCAACGCCCTGCGCGAACGCGGCGTGATCCTCGGCCTGTGGCGGCGGTTCTAGGCCGGCATAGGAAACATCGTCACCGACCTCCTCATCCCCACACCATCGTCAAGGTCCTGCTCTTTGCGCGCAACGCCGGAAGGGAAAGCGGGACCCCGGATCAAGTCCGGGGTGACGAAGGGCAGGAAGGTCCGCGATCGGGCCGTATCCGGGAAGCCCGGTTTGGCATGTCGAGGCCGGGAGCGGGTCTTCCTATCCGCCCGCGACTCCGCCCCCGCTTCCCGAAAATGCTGCCCGCTGCCGCGAGCGACACGCCTCAAATCATGCCGCCGCAAATCCGCCGCGCCCCAAACCCGCGCCGTTCGCCGCACGGCGCGCTCGACTGGCCCTCACGACCATTGCTCCCACTCCGGGCGTTCATCTGCCAGACAGTTCCGACTGAACACGCCCCGTCCGGACTATTTTGACGGAGCAGCTTCATGAGTGTCATTTCCAAAGGGCAAGGCAGTCTCTTCCTGCTTGCCATGCTCGCCATGCCCGCGTCGGGCGCCGCCTATGCCCAGCCGGAGGACGCGCCCGAGGGCAATATCACGGTGAACGGCCAGGCCGTGCATGAGGAGGCGCCCGAGATGACCGAAGGGCCCCAGGTCCAGGGCATCATCTCCGCGCGCAGCGGCGACAGGATGCAGGTCACGGCCGCCGACGGCACCAGCACGACCGTCACCATCACCGACGCTACCCGGATCAAGGCCGGCAGCGGCCTGTTCGGCGGCAGCCGCAACAAGCCGACCGCGGCCTCGCTGCTCAACGGCCTGCCCGTCACCGTCAAGACCCTGCACTCGGGCGACGGGCTGGTCGCCAGCCAGATCAATTTCCGGAACAACGACCTCAAGACCGCGGCAATGATCCATAGCGGCACCGCCCAGCGCTTCGACGAGCAGACCGCGGCGACCGAGGCCCTGCGCGGCCGCATGGGCGACATCGACCAGTACAATATCAAGAGCACGACGAACGTGCACTTCGATACCGGCAAGTCGGTGCTGTCCCCACAGGCCAAGGCCGAGCTCTGCGCCGCGGCAACCGCGGCCGAAGGGACGCAGAACGCCCTGATGCTCGTCGTCGGCTATACCGATGCGCGCGGCAGCGACGACTTCAACCAGCATCTCAGCGAAGAGCGCGCCGGCCGCGTCATCAACTATCTCCAGCAAAACTGCGGCTGGAAGCCCTATCGGATGCTGACCCCGACCGGCATGGCCAAGGCCGATCCCCTGGCGAGCAACGATACCGCCGAAGGCATGGCCCAGAACCGCCGCGTCGCGGTGAACATCCTGGTCAGCAAGGGCCTCGACGGCCTGTGAGACGCGCGGGGTGGGCGGTGCCCACCCCAAAGGATGCCCGATGACCGAAGCGGAGGTCATCACGAACCTCCTCAGCCCCACCCCTTTCGTCGCCCCGGACTTGATCCGGGGCGACGAAAGGGCGGCAACGTCTGCTAACCCGATCGCATCCGGAACGGCGGCATTTCGGGGCAGGCCTGTTCCGCTATGCACCGATAGCGCTCAACCGCGCCGCACCCTGGCAATCCCCTGCTCGAATCGCGCCAGATAGCCGCGCGCCTTCAGGATAAGACGCTTGGCGATGGTTGGAAGGCCATCGCCAACCTCCTCATCCCGCACCATCGTCACCCCGGACTTGATCCGGGGTCCCGCTTTCCTTTCCGGCGTCGCGCCTGAAGCAGCGGGGTCCCGGATCAAGTCCGGGGCGACGATGGATGGGGAGGTCCGCAACCGGATTGCATCCGGAATGCGGCTTTTGGGGCAAGGCTGTCCCGCTATCCGCCGATGCTCCTCGACCGCGCCGCGCCTTATCGATCCCCCGGCGACACCACGATCGCGAATATCCGCTCCGCCAGTTGCAGGTTCTCGGCAACGTCGTCCGCAAGGATCGCTCCCGCCGCGACCGCAGCCCGCAGGGCCTGCTCGAACCGCGCCAGATAGTCGCCCACACCCTCAGGATAGAGCGCCGCCAGCACCGCGCGCGGGAGCGGCAGGGTCCGACCGAACAGGCCTTCGAACTCCCCCTCCTCCTCGTTTTCGCCGCTGTATACTTGCGCCGGGCAATCGGCCCATGGCGTGCGAACACCGCCGAGCGCGACGTCATGGGAATCGCGCGCGATGCCCGTGGCGGGATCGCCGCCGAGGCACGGCGCGGAGGGCGGCGGCTCTCCCCCTTTCGCCCAGGCCTCCAGATGGCGCAGCGCCGCGCGGTGAACATATTGGAAGGCGGGCGAGGCGTTCATCGGGGCCTTCAGCGGCAGCCACTCGCCCGGCGGCACCGCGAGCGCAACGGCGAGTGCCGCGACGTCGCCCGAACCGTCGTCGACATTGCCCGCCCGCGCCATGTAGCTGTCGCCGTGCGCGGCGCCGGCGACCTCCCAGCAGCGATAGCGCGCGGTGTCCGGCTGGCGCACCTCGGCGGAGCGCATCCGCCCGAACGGATCGGTCTCGGGCTGGAGCACGAAGACCGGGACCCGGACGTCCACCCGGATCGGCGCCCGGCCGCTGCAGATCGATTCCCCCTCCAGCGTGGCGGCGGAGCGGTGCCGGCCGGACAGGAGGAAGCCGTCGAACAGCCCGGCCAGTAGATCGACGCGGTTGACATAGGTAGTCAGGAACCGCGCCGATTGCGACGAGCCCGTGCCGAGCAGGCAGGCCGGCGGCGCGAAGCCCAGCCGGCCCGCGGCGGCCGCCTCCGCGGCCTGAGAGAAGATGTCGAACGACCAGGCGTCCCCCGGATGGTCGAGCGCCGCATAACGCTGGGGATCAAGCGCCTTGAGGTGACGCGGCGGCGCCATGCCTTCCGCCCCCTCGATCCCCGCGCGCTGGGCGGTCACGCCGACCCAGATCGCACCGCGGCGGATCATCTCGCGGTGCAGCCTGATCCACTGCGGCGCAGTGTCCACGCCGCTGCGGCAATTCAGCCATTCGACGACCGCGGTGCCCGACCAGCGCCGCGGATCGCTCGGCCGGAACACCACGACCCGGGTGCGATAGGCGGCCGATCCGGCGACGCGCAGCGGCCCGTCCGGGTCTGGCGCTGCGGCGAAGGCCCGCGCCTCTCCCGTGACAAGGAATTCCTCCGCCACATAGCCGAGACGGCCGAGGTCGAAGCGCGTCCACATGACCGAGGCCGGCGGCGGCATCCGGCGCACCTCGAGCAGCGACCCCGGCCGCGCGTTGCGGCGGCGCGCTTCGCCGAGCATCATACCGGACGCGCCCGAGGCTCGTACCCGGCCGGTCGCGGGCACAGTCCTAGACCAACCCGCGGTTGAGCGCTTCGAGCGCCGCCGCCGTCGCGGCGCGGGAGGGGCCGGCCGGGCCGGCCGCGCCGGGTCCGGAGGCCGCGCGCGCGATCGGACCCACGACCTGCGGCGTTGTCCGGCCGCAGGGGCAGCGGCCCCACGAGACCGTCACCAGGTCGGCGGTCACGACGCCGCCCCAATAGGTCTGCGCGGTCAGGTCGAAGAAGCCCGCGCGGCCCGCTTGCCGACCGCGCCGGGGCAGCAGCGCGCCGGAACCCTCGACGAACACCAGCGGCACGATCCACGGCCAGATGTGGAAACACCCCTGCTCGCAGGAGCCGAAGGCGTCGCCGATCTCGGTCATCCCGTAGGCCTCGTAGATCGTGTCCACGCCGCCGAACCGCTTGATCGCGCCGATCATGCCGTCCGGCGCGGCGAGGCCCTTGGTGCCGCCGCCGGTGCTGATCCGGCTGCCCGGCGGCAGGCCGGGCGCCATGCCTATCCGCAGCCCCGCCGTCGCCACCTGATGCAGCAGGAGCGGGCCGCCGGCCATGTGGACGGGCGCGTCCTGCAACTCGTCGCGGACGATCTCCAGCACGGCGCGGATGCGCTCGTCGTAGGAGGCCTGGGCCGCGACGGCCTCCTCCTGGCGCGCCTGGATATAGGGGGTGAGCCGGGGCGGCGGGACGCCCAGCCGCTCGGCCGCCATGACCCGGCCGATGTAGTGCTGCCAGTCGGTGCTGGCGCGCATCGGCAGCAGAGGGAGGAAGCGCGTGGTCGGCGTCGTGTAGTTCTCCCGCAGCATGGCCGCCGAGCGCAACATGCCCGAGCGTCCGTCCGCATAGCTGAGCCAAAGCATCGAGGCACGGTGGTCGATCGCGCGCACCGGCGCGGGCGCCCCGGGGCTCTGCCACTCGACCAGCGAGCGTTGCCGCAGCAGCTCGCTCTCCCGCTTGCCGCGCGGGATCAGCGAGAGCGCCTCGGTCGTGCCCGAACTCGTCAGCAGCGCCAGCCCGGTCTCCGCGTCGAGCGCGTCGAGCCAACGACCGATCGCCCCGAACCGCCGACCCTTCACCGCCGCCAGATCGACCAGCGTCAGGCGCGACAGCCACTCCGTCAGCGCCGGGAAGCCCAGCTCGTCGAACAGGCGATACGAATAACTTTTGAAAAGCTGATGCGGGAACATCAGCGCGGCGACATCCTCGAGCCGCCCGATCTCCCGCACCCCCGCCGCATCGGCCAGAACCGCCAGCGGCACGATCGCATCCCGCATCGCCCCGAACCGCTGCCCAACCGCCTCCAATTGCAGAGCCTGCTGCTGCTCGATCGGCATGTGGTGCACGAAGAGCGAATTATCGACAAAGAACCGGACCGGATCGTCCGCAAAGTATGCCATTTTATCCTCGACTGTTTATTCCAAATTAATTGGAGCAGCCGAATGACACAATAATTTAATAGATTCGTAGAAGAATAATTAAATCCATTATGGATTCATATCTGCGGCCAAGAGTTTGTTGAAAAATGTGATTCAGTCGGTCGGAAGGTCGTGGTTTGGTTTTGTCGGGCATATGTCGGCACAATTTTCCGCGATGTTCCCACCCTGGAAACGGCTTGAGCAGACTGTTCCGCCGAGTTTTGAAACAGTTTCATAGACGAAGGTCTCGGTTACCTTTCGGTAGCCAACGGCCCCGAAGTGTCCAGAGTTTTGAGTTGCTGATTATACCAAACGTGCGCTTCGGCGTTGGACAGAAGTGATCTTTCTGCGGCAAGTAATTTCTTTAGTAATAATATCCTTGCCGAAAGGCCAGAACGCTTTCCACGGGCACATCGCCTTTGTCTTTAGCCAAGGGCGCGTAGATGCTCACCCCGAGTTGATATGCTATGGCGCCATCGACCTCGATCTCCACATGCTTGTCCATTGCCGCCAATTTCGCAATCGCTTGTTCAAAGGAAAGGCTCATGAGTTCAATGCCGTCGACAGATGGCTTTGCAGGAGCGGCAAACTCGATCGCTTCTAGAAGCCCGGCAGCGTCGTAATAGAAAAATGCGCTCAGCGAGGGAAAGTAATCGCAAGGGTGCGCCGCTTGAGCGGAGCGTTTGAATGATTGAAAATCCGCATGTACCTGAGCGCGCACCACCTCAGGCGACATGCCAAATTCTATTTCTCCGACGCCTTTCAGCGGATGGATTTCATAGTTCATCGTTAGCGCCTTTGGGTCCGACTATAATCCAGCATCTGCTGGATGCCGCTATCGTATTTATTACCAAATCTTGTCTGAATATCAACGATATCCATCTGTTGCGCACCCCTGAAATCCCCTTGCGCGATCAAGTCCGCCTGCGCTTGGCGATAGGCGCGTGCTTCTCGTGAGCTACCCCAACTTGCTGTAAGCCGATGGTCCTCCGTGAGCATTGCGACGGACGGCCCCTCTTCAGTAGCGAGGGGACTGATGGAATTGGCTGGCACATGATGCGCCTCATAGCCTGCCAAGCCCTTTACGTTCCTGTACGCCCCGCCAAGCTGTGTGACCTCCGGGAGCGTGCTCTCTGCGGCTACCGTCCAACTGCTGATGAGCTTAGAACCTGCAAACCCAATACCTTTGACTGTACCGAACGTAAGAGCACTGATGGTGCCATCCATAGCATAGCCCCGCGCACTGATGTCCTGATCAAGCATCAACCGCGATGCGATGCCGCCATTGCCGCCAGCTAGGAACGCTGCGCCTGCCTGCCCAATCAGGCTTTCTCCGAGTACCAGCGGAGCGACAATGGCACTGGCCGCAGACAGGGGACCAAATAGTGCGGCACCCCCAAAGCCTCGATTTACTTCAGCCTCAGCCTGCCTGCCTCCATTATCCCATCTGTAATCGATCTCTTTGGCAGCTGCATCCGCTATGGTGGCGATCAAGGCATCACCACGATTTCTGTCTAACGCACGGGAAAGAATCGACAGCTGAATATCGTTGGTGGTGGGCGAACTCATCCACGCAGCTACGTTTTCCCCCAGCTCTTGAAGCTGGTGAATCGCCTGAACGAATCCCTGATCCGTAGAGCCTTCCGCTAGGAGGTTGGCCGCCAACCTGCCCGCCGCATATCCATTTCTGGGATCAGCGCTCGCGTCTAGATCGAAGTAGCCGAAATTATCGTTGCCTATCAGATGAGAAATTGCGCCTCCTGATGCGGTCGAACCAGTTGCCCCAAGCACAACGGCTCTCATGATCTGAGGATCGCTCTTAGCCAACGCAATAATACTTTGCCGTTTGGCTTCAGCAGATAGCTGAAGCAATCTATCAGAGGCTACGCCAGTCGTTTCGGCAATTTGGTTCGCCGGATTACCTACGGCCTTGTCGATTGCCGCTCGGTTGATCCAGATGCCTTCACCAATATCTTCAAATCCGGGCAGGCCGGGAGCATGGCCCGCAGCGGTTTCCTTTGCCACTGCCCCACCGAGCGCCCGTCCGACCACGCTGCCGATAGCATCGGGTAGTTCGGCGAGGATATTGTCGCCAAAGTTCGAGCCTTCGATGGCACTGCGGGTGGCGGCTCTGGCCAGCATCGCAGCACCGGAGGAGGCGATCTCGTTGCCGATCCCACTGGCGAAGAACCCGGTACCTTTGGCGAGTCCCTGCCCCACCTGGAATCCGATTCCCGCACCCACGCCGGCTGCGGCTACTCCGGCCCAGCTGAACTTATCCTGCAATCCCGTCGCGACCCCGATCCCCTGCGTGATGGAGTTGGTGAGCATTCCGCGGACAAGCGCTCCACCGGTGGATGTCGCTTGACCGAAGACCGCGGTGACTCCCCCGCCGACCAGGCCTCCTATCCCGGCAAGCGCCACCGCGCCCCAACTAAACTTGTCTTGGATACCGGTCGCAATCCCGATGCCTTGACTTACCACCGAGCCTACGACCGCTCCGCCAACGCCCGCACCGATGGCCCCGACCGTGGTTAGCGTTCCGGCTGTACCGGGCAAACCCGCAAGGCCGCCGGTCAATGTGGCGGTGAGCGAGCTGCTGAAAGACGCGCCGGTCGCGACAGATGCGATGCCTGCTGTCGCAACGATCGCCACGGCGACCGCGATGATCGCAAGGAAGATCTGCCCGATTCCGCAGCCCTTTTTCTTGGGTGCTACGGGGATGGGCACGGACGGCTGGACGTCACCGATGGCTTCGGCGGCGTTGTAGGGCCGGAACGTATTCGCGTTGTAGGTGTTGCGGATGACCCCGGCCGGGATCGTCAGGCGCTGGCCTTCGACCAGATTGGTCTCGGCGGCGAGGCCGTTGGCCTCGGCCAGCTTGTACCACAGCGACGAGTCGCCCCACAGCGCGCTGGCGATGCTGCGCAGGCTCTCGCCGGTGCGCTGCACCGTGTAGCTGCCGGCCGCCGATCCCTGGCTGTAGGAGTTGAGCGGGTCGTAGCTCTGCGCGAAGTCGGCGTAGCTCGACGCCACGGTCGAGCCGTTACGGAACGCCCCGCTGCCCTGGGTCACTCGCCGGTCGGCGATCGAGGCGGCCGCGCCCACCTTGGTCGTGCCGTTGTTGCCGGAATAGCCCCATTCGACCCCGGCGAACCGATACCAGTATTCATGCGGCGTGTTGCCGGCGTAGCCCATGTCATAGCCCGGCGCATATGCCCCGTACCACTTCGAGCTCGATTGCGCCGCCTCGTAGCGCTGGATCACCTGGCCTTCGGCATTGGTGCGGAACGTCACCGTCCGCGGACGCCCGTCGGTGATCTGGGCAGACATCAATGCGCCCGTCACGTCATAATTCAGACCGGTATACTGCACCGTCGCGCTCGGGTTCGGCTTGTATTGGATATTGGATTGCAGCGGCCCGTCGCGCCAAGCGTAGGCGTAGGTCGTGCTCGAGGTCGTCTGATAGGCGCCATTCTTGTAGTTTGCCGCGCTGGCGCTCGCCACCGCCCCCAGGAAATACTCTCCGGTCGAGCTGGTGTAAGTGTAGGTCGTATCCGTGCGATAGGTCGCATCGTATTTCGCAGTGGAGACAGTCTCGGAAGTCACCTGCCCCGACGCGTTGTAGATCGCCGAGCGCGAGTAGACCGCGCTCGTCCCGCCAGCATAGTCGTTCTGGGTGAGCTGGCGACCCATGAGGTCGTACGTGAACAGCGACAGCTGCGTGCCGTCGGTCGCGCCCGACGCCGCGGCGGGCGGCGTGCCGGTATAGCCCGTCTCGCTGGTCCAGACACCTTGGGACTCGCGGATCTCGAGGAGGCGGCCCGCCCCGTCATAGTTGTAGATCTCGCGGCTCTCATGGTAGGAGCCCGGACTGTAGCCGACATAGGGATCGTAGTAGCCCGCCGCATAATCGGTGCGCGCCACCGAAGCTCGCTGGCCGAGCGCATCATAGGCGATGTCCTGCCCGCCGGCTCCGCGTACGACATGGGTGCCCGAGAGCGCGCCCTTGTCGACCACCAGGCGGTTCATGCTGTCGTAGCCGAACCAGTAGTCATCGGTGATCAGCGAGCCGGTCGCATTGCCACCCGCATCGAGCGCATAACGCGTTGCGATCGAGCGCCGGATATTGCCCGCCGCATCGTACTTGTAGGTGATCCCCGGATTGGAGGAGTCGGCGGAGATCGTAAGGAGCCGGCCGAGCGCATCATAGGTCGCGCTCTGATTGATCCACACGTCTCCAAACGCGACCGTATAGGTGTTCATGTAATTATACGGATCGGAAAAATCGACTACCGTATAGCTACCTCCATTGAACAAAAGCTCACCGAGGCGATTTCCTATGGCATCGTAATAATAATAGCTCGATTTCTGCATCCAGTCGCTGGTAGTCAGGCTCCCACTGGTCGACACGACCGACTGCGCCAGCCCGGTATTGTACCAGCCGTAAGCGGTGTTTCCGATGGAGCCGTACGACGTGCCGATCGTTCGGAGGGAGAGCCTGCCCGCGGCGTCGTAGGTGCTGGTGGTGACGACGCTTCCGAGGTCGCTCTTATAGACCTCGCGGGTATAGATATCGGTCTTGGTGGTGCTCGTCCGGGTGGTGCCCGAGTATCCGGTGGTTTCGGCCCATCCGCCGAGGTTGACGGCGTTGCCGCCGATGGAGGTGGTGAGCGCGCCGTCCCAGGTATAGGTGGTGGTGGTCGCCTGGCCGGCGAGATCGGTCTGGGTCGTGACCCGGCCGAGCGCGTCGTAGGTAGTCTTCTCCAGACTGGAATCGTAGCCGACGATCGGGTTTTCCCAGTGCGAGGTGTCGATCCACCCGTAGTAGCCGTCGTAATAGCCGCTATTGACCCAGACGGGCTCGCCGTAGATCGGCGAGATGACCTGGTTGTTGCCATGCTGTATTCTCTGCCCGAACTGATCGTACTTGTAGGTATCGATGAGCCGGGTGGAATCGCCGGATATGTCGGTGGTGCGGTTGTGCTTGACCTCGATGAGCCGGCCGAGCTTGTTGTAGGTGCGCTCCTCCTGGTGGAGGTTGGTTGAGATAGCGGCGTTGTAAAGCTCGTCGCGGATCACCCGGGCGTCGCCGAGCCGGTCGTAGAGGACCTGCTTCTTGCCGCCGTCGGCGTGGAACTCGGTCGCGATCAGGCTCTGGGAACCGTCGTAGCCGGTCGAGCCGAGGATCGCGTAGGTGGTGAGATTGCCGGTATTGGCCGCCTTGCTGGTCGCGCCGGCGGCATTGCTGCCGGTCTTGGCGTAGTTGGCGCCGCCGGCCCCCTCGCTGGCGTCACGCGTGGCGACGAGGCGGCCGCCGAGATCGTAGTAGTAGTCCTCGCTGGGCTTGACCCAATAGACCGCGCCGGTCTCGTCGGTGATCTCGACCGCGGGGCTCTCGGCCCTCAGCTTCCGGCCCATGGTGTTGTAGGTGTAGGTGACCGTGTTGCCGAGCGCGTTGGTCTCGGCCGCGATCTCGCCGAACGCGTTGTAGCTGCGATAGGTGTTGAGCGTCTGGCCCGTGACCATGCTCGAGAGGTCGCGGCCCTCCTCGATCACCTGGATTGCCTGACCCCGACCGTCATAGAGCGTCCAGGTGCCGTTGACGTCGGCATTGCCGACCGCGGCGAGCGCTGAGGCGAAGGTAGTGGAACTCGAGAACGCCGCGCCCGCCGAGACGATCATCCCGGTCTGGTTGCCGTTCTTGTCGTAGGCGAACACCTTCCACACGCCGCCGTCGGTTCCGGCGCCGGCATTGGTCGCGATCAAGCGTCCGGCGGCGTCGTAGCGGTTCTCGGCCTGCCACATCACGCCCGAGGCGTTGCTGCCCGTGCCCTGGCGCGTGACCTGGTCGAAGGCATTGTATTCGAAGCTGGCGAAGTCGATCCTGGTCAGCGTGCCGCCGACCGTACTGTAGACGCTCCGGGTCAGCGCCCGCCCGGCGAGGTCGTAGGTCGTCCCCTGCGCTTCGACGACCGTGGTCGTGGCGTTTGAGGAAAGCGTGTTGTCGACATTGACGAGGCGGTCGTAAGCCTGCTTCTTCAAGCGGCCTGCGGCGTCGTAGTAGAAGTAGGTTACATTCATCTCGGCGTTGCAGGTCGCAAGGAGCCGGCCGCCTTCGCCGTAGCGGTTGAATGTGTTGCGGTCGTCCACGTTATACGTACCGCCCCAGCCATGCTGGATAATATTCACAAGGTCACCCAGGGAGTCGTAAGTGTAGCTCGTGATCGGCTCCACCAACTCGCCATTCGCATCGTAGTATTTGCCTCGTCCCTCCCAAGTGAGGCGGCCGGTAGAGTCATAGTTGTATCTCGCCGTCTCGACCCCGGCGATGGTCTTCGCCGTGACCTGGCCGAGCGCGTTGTAGGTGTATTCAATCACCGAGTCAGTGGTGCCCGCTGCGCTCAAGGCGCCGGTGCTCGCGTTCACGCTCCAGGCCGCAACGTTCCGGCGGATCTCCCTGGTGCGGTTGCCGGCAAGGTCGTACTCGAAGTCGGTGATCCGGTCGGCGGCGTCGGTCGCGACCGATGGCACCATGCCGAGGCCGGGCGAGCCGGTGTAGCGCGTCGCATAGCGAATCTCGCGGGTGACATTGCCCTCGGCGTCGTAGCTCCACTTGGTGAGGTACTGCTCGCCGTCGAGCTGGGCGATCTTGCGCCCCAGGCTGTCGTACCACGACCAAGTGACGGCACCGTTGGGATCGGTCGTCTTCACCACGTTGCCGTCGGCATCGTAGAGGTAGGTGGTGGTCAGCGCCTGGGCCGAGGCGCCTGCCCCGGCATTGGCGCCATAGGCCGAGCCGTTCCAGGACCCCGAGACGATGGCATCGGCCGCGCCGACGACGCTGCTGGTTAGCAGGCGATTGAGGTTGTCGTAGGTGAACACGGTCTCGCGGTAGGCACCGGACGGCGGCACGGGCGGAGTGCCGCCAAGCGGCGGGGTGCCGGAGTAGCCGTTGCCCTCGTAGACCTTGGTGTCGACGAGGTTGCCGTTCGCATCGTAGGCATAGGCCGTGTAGACCCAGG
>ERZ778022.1084-NODE-1084-length-42465-cov-7.747772_pt1 | contig 42465 bp, 41 predicted proteins | sample MGYA00375752_ERZ778022 | MGnify/ENA primary metagenome ERZ778022 (study PRJEB29350, sample SAMN05389826) | bioreactor metagenome | isolation source: Thiocyanate bioreactor | place: South Africa: University of Cape Town | collected 2014-04-04 ...
TTGCGATACCGGCATTGCTTTTGACCGGAATGTCGCCAGTTCATGCGCTCGGCACCAACAAACTGCAGGCATTGTTCGGCTCGGGCTCGGCAACGCTCGCCTACGCTTCCAAAGGGCATGTCAACGTGCGCGAACAACTGCCTTCGGCAATTGTGGCCGCAATCGGCAGCGCCATCGGTGCGCTGGCGGCAACGGTCGTGCCAGCCGATATTCTTGAAGCGGCGCTTCCGGTGGTGCTGATAGCAATTGCGTTGTTCTTCGCCTTCAAGCCGAGAATGAACGATATCGACCGCGTCCGGCGCATTACGCCGTTTTTGTTCGGGCTGACCGTGGTGCCGATCCTTGGCTTCTACGACGGCATTTTCGGACCGGGCACGGGCTCGTTCTACATGCTGGCTTTTGTGACCCTTGCCGGCTACGGCGTATTGAAGGCGACGGCGCACACCAAGATGCTCAATTTTGCGACCAATATCGGCGCGCTTATCGTCTTTGCGCTTGCAGGCGCAGTCTACTGGAAAATCGGGTTGATGATGGGTATTGCTCAGTTCATCGGGGCCCGACTTGGCGCATCGCTGGCGATCAGGATCGGAGCCAAGCTGATCAAGCCGCTGCTCGTCCTCATCTGCGTGGCCTTGGCGATCAAGCTGTTGTCGGACCCAACCAATCCGCTGCGCGCGGCGCTCGGCTGGTAACAGCCCGGGCTCTCAACGCGCCAGCGCGAAGATGGCGTCGCAATCGAGATGGGTTTCGAGCTCGGTCGCGATCTCGTCCAGCGCGTTTTCCACCTGCGCGCGGTAGTCGATGCCCGCGCCCCTGACGCCCAGGCTTTCGAGAAATTTGGCCCGAAACTGGTCAGCGCCAAACAGTCCGTGCAGGTAGGTACCGAAGACCTTGCCGTCGGCCGACGTCGCGCCATCCGCTATCCCGTCGATGATTACCGCTGGGCGCTGACCATCAGGGCCGAAGGTGCGACCGAGATGGATTTCGTAGCCTTGCAAGGGAAGGTCGAAGACAGCCGAGCGCGCGGCGACGTTGCGGACGGTCTTTTCCGGTTCCATCACCGTTTCGACGTCGAGCAGGCCCAGCCCTTCGGTCTCGGTGACGCTGCCCTCGATGCCGTCCGGGTCGCGTACGGTGCGTCCCAGCATCTGGAAGCCACCGCAGATGCCGACGACATGGCCGCCGCGCCGGCGATGGGCGGCAAGATCGCGGTCCCAGCCGTTTTCACGAAACCGCAGCAGGTCGCCGATTGTCGATTTCGAGCCGGGAATGACCACCAGTCCGGCATCGGGCGGCAGGCTCTGTCCCGGCGGCACGAAGACGACTTCGACCTGCGGCTCTGCCTTCAGCGGATCGAGGTCGTCGAAATTGGCGATGCGCGAGAGCATCGGCACCGCGACCTTGAGCGCGCGCTTCTCGCCGGATGCCAGTCTCTCCAGCACTACCGAATCTTCCGACGGCAAGCGTGCCGCTGCCTTCAACCACGGCACGACGCCGAAACAGGGCCAGCCGGTAAAGCGGTCGATGGCGGCGATGCCATCTTCGAACAGGGCGACGTCACCACGGAACTTGTTGATGAGATAGCCGACGATCATGCGCCGGTCTTCTTCCGGCAAGATGAGATGCGTACCCGCGACCGAGGCGATGACCCCGCCCCTGTCAATGTCTCCAACGAGGACCACCGGAACATCGGCGCGCGTGGCAAAACCCATATTGGCGATGTCGCGGTCGCGCAAATTGATCTCGGCAGGCGAGCCGGCGCCTTCGACAATGACCAGATCGGCGCCCTCGCCGACCTTGGCCCAGGAATCCAGAACGGCGGTCATCAACTGCCCCTTGAGGGTCTGGTAGTCGCGGGCGCGGGCCTGGCCGAACACCTTGCCCTGCACGACCACCTGCGCGCCGACATCGGTCTGCGGCTTGAGCAGGACCGGGTTCATGTGAACGGTCGGCTCGGCTCCGCAGGCGATTGCCTGCAGCCATTGGGCGCGACCAATCTCGCCACCTCCGGGTTCTCCCGACAAATCGGCCACGGCGGCGTTGTTCGACATGTTCTGAGGCTTGAACGGCCTGACCTTCAGGCCTCGGTTCCTGGCAGCACGGCAGAGGCCGGCGACCAGCACCGTCTTGCCGACATCGGAGCCGGTGCCCTGAAGCATGATCGCCTTTGCCATGCTCAGCGCGCCCCGCCGCCGGTTATGGTCGAGCGCTGGGCGAGCGGTCCGCCGCGCCACAAGTAGAATGCGAGCAGAGGCTCGGCTGCCGTGCGCATGGCATGGGTGACGTTAGACGCGTGATGGATAAGTTCGCCGCCTTTGCGCAAACGGAATGGCGCTTCGCCCATGCGCCATTCGGCCGTTCCGGTGAGCGGAATGTAGACTTCTTCTGCGATGTGGTGATGGTCGGGATAGACGATGCCGGGTCCAAGTATCAGGAAACCGCCTGCCATGCTGTCATGCACAAAGTGGCCCCGCGTGCCGAACAATTCCACCCAGCCATAATTGTCGAGAAAGTGCTGGCCGAAATCCGCTGCGGTGTAGGTTTGACCCCACCGCAATTCAGGTGCAGCCGAAGACAGTTCAGCGATGAGTTCCTGTTCAGGCGCTTCGGCAATATCGGCCATCCGGCCAAGACTGGCCACGCAGGGCAAAGTGTTAGGCGGGAGAGATCGCGAAGGCATCTGCCAATCCAAGCCGGCGAGAAAATCGGCCGCGGCGCCCGAAGTGGCAACCTTTGAAAGATAGTTGCGCAACACACCCATCAGACTATCGATTTTTGTCGGCACGTGCTTTCTCGTACTTTAATTTTCGCACAGCCGCTCCGCTTAAGGTCGGGTTTGCGCGCTGGCATCATTGGTCTAGATTGCTCGCCACGCATAGCCAAAAACGACATTTGCCGGGAGGGCGCCATGGATAGCGTTGCTTCAACGACGGGCGGCCAGTTCGAGCTTAACGACGACCAGCGCGCCATTCAGGAAATGGCGGAAGCCTTTGCCAACGACCGCGTTGCGCCAAATGCGCTGGACTGGGACAAGAACCGGCATTTTCCATCCGATGTGATCCGCGAGACCGGGCCGCTTGGCCTCGGCGGTATCTATGTGAGGGACGATGTCGGCGGGTCCGCGCTTGGACGGCTCGACGCGGTGCTGATTTTCGAGGCGCTGGCAAAGGCCTGCCCGGCGTTTTCCTCGTTCATATCGATCCACAACATGGCGTCTTCGATGATCGACCGCTTCGGCAACGAAGAGCAGCGCCAGCGCCTGCTGCCGAAGCTGACCTCGATGGAATGGCTGGCAAGCTACTGCCTGACGGAGCCGGGTTCGGGCTCGGATGCGGCGGCGCTGAAGACGCGAGCCTCGCGTTCAGGCGGCAACGGCTCCGACTATGTTTTGAACGGCACCAAGCAATTCATTTCCGGCGCGGGGGACTCCGATGTCTATGTCGCGATGGTCCGCACCGGAGCCGACGGCCCCAAGGGCGTCTCGACCATCGTCGTGCCGAAAGATGCTCCCGGCCTTTCCTTCGGCGCGGTCGAAAACAAGATGGGCTGGCATATGCAATCCACCCGTCAGGTGATCTTCGAAGACTGCAAGGTGCCGGCGGAGAACCTGCTTTCACAGGAAGGCGACGGTTTCGGCATTGCAATGGCAGGGTTGGATGGCGGGCGGCTCAACATTGCGGCGTGTTCGCTGGGCGGCGCGCAGTCGGCGCTCGACAAGGCAATCGCCTACACTGCCGAACGCAAGGCATTCGGCAAGGCGATCAACCAGTTCCAGGCACTGCAATTCCGGCTGGCGGACATGGAAACGGAATTGCAAGCGGGCCGCATTTTCCTCTACTCCGCCGCTTCCAAGCTGGACGCCAAGGCGCATGACGCATCGAAATGGTCGGCGATGGCCAAGCGCTTCGTTACCGACACCGGATTTGCCGTCGCCAACGACGCGCTGCAACTGCTTGGCGGCTACGGCTATCTGCATGACTACGGCATCGAAAAACTGGTGCGCGACCTGCGCGTGCACCAGATCCTCGAGGGCACCAACGAGATCATGCGCGTCATCATCGCAAGACATCTGATCGGAAAGCAGTAGGGCCGCCCTACTCCATTCATTGCCCACACGGAGGACATCAATGACCACCATCGCCTTCATCGGCCTCGGCAACATGGGCAATCCCATGGCCGCCAACCTCGTCAAGGCGGGTCATACCGTGCTGGGTTTTGACCTCATGCCGGAAAACCTGACCGTGGCGCGCGAGCATGGCGTGACGGTGATGGCGAGCGCAGTCGCGGCGGTGAAGGACGCCGATGCGGTGATAACCATGCTGCCGGCCGGCAAGCATGTGCTGTCGGTCTATGAGGATATCGCGCCCAAGGCCAAGCAAGGCGCGCTGTTCATCGATTCCTCCACCATCGACGTGGACTCGGCGCGCAAGGCGCACGCGATCGCAGCCAAGAGCGGCGTTGCCTCGGTTGATGCGCCGGTTTCCGGCGGCACGGGCGGGGCTGCGGCCGGCACGCTGACCTTCATGGCCGGCGGCAGCGACGAAGCATTTGCAAAGGCCGAACCGATCCTGAAGCCGATGGCCGGCCGCATCGTGCATTGCGGCGGCGATGGCGCAGGCCAGGCTGCGAAGATCTGCAACAACATGATCCTCGGCATCTCGATGATCGGCGTCGCCGAAGCCTTCGTGCTGGGGGAAAAGCTCGGTCTTTCCCATCAGGCGTTGTTCGACGTGGCCTCGACCTCATCCGGCCAATGCTGGTCGCTGACCTCCTACTGCCCGGTGCCCGGGCCGGTACCCGCCTCGCCCGCCAACCGCGACTACAAGCCGGGCTTTGCCGCGGCGCTGATGCTGAAGGACCTCAAGCTTTCGCAGGAAGCGGCGCAGGGCGCAGGCGCGGTCACGCCGCTGGGCGCCGAAGCTGCGCAGCTTTACGCCCTGTTCAACGCGCAAGGCGGTGCAGGCACCGACTTTTCCGGCATCATCAACTTCCTGCGCGGCAAGTGATGTTTATGCGCTGAGCGTGCGGCGGACAGCCTCGCGCCAGCCCTTGAGCTTGGCCGTGCGCGTCGCTGCATCCATTTCCGGTTTGAAGCGGTGGTCGAGCGCCCAGGATTTGGCGAATTGCGCCGCCTTCGGCCACACGCCCGCTTTCGAACCGGCGAGCCATGCCGCGCCAAGCGCCGTTGTTTCCAGGATGGTCGGCCGGTCTACCGGTGCATCGAGAATGTCGGCCAAACGCTGCATGGTCCAGTCGGACGCGACCATGCCGCCGTCTACGCGCAGGACCGTCTTGCCGTTGCCGTTCTTCCAGTCCTTGCGCATGGCATCCAGCAGGTCGCGTGTCTGGAACGCCACGGACTCCAATGTGGCGCGGGCGAATTCAGCCGGACCGGAGTTGCGCGTGAGGCCATAAATCGCACCGCGCGCCTCGGCATCCCAATGCGGCGCGCCAAGGCCGACAAAGGCCGGCACGAGATAGACCGACTGGGTCGGATCAGCCTCCGCCGCCAGTTTCCCGGTTTCGCTGGCCTTGCCGATGATCTTCAGACCATCGCGCAGCCATTGCACCGCCGCGCCGGCGATGAAGATCGATCCTTCGAGCGCGTAGGTCGTCTTGCCGTTCAGCCGATAGGCAATGGTGGTGAGCAGCCGGTTCTTCGAACGCACCATGTCGCTGCCGGTGTTGAGCAGCGCAAAGCAGCCGGTGCCATAGGTGGATTTCATCATACCCGGCTGGAAACAGGCCTGGCCAATGGTCGCGGCCTGCTGGTCGCCGGCAACACCGAGGATTCTTATGCCAGCCCCGAACAGCTTCTCGTCCGTTACGCCAAAATCATCGGCGCAATCCTTCACCTGCGGCAGCATCGCGGCCGGAATGTTCAGGATGCGGAGAAGCTCGGCGTCCCATTCATTCTTTTCGATGTTGTAGACAAGCGTGCGCGACGCATTGGTGGCGTCGGTCGCATGGACCTTGCCGCCGGTAAGACGCCAGATCAGGAAGCAATCGATGGTGCCGGCCAGCAACTCGCCCTTTTCAGCGCGCTTGCGGGCGCCCTTCACCTTGTCCAGCATCCAGGCGATCTTGGTGCCGGAGAAATAGGGATCGAGCAGTAGGCCCGTCTTCTTGCTGAACTTCGGCTCAAGGCCTTGCTTTTTGAGCTTTGCGCATAGTGGCGCGGTGCGGCGATCCTGCCAGACGATGGCATTGTGGATCGGCTTGCCTGTCGCCTTGTCCCAGATGACCACGGTTTCGCGCTGGTTGGTGATGCCGATGGCGGCGATGTCGGCGGCGCTGCAATCGGCCGTCTTCAGGGCGGCCTTCACCGTCGAGACGACGCTCGCCCAAATTTCCTCCGGATCATGTTCGACCCAGCCGGAGGCCGGATAGTGCTGCGCGAACTCCTTTTGGCCGACACCGACAACCTTCATGCCGGCATCGAAGACGATGGCGCGGCTGGATGTGGTGCCCTGGTCGATGGCAAGGATATGGCCGCTCATGCTTCCTCCGCGAAAACCGCTCTGCTCTCAAACGGCATGGTCGGCCAGGATGGCTTTCTGCCGATCAACCGGAATATCGACCAATCGGTAATTGCCAAAATCCGCCATGCCAAGCCGCCGCAAGCCCCTGTTGTGGTCGAGACCGAGGATCAGCCTGTATTTGCCACCGTCGATGCCGGTCAGATCATAAAGGCATTCATAGTGGATGGTCGGTTGCCGCCGCTTCGAATGACTTTGGCAACTGATTTCGCCGACCTGCGCGACCGAATTTTGCGTCAAAGCTTTTTGGTTGTCGTCGTCGCCCCACGCGTCGAGCGATGTGTTCACCGCAAAGGAAACGTGCAGCAAGCCTTCGAGATCGGAACGCGACGGCTTGTTCCATCCGAACAGCCAGATGGCGCCGAGGAAGCCGACAGCAGCGACAAAGGCAACAATCGACCAAGGGCCGCCACGGAAAACCTTTCGGATCGCCGCGCCCGGCATCCCGCCTCCCAAGGATGTTGTAAATCAAGACAGATGAGAGCCGGCGGAAACCCGCCGGCCCTCTTTTTTCAGATGCCGCTTACTTCTGCCAGCTCTTCACCAGCTCGTCGTAATTGACGGTAATCGGCTTTTCCTTCTCGTTCTCGATCTTCAGCTGCGGAGCGAGGTTGCCCTTGGCCACCGCATCTGCGTTCCAGTAGGCGAGATCATGCTCTTCGGCCATTTTCGGACCGATGTCGCCCTGCACGCCCGCCCTTTCGAGGCGTTCCATGACCTTCTCCTGCTCAGCGCAGAGCGAGTCCATGGCCTCCTGTGCGGTCTTGGCGCCGGAAGAAGCGTCACCGATTGCCTGCCACCAAAGCTGTGCCAGCTTCGGATAGTCCGGAATGTTCGTGCCCGTCGGCGACCACTGGATGCGAGCCGGCGAACGATAGAACTCGACCAAGCCGCCGAGCTTCGGTGCCCGCTCGGTGAAGCTCTTGTCGTCGATCGTCGACTGACGAATGAACGTCAGTCCCATGTGGCTCTTCTTCACGTCGACGGTCTTCGAGGTCACGAACTGCGCGTAGAGCCAGGCGGCCTTGGCGCGGTCTTCGGGGGTGGACTTCATCAGCGTCCACGAACCCACGTCCTGGTAGCCCAGCTTCATGCCTTCCTTCCAGTAGACGCCATGCGGCGATGGGGCAAAGCGCCACTTCGGCGTGCCGTCGGCGTTGACCACCGGCAGGCCATCCTTGACGAAACTGGCGGTGAAGGCGGTGTAGGTGAACATCTGCTGAGCGATGTCGCCTTGCGCCGGCACGGGACCGGATTCGGAGAAGGTCATGCCCTGAGCTTCGGCCGGAGCGTAAGCCTTCAGCCAGTCGAGATATTTTTGGATGGAGTACACCGCAGCCGGGCCGTTGGTATCGCCGCCGCGCGCGACGCAGGAGCCGACGGGGCGCGAGTTTTCATCGACCTTGACACCCCATTCGTCGACCGGCAGACCGTTCGGAATGCCTTTGTCGCCGTTACCTGCCATCGACAGCCAGGCATCGGTGAACCGCCAGCCAAGCGACGGATCCTTCTTGCCGTAGTCCATGTGGCCATAGACCTTCTTGCCGTCGATCTCGCGGCCGGTGAAGAACTCGGCGATGTCCTCATAGGCAGACCAATTGACCGGAACGCCGAGGTCGTAGCCGTACTTCGCCTTGAAATCGGCCTTGTTCTTCTCGTCGTTGAACCAGTCGTAACGGAACCAGTAGAGGTTCGCGAACTGCTGGTCGGGAAGCTGGTAAAGCTTCTTGTCCGGCGCGGTGGTGAAGGATGTCCCGATGAAGTCGGCAAGGTCGAGATTCGGATTGGTGACGTCCTTACCTTCGTTGGCCATCCAGTCGGTCAGGTTGCGCACCTGCTGGTAGCGCCAGTGCGTACCGATCAGGTCCGAGTCGTTGACCCAGCCGTCATAGAGATTTTCCCCGGTTTGCATCTGGGTCTGGATTTTCTCGACGACGTCGCCTTCCTGGATAAGATCGTGCGTCAGCTTGATGCCGGTGATGGCGCTGAAGGCCGGCGCCAGAACCTTCGATTCATAGCTATGCGTGTCGATGGTTTCGGAGACGACCTTGATTTCCATGCCGGCAAACGGCTTGGCGGCGTCGATGAACCACTGCATTTCAGCTTCCTGGCCCGCCCTATCAAGAGTAGAAACGTCTCCTATCTCCTTGTCCAAAAAGGCTTTTGCCTCATCCATGCCGGCGAAGGCATTGCCTACGCCAAACAAGAGGACAAGGGCGGTAGTCGATGTTAAAAGCTGCCGTCGCATAAGTTTCCTCCTCAATAAGGTTGCAGTTGCGATCGGAGCGGTCGCCGGCACGCGGCCGCTCCAACAATTTCTCCCTCTATACGTAGCGAAACACCGCAATGGCGTAGACCACGGAGAGAGCGAGAGCCCACCACAGGCCGGGCCCAACAAGGCCAAGCCAAGCGAGATGGATAAAAGCGCTGCCTAGCAGCGAAACAAAAAGACGGTCGCCGCGCGTCGTCTCGAAACGCAATATTCCGACGCGGGGATGGCCACCGGGCGATGCGTATTCCCAAACGGCCATCAGTGACAGCAATGCGAGGATGGTCAAGAAGAACGCGGCCGTCGGGAACGTCCACGCCATCCATCCCCCTGCCGCAAGCGGTGCAAACCAGTCGCGCGCGCCATCCTTGAGCGGAACGGCTGACACGAGCAGGCCGGCGGCGATCATAAAAACGACCACAACGACGGCAAGCGCGGTCTGCCAGCGGTGCGTTCCAGCCATCATACCCTCCCCAGGGCAAAGCCCTTGGCAATGTAGTTGCGCACAAACCAGATCACGAGCGCGCCGGGGATCAGCGTCAGCACGCCGGCAGCAGCCAGCAAGCCCCAATCCATGCCGGCAGCGGAAACAGTCCTGGTCATGACGGCGGCAATCGGCTTGGCGTCGGTCGTCGTCAAAGTGCGGGCGATCAACAGTTCAACCCACGAGAACATGAAGCAGAAGAAGCAGGCGACGCCGATGCCGCTTGCGATGAGCGGCATGAAAATCTTCACGAAGAAGCGCGGGAACGAGTAGCCGTCGATATAGGCCGTTTCGTCGATCTCCTTCGGCACGCCCGACATGAAGCCTTCGAGAATCCAGACCGCTAGCGGTACGTTGAAAAGGCAATGCGCCAGCGCCACGGCGATGTGCGTATCAATGAGACCGAAGGCCGAATAGAGCTGGAAGAACGGCAGCGCAAAGACCGCGGGAGGCGCCATGCGATTGGTCAGCAGCCAGAAGAACAGGTGCTTGTCGCCGAGGAAACGGTACCGCGAAAATGCATAGGCCGCAGGCAGCGCCACCGCGACCGAAATCACCATGTTCATAACCACATAGGTGATCGAATTGATGTAGCTTGAGTACCATGACGCATCGGTGAAAATGACCACATAATTGTTCAGCGTCGGCCGATGCGGATACAGCGTCAGTGACGACACGATCTCACTGTTGGTCTTGAAGCTCATGTTGATGAGCCAGTATATCGGCAGCATCAGGAAGACGATGTAAACGGTCGGGACGACCCACCACCATTTCGACTCGATGCCGCGCTTGCGCATGAGACGCGCGAGCGCCTCCTGCGAAGCTTCGCTGGCGGCTTTGCTGCCGACAGCAGCCCCGCTCATCGCGCCCCGCTCCGTTCTCTCATTTGCGCCCGCCATGTCAGCGCTCCGCGTCGTAGTTGGTCATCACGGTGTAGAACACCCACGACAACAGGAGGATGATGAGGAAGTAGACCAGCGACATCGCCGCCGCAGGCCCGAGGTCGAACTGACCAAGCGCCATCTTGACGAGATCGATAGACAGGAAGGTTGTCGAATTGCCCGGCCCGCCGCCGGTGACGACGAACGGCTCGGTGTAGATCATGAAGCTGTCCATGAAGCGCAGCAGCACGGCGATGAGCAAGACACGCTGCATCTTCGGCAACTGGATGTAGCGGAACACCGACCAGCGCGATGCGCCGTCGATCTTTGCCGCCTGATAGAAGGCGTCGGGGATCGAGACCAGGCCGGCGTAGCAGAGCAGCACGACGAGGCTTGTCCAGTGCCAGACATCCATGACGATAACCGTCACCCAGGCATCGAACGGGTCCTTGACGTAATTGTAGTCGATGCCGAGCGCATTGACGGTGTAGCCGAGCAGGCCGATATCGTTGCGACCGAACACTTGCCAGATGGTGCCGACGACGTTCCACGGAATGAGCAAGGGCAGTGCCATCAGAACCAGGCAGACCGGCACGCCCCAACCCTTCTTGGGCATGTTGAGCGCGATGAAGATGCCGAGCGGCACTTCGATCGCCAAGATAATGAAGGAAAAGATCAGGTTGCGGCCCATCGCCTGCCAGAAGCGGTCCGAGGCAAGCAATTCTTCGAACCATTCGGTGCCGGCCCAGAAGAACTGGTTGTTGCCGAACGTATCCTGCACCGAATAATTGACGACGGTCATCAATGGGATGACTGCCGAGAATGCCACCAGAACCAGCACGGGCAGGACGAGAAACCAGGCCTTGTTGTTCCAGGTCTTGTCCATGTCAGGCCCCCATCTCGACACGCCAGGAGTCGGCATAGATGTTAATGCCCGCAGGCTCGAAACTCACCTTGGCGTCGGCAGGTATCTCGTCATCCTCACCGATAATGGCCGCGATATCGCGCCCCTCAAGCTTTGCACGGATGACTTTATGCCGGCCAACATCCTCGACCTTGGTGATGGATACCGGCATGCCTTTTGAGCCGATGCGGACATATTCTGGACGCACGCCGAGTTCGATCGAGCCTTCCGCCGACTTCAGGGCGCCCGGCAACTGGATCGACTGCGAACCCAGCCTGGCGACCTTGCCTTCCACCTTCACGGGCATGACGTTCATGCCCGGCGATCCGATGAAGTAGCCGACAAAAGTGTGGCGCGGCCGCTCGAACAGTTCGGCCGGCGTGCCGATCTGCACGATTTCGCCGTCATACATGACAACGACGCGCTCCGCGAAAGTCAGGGCCTCGGTCTGGTCGTGGGTGACGTAGACCATGGTGTAGCCAAAGCGGCGGTGAAGTTGCTTCAACTGCGAGCGCAAAACCCACTTCATGTGCGGGTCAATGACGGTCAGCGGTTCATCGAACAAAATGGCGTTGACGTCTGAGCGCACGAGGCCGCGGCCGAGCGATATCTTCTGCTTCTGGTCCGCGGTAAGGCCCCTCGCCTTGCGTCCGGCCCAACTGGCCAGATCGGTCATCTCCAGCGTCTCGCGCACCTTGCGATCCACGTCGGCCTCCGGAACGCCACGGTTGCGTAGCGGAAAGGCCAGATTATCGTACACCGTCATGGTGTCGTAGATGACCGGGAACTGGAACACCTGGGCGATGTTGCGTTCCTGCGTGGACAGGTTGGTCACGTCCTTGCCGTTGAACAGCAACTGTCCGTGCGAGGGCCGCAGCAGGCCAGATATGATGTTGAGCAACGTGGTCTTGCCGCAACCGGAAGGGCCAAGCAGAGCGTAAGCGCCACCGTCTTCAAAGGTGTGATGCACTTCCTTCAACGCAAAGTCGGAATCCTTGCGCGGATCGGCCAGATAGGAATGGCGGATGTGGTTGACGTCGATGCGTGCCATCTCCAGCCCTCCTACGCTGCCATGCTCGGTGCGGAGACCGCACGGCCGTTGCCATCGAACACCATGATGTGGCGCGGGTCGATGAAGACCTCGACCTCGTCGTCTGTCTCGTAATGGCGGATGCCGTGGGTGAGCATGACCCAGCGAACATCAGCGAAATCGAGATGGATGAAGCTTTCCGAGCCGGTGATTTCGGTGATGGAAACCTTGGCGCGGACCGGAACCGAACCCGCATTCGAGCGATCAAGAGAAAGATGGTGGGGTTGAAAGCCGATCGTGTAATTGCCGTCGGCTATACCAACGAGGTCGGTTGGCACTGGGAGGTTAACCCCACCATCAAGGAGAAGATGCTTGCCCTTCTTGGCAAGCACGATTGTGTTCAGCGGAGGATCGGCAAAGGTTTTCGCCGTGACCAGATCGACCGGCCTGCGGAAGACTTCGACCGTTGGACCGAACTGGGTCACCCTGCCCTGCGACAGCGTTGCCGTGTTGCCGCCAAGCAGGAGCGCTTCATGTGGCTCGGTCGTCGCATAGACGAAGATGGTTCCCGCTTCCGCGAATATCTTCGGCAGTTCTTCGCGCAATTCCTCGCGCAGCTTGTAGTCCAGATTGGCAAGCGGTTCGTCGAGCAGAACGAGGCTGGCGTTCTTGACGATGGCGCGCGCCAGCGCAGTGCGCTGTTGCTGACCGCCGGAAAGATTTAGCGGCGTGCGGTCGAGATAGGGCGTGAGCTTGAGCAGGTCGGCAGCCTTGCGGACCTCGCGGTCGATACTGGCCTTGTCGATGCCGGCAACGCGCAAGGGCGAAGCGATGTTCTCGTAGACCGTCATCGCTGGATAGTTGATGAACTGCTGGTAGACCATGGCGACGTTGCGCTTCTGGACGCGGACGCCGGTCACGTCCTTGCCGTCGAACCAGATGGAACCGGAAGTGGGAACGTCGAGCCCGGCCATGAGGCGCATGAGGCTGGTCTTGCCCGACAGCGTCGGTCCAAGCAGGACGTTCAACGAGCCATGATTGAGCGTCAACGAGATGTCGGCAATGTGGGTGTCTGCCCCCACAACCTTCGAGACATTCCTCAGTTCCAGCATATGCCCTCTCGTGCCTCCCTTATTCCGCCGCCGCCGAATGTCTCCTGGTAAGGCCCTGTATGAATGTATCGAGCACGTCGACCTGCTCATGGGTAAGATGCAGGCCACGCTTGGTTCTGCGCCACAGCACGTCTTCCGCCGTCATCGCCCACTCGTTGGCCACAAGGTACCGGACTTCGGCCTCGTAGAGGTCCGCACCGAAATAGCGGCCGAGATCGGCGATGGATTTGGCCTGGCCGAGCAAGATGACTGCCCGCGTTCCATAAAGGCGCATCAAGCGCTTGGCGTGGTGTGGGGTGAGAAACGGGTAGGCATAGCTCAGCTTCGCGACTTCGGCGTCGAAGTTCGTTGCCGGAAAATCGCCGCCCGGTAGCGGTGCGACCGCCGTCCACGGCTTGCCGCGCTTGCCGAGAAACCCTTCGATCTTTTCCAGCATCGCCTCGGAAAGCCGGCGATAGGTGGTGATCTTGCCGCCAAACGCATTGAGAAGCGGCGCACCGCCCTCCTCTGACTTCAACACGTAGTCGCGGGTCGCCTCCTGCGCCTTGGACGCGCCGTCATCATAGAGCGGACGCACCGCCGAATAGGTCCAGACAATGTCTTCGCGCTTGACCGGCTCGGCGAAATACTCGCTTGCCGCGGCGCACAGATAGTCGATCTCGGCATCGCTTATCTTCACGTCGTGCGGATCGCCCGGATAGTCCTGGTCCGTGGTGCCGATCAGCGTGAAATCTTCCTCATAAGGTATGGCGAAGATGATGCGGCCGTCCTTGTTCTGGAAGAAATAGGCGCGCGGATCATCGAACTTCTTCGGCACGACGATGTGGCTGCCCTGGACGAGGCGCACGTTGTGGACATCGTTGCGGCCGAACGCCTCGGTAAGGACGTGATCGACCCAAGGCCCCGCCGCGTTGACCAGCAAGCGGGCCGTGACCTCCTCGCGGACGCCGGTGTGCGTATCCTCAAGGGTCACGGTCCAGACCTTGTCGTCGCGGCGCGCCGAGACGACCTTGGTCCGCACCCGGATATCGGCACCCTTGTCGGCGGCATCGCGAGCGTTCAAGGCAACCAGCCGGGCATCGTTGACCCAGCCGTCCGAATACTCGAACGCCTTTGAAAACAAGCGTTTCAACGGCTTGCCTGACGGGTCGGTATGCATGTCGAGCGTCTTCGTGGCGGGCAAGAGCTTGCGGCCGCCAATGTGATCGTAGAGGAACAGGCCAAGCCTGAGCAGCCATGCCGGCCGCAATCCCTCGGCATAGGGCAGCACGAAACGCATCGGCCAGATGATGTGGGGCGCATTGCGCCACAACACCTCGCGTTCCATCAGCGCCTCGCGAACCAACCGGAACTCGTAGAACTCGAGGTAACGCAGGCCGCCGTGGATGAGCTTGGTCGAACCGGACGAGGTTCCGCTGGCAAGGTCGTTCATTTCGGCCAGAAGAACGGAAAAGCCGCGCCCGACAGCGTCGCGGGCTATGCCGCATCCATTGATGCCGCCGCCGATGATGACAATGTCATGGATCGCGGTTTCGCCCACGAAAATCTCCGAGATTTCGCCGCCCGGTACAAATCATCATTTCGAAATCAAATCGAGATTATTTCGAAACAATAACGAATGTCAAACGACGTTTCTGAGATAATTTTGAGCGTCCACACTCAGGTGCGGTTGGTGGTCTCGATCAGTTGAACTTCGGTTTCCTCACAGATGCGGCGCACGGCGGGGATATCGCAGCGATCGGTGATGAAGGTGTTGACCTGCGACAGGTGACCGATGCGCACCGGGGCGGTCCGCTCGAACTTGGTGCTGTCGGACACCAGGATCACATGGCGAGCATTGGCGATGATGGCCTGGGCGACCTTGACCTCACGAAAATCGAAATCGAGGAGTGCGCCGTCGTGGTCGATGGCCGATGCGCCGATCACGGCGTAATCGACCTTGAACTGCTTGATGAAGTCGACCGCCGCCTCGCCGACGACGCCACCGTCCGAGCCGCGAACCACGCCACCGGCGATGACAACTTCTATCGAAGGATAAACCCGCATCCTGTTGGCAACATTGATGTTATTGGTGATGACCATCAGGCCGGAGTGATCGAGAAGCGCGTTGCTGACCGCCTCGGTCGTGGTGCCGATATTGATGAACAGGGAGGCGCTGTCCGGGATCAGGCGCGCAGCCGCCTTGCCGATCGCTTCCTTTTCATCGGCGGCAATCTTGCGCCGCGCCTCGTATTCCATGTTCTCGATGCCGGAAGGAAACAGTGCACCGCCGTGGATGCGGCTTAAGAGACGCTGATCGCACAGATCGTTGAGATCCTTGCGGATGGTCTGGGGCGTAACCGAGAAATGCGTGGCCAGATCATCGACCAGTACCCTGCCCTTGTCCTTGGCCATCTGGATGATTTCGGCATGGCGGGGCGGAAGGTACATGGCTCGTCCTTTTTCGTTTTTTGGACCCATAGCCTAAAACGAAAGCGATGAACAGGCGTCAGCGGCCCAAAAGAACCTCACCACTATGGACGAGAGGCAAGAAAGATCCGAGGAGATCAGCGCAAATTACCGGCGATTTCCTTGATGACCGCGAACGCCATTTCGACGTCCTGAGCCGTGGAATCGAACTGTCCCGCCTGGAAACGAATGGCAAAGCGGCCATCCACTTTCGTTTGCGTCAGATAGATGCGGCCATCATTGTTGATTGCGTTGAGCAGGCGCTGATTGTGTTCGTCCGCATCCACGCCAGCTGGTGCGCGATGGCGAAACGAAAAAAGCGAGAGCATTGGCTCGGTTACGAGTTCGAAATCGGGCTCGGCAGCCAATTGGCCGGCAAGCTTTTCGCTCCATGCGACATGGTTGCGGATCATCTTGCGCAAGGCTTCGAGCCCCTGCGCACGCAACAGGAACCACAGTTTCAGCGCGCGGAAGCGGCGGCCGAGCGGAACCGACCATTCGGAATAGTTGACGATGCCGTCGTGGCCGTGGGTTTTGAGATATTCCGGCTTGATGGCCAGTGTGCGCACATGGCTTTCCGGATCGCGGATGAACTGGATGGAGCAATCGAACTGCGCGCCAAGCCATTTATGAGGATTGAAAACGATGGAATCCGCGTCTTCGACACCGGTCCAGAACTGCCGGTATTCAGGACAGATCATCGCCGAGCCCGCCCAGGCGGCATCGACATGGAGGTAGAGGCCATGACGGCGCGCGATGTCGGCAACAGCTGCAATATCGTCAGTTGCACCGACGCTGGTGCCGCCGACGCACGCGATGATACCTGCGGGAAGGAAGCCATTGGCCCGGTCTTCGACGATGGCGGCCTCAAGTGCCGCGGCATCCATTGAGCGCAACGGGCCTTTGACGGGGATACGGACCAGATTTTCCTCGCCTATGCCGGAAACCCAGATGGCGCGATCAATCGAGGTGTGGACCTGATCGGAAGAATACACGCGCACGGCAGGCTGGCCAGAAAGCCCCTTCCTGTTGCCCTCCCAGGCAAGCGCGCGCTCGCGCATGGTGAGGACGGCAGCCAGGGTGGCTGACGACGCGGAATCCTGGATGACGCCGGAAAACCCTTCCGGCAGACCGAGCGCCTGGCGCATCCAGTCGATAATGCGCATTTCAAGTTCGGTCGCTGCCGGCGAGGTCTGCCAGAGCATGCATTGCGCCGCCATGGCGGAAACCAGATATTCCGCGACCACAGATACGGGAGCCGCATTGGCGGGGAAATAGGCGAAGAAGCGCGGATGCTGCCAGTGGGTCATGCCCGGCACTATCGTCGCCTCGAAATCCGCGAAGATCTTTTCCATAGGCTCGCCATCTTCAGGCGGCGACGCCTCGATGGCGCGAAAGATTTCACCCGGCTCAGTGCTGGGCCTTACTGGCCGGTCACGCAAGGTTTCGCGATAGTCGGCGCCCCATTCGGCAGCACGGAGAGACCAGTCACGAAACTCGTTGCCGTCCATCGCCGATCTCCAACTGTTTCTGCCTCAAGCCCGCGACTATTCGGGAAAGTCCGGCAATTGCTGGAACGCCGCCTTCAGCGCATCCGACCAGCCGCTCGAAATCGTACGGTAGTAGGGATCGTCCTGGCCGATGCGTTTTTTGACGCCAACTTTGAAGCTGTCCTTCTCGTAGAAGAGCAGATCGAGCGGCAATCCGACTGAAAGATTGGATTTGAGGGTGGAATCGAACGACACCAGCATGAGCTTGACGGTCTCGGCAAAGCTCATCGTACGCTCATAGGCCCTTACGATGATCGGCTTGCCGTATTTGGTTTCGCCTATCTGGAAGAACGGCGTGTCGTCGGTGGCCTCAATGAAATTGCCTTCCGGGTAGATCATGAAAAGGCGCGGCAGCGAACCGCGTATCTGGCCGCCCAGAATGAAGGAGGCGTTGAAGTAGGCATCCGCCCGTTCGCCTTCGGGCGCGGAACTTGCGATCACTTCCTTGACCGTATCGCCGACCAGACGCGCGGTCTGGTACATGGACGGCGTTTCGAGAACCGTGGCATGGCGATCTGCAACCGCCTTGCTGCGCTCGTCGAGCAGGCTGACAACGGCTTGCGTGGTGGCAAGATTGCCGGCCGTCATCAACACGATCACGCGTTCGCCCGGCTGCTCCCAGACGTGCATCTTGCGATAGGTGGAGATGGAATCCATTCCGGCATTGGTGCGCGTGTCCGACATGAACACGAGCCCGCGGTCGATCTGCAATCCTACGCAATAGGTCATGGGCACTCTTCTGACATGATCTTGGCGCGGGAATTACTGCTCTACCGTGATCTGAACCGCAAGCCGTTCTTCGGCCTGTCCTAAACGGATTCCAGATATGGGCATGGCATCGTGGTAGTCGCGGCCAACAGCGATGCGGACGTAACGCTCGTCCGGTGAGATGCCGTTGGACGCATCGAAACCGACCCAACCGAGCTTCGGCACATGCACTTCCGCCCATGCGTGGCTTGCAGTCTGCTCGATCGCGGCATTCATCATCAGGTAGCCGCTGATATAGCGCGCCGGGAAACCCATGGTGCGGGCAGCTGCGGCGAAGATGTGGCTGTGGTCCTGGCAAACACCGGTGCCAAGTTCCAATGCGTCTTCGGCCGAAGTCTCGGTTGTCGTGCTGCCGACGGTGTATTTCACGCGCTCGCGAACCATCATCATGAGGCGATGGAGCTTCTCGATATCGGTGCCGTCACCGATCGAGGCAACGAGTTCCTTTATTCCCTGCCCTGCCTTGGTCAGACGCGTCTCATGGCAAAACAGCCACAACGGCGCGAATCCGTACTGCATGCCGTAGACGCCGGCGGTATCCCTGGTTTCAATCTCTCCGGCAACCTCGACGACGATGCGGTGAGGCTCTCCCTCGACGCTTATGAGGCGGGTGTCGTTGTCGAAATGATCCTTGAAACGGACTTCCTCGCGCGCGCCTTCGACGTTCAGATTCCACGAATGCACCTGCTGCGTCGGCCCGTTGACGGGCATGAGCCGCAAGCGCTGCAAGGCATAGTGCACCGGCACGTCGTAATTATATTCGGTCTTGTGGGTGATCTTCAGCCGCATCCCGAAGCCTCAATAGAACCGGTAGTCTTGCGCGATCTCGTTTCCGAGCCGCGTGTTGTCCCGGATGAAATCGCTCAGGAATTCATGCAAGCCTGCATCGAAAATATCCTTGATCGAACCGACCTTGAGCAAGGACCGCGTTTTCGTAGACGTTGCGTGGCAGGCGTGGCGCGCGCCGTAGTCGTCGGCGAGCAGGTTGAGGTGTTCGGATATGAAGCGGTAGCAGAAGGCCAACGAACGCGGCATTCGGCCGTTGAGGATCAGATAGTCGGCGATGTTGGAGGGTTTATAGGTCGCATCGTAGTTCCAGCGGTAGGAACGGTGCGCGGAGACGGAGCGCAGGATCGATTCCCACTGGTAGTTGTCCAGCGTCGAACCGACCCACGAAATCGACGGCAGGAGAACGTAATATTTGACGTCGAGGATGCGCGCCGTGTTGTCGGCGCGCTCGACATAGGTGCCGAGCTGCGAGAAGTCGAAAATCTCGTTGCGCAACATGGTGCCGTAGAATGCACCCCGGATCAGCGCGGTTTCGCGCTTGATCGCATCAAGCACCGCCGGCAGTTCGCGTTCGTCGATGGGCTTGGCCAGCATGCGCTTCAACGCCATCCAGGCTTCGTTGATGCTTTCCCAAGTCTCGCGCGTCAGCGCCGTGCGGACCATGCGGGCATTGGTGCGGGCGGTCTCGATGGACGACATCACCGATGACGGGTTGGAGACGTCCCGCAACAGGAAATCGGTGACGTTGGCGGCGGTGTATTCGCTGTATTTGTTGGCAAAGGCCACGTCCGAGCCGGAACTGATGATGACGGACGTCCACTCCTCGGACGCATCCTGCGTACGCGTCAGCGCCATGCGCAGCCCGGCATCGACAAGGCGGGCCATGTTCTCGGCGCGCTCGATGTAGCGGTTCATCCAATAAAGGCCGTTGGCAGTGCGCCCGAGCAGCATCAGATGGTCCCCTCGCCCGGCTTAATCATCCAGCACCCATGTGTCCTTGGTGCCGCCACCCTGAGATGAATTGACGACCAACGAGCCTTCCTTGAGTGCAACCCGGGTCAAGCCGCCGGGCACAAGCTGGATGCGATCAGACACAAGCACATAAGGACGCAGATCGACGTGGCGCGGCGCGAGGCCCTTTTCCGTCATGATAGGTACGGTCGAAAGCGCAAGCGTAGGTTGGGCAATGTAGTTCGAGGGGTTCGACGCCAGTTTGGCGGAGAAATCCGCGCACTCCTTTTTCGTGGCGGCGGGGCCGCCCAGCATGCCGTAACCGCCGGAGCCGTGGACTTCCTTGATGACCAGCTCGTGGATGTGCTCGAGTACATATTTCAAGCTGTCCGGCTCGGAGCAGCGCCAAGTCGGGACGTTGCCGAGGATTGCCTTGCGTCCTGTATAAAATTCAACGATTTCGGGCATATAGGAGTAGATGGCCTTGTCGTCGGCTATGCCCGTGCCGGGAGCGTTGGCAATGGTGATGTTGCCGGCACGGTAGACGTCCATGATGCCGGGGACGCCCAGTGCCGAATCGGGATTGAAGGTCAGCGGATCTAGGAAGGCGTCATCGACGCGGCGATAAAGCACGTCGATCTGCTTGTAGCCCTCGGTGGTACGCATGGCGACGTGACCATCGACGACACGCAAATCCTGCCCCTCGACAAGCTGGACGCCCATCTGGTCGGCAAGGAAGGCGTGTTCGAAATAGGCCGAATTGAAACTTCCCGGCGTCAGCACCGCGATTGTCGGAGCATCGGTGGTTCGTTCCGGCCTGACTGCGGCCAGCGACTGGCGTAGCAACTGGGCATAGTTCTCAACCGGGCGAACCTTGATCTGCTGGAACAGCTCCGGGAAGAGCTGCATCATCGTCTCGCGGTTCTCCAGCATGTAGGACACGCCCGACGGCGTACGCGCATTGTCTTCCAGCACGTAGAATTCGTTCTCGCTGGTGCGGACAATGTCGATGCCGATGATGTGGGTGTAGACGCCCGCCGGAGGCCGCACGCCGATCATTTCCGGCAGGAACGCTTCGTTGCGGGCGATGAGGTCTTTCGGCACACGACCGGCGCGCAGGATTTCCTGGCGATGATAAATGTCGTCGAGAAATGCGTTCAGGGCCTGTACGCGCTGCTCGATGCCCTGGGTGAGACGACGCCACTCCTGGCCGGAAATGATGCGCGGAACGATGTCGAACGGGATCAGGCGTTCCGATGCTTCCTGCTCGCCATAGACGGCGAAGGTGATGCCGGTCTTGCGAAAGACCCGCTCTGCATCTTCCATCTTCTGGGTAAGTCGGGCGGGATCCTGCTCCTTAAGCCAACGATCATAAGCCGTGTAAGGCTTCCTGAGCCCGGATGTTTCCGGAAGCATCTCGTCGAATGCTGCCAAGCGCGTACTCCCCTGTAACGCCATTTGAAATGGCGTCGGAGCGGAAAAGCAAGCGCAATCGAAGGTTTATAGTGCCAGAAGCCGCACGAAGCGCACGATTGCCCGAATTTGAGGCGGCAAAACAGATTTTCAGGCAGGGCAAGACGCCCAAACGGGCAGCGACAGGGATCAGAATGCCCGGAAGGTGACGGTCGTGAAGGTGTCCTTGATGCCCGGAATGATCTGTACCTTCTGGTTGACGAAGTGGCCGACGTCTTCCTCGTCATCGACATAGAACTTCGCCATCAGGTCGAACTGCCCGGCGGTGGAATAGATTTCGGAGGCAATTTCAGCGTCGGCCAGTTCACTGGCAACCTCATAGGCTTTGCCGAGGTCGCACTTGATCTGCACAAAAAACGTCTTCATCGCTCGTTCCGTTCGAAACCGCAGGTTGGTTTCGGCCCTTGTCGCAGACTGTCTGGCGGCTTTCAAGCTCAACAACTTTTCGTGCGGCGGTGAAACCTGCCGCGACGCTCGTTCGTATTGTATGATGTTGCGATTGACGGGCTGCGGGAGGACCAGACATGCACCGCATTCTCATTGCGCTCACAGCGGCTTTTTTGGCGCTTGCCTCGCCGTGCTTTGCGGGAGAAGCGGAGGTGAAGGCGGCGCAGGACGTTATCGACAGCCAGCTCAAAGCCTTCATCGCCAATGACGGAGCCCGCGCCTACAGCTTCGCAGCGCCGAACATCAAGCAGTTGTTTCCAACGGCCGACGTTTTCATGGACTTGGTCGGCAAGGGCTATGCGCCGGTGCGGCAGCCGAAAGGCTATTCGTTCGGCAAGGTGCAGGAAATGGGACCGACTTCGATCGTGCAGCAAGTGCTGGTGACCGGGCCGGACGGCAAGGACTATGAGGCGGTCTATACGCTAGAGCTACAGCCGGATGGCACTTACCGCATCACCGGATGCAGCCTGAGGGCGTCCAACTCCTTGAGCACCTAGGCGTGGCAATCACAGCAGCGGAATATCGCCGCGCGCCCAGCCTTCCGATATCTCGGCAGCACGCGCCTCGAAGGCCTGCGCCTCGATGGCATCGCGGATATCGCGCATGAGCTTCTGGTAGTAGGCCAGATTGTTCCACGTAAGCAGCATGGCGCCCAGCGCCTCTTGCGAGCGCACCAGATGGTGCAGATAGGCGCGCGAATAATCGCGGCTGGCCGGGCAATCGCTTTCCTCGTCCAACGGGCGGTGGTCGTCGGCATGGCGGGCGTTGCGAAGATTGACCTTGCCGCGGCGCGTGTAGGCGAGGCCGTGCCGCCCTGCCCTGGTCGGCATGACGCAATCGAACATGTCGATGCCGCGCGCCACCGACTTCAGGATATCGTCAGGCGTGCCGACGCCCATCAGGTAGCGCGGCTTGTCGGACGGGAGGATCGGACAGGTGACGTCAAGCATCTCCAGCATCATCGCCTGCGGCTCGCCGACGGCTAGGCCGCCAACGGCGTAGCCTTTGAGGTTCATCGCCTTGAGGGCTTCGGCGGACCTTTCCCGCAAAGGGGCGTTGTCGCCACCCTGCACGATGCCGAACATCGCCTTGCCGGGCTGGTCGCCGAAAGCGGTCTTGCAGCGCTCGGCCCAGCGCAGCGACAACTCCATCGCACGCTCGATTTCCTTCAGCTCGGCGGGCAGCGCGGTGCACTCGTCGAGCTGCATCTGGATGTCGGAATTGAGCAGACCCTGGATTTCGATGGAGCGCTCCGGCGTCATCTCGTAGGCAGCGCCGTCGACATGGGAACGAAAAGTGACGCCGTGCTCGGTCAGCTTTCTCAGCTTCGACAGAGACATGACCTGGAAGCCGCCGCTGTCGGTCAGGATCGGGCGCGGCCAGCGGGCGAACTCATGCAGGCCGCCCAAGCGCGCCACCCGCTCCGCGCCCGGCCGCAGCATGAGGTGATAGGTGTTGCCCAGGATGATATCGGCACCGACGCCGCGCACTTGATCCATATACATGGCCTTGACGGTGCCGGCCGTGCCGACAGGCATGAAAGCCGGGGTGCGGACCGCGCCCAGCGGCATCGAGACTTCGCCGCGCCGAGCCTTGCCGTCGGTTGCGATGAGCGTGAATGAGAATTCGGTGGTCATGTCTGCTCCCTGAACAGGAGACTGGAGTCACCATAAGAATAGAAGCGGTAGCCGTTTTCAATGGCGTGCTTGTAAGCGCTGCGCATCGTTTCCAACCCGCTGAATGCCGACACAAGCATGAAAAGCGTCGAGCGCGGCAGGTGGAAATTGGTCATCAACATATCGACCGCCTTGAAGCGGTAACCGGGCGTTATGAAAATGTCGGTCGGGCCGGACCATGCCTCTATCGTTCCGTCCTCGCGGGCAGCACTTTCGAGCAACCGGAGCGAAGTGGTGCCGACCGCAACGATACGTCCGCCGCCGGCTCGCGCAGCGTTCAAGGCTGATGCGGTGGCGGTAGACACGACGCCTATTTCGGCGTGCATCTTGTGGTCTGTCGTATCGTCGGCCTTGACCGGCAGGAAGGTGCCGGCGCCGACGTGCAGCGTGACAAAACTGCGCTTGATGCCCTTGGAATCCAGGGCGGCGAAAAGCTCCGGCGTGAAGTGGAGGCCAGCCGTTGGAGCCGCCACCGCACCCTCCTCGCGGGCGTAGATGGTCTGGTAGTCGCGACGGTCGCGTTCGTCGTCGTCGCGTTTCGAGGCGATGTAGGGCGGCAGCGGGATGTGCCCCACGGCATGGAGCGCCTCGTCGAGGAATGCGCCTGAAACATCGAAGCCGAGCAGCACTTCGCCGCCTTCGCGCTTTTCGATAACTGTGGCATCGAGTTGGCCGAGAAAGCAGGAATTGCCGTCATGGCCGAAATGGATGCGGTCGCCTGCGGCCACGCGCTTGCCGGGGCGCACGAAGGCGGCCCATTGATCGGGCGCTGTGCGCATGTGCAGCGTGGCATCGACTTGCGCCACCGCTTCGCCCCGCCGGCGGATACCCTTCAATTGAGCCGGGATGACCTTGGTGTCGTTGAAAACCAGCACATCGCCGGGGTTCAGCAGATCCGGCAAGTCCTGAACCGAAAGATCGCGAAGTCCGCTACCCGGATGAACTTCCAGCAGGCGGGCATGGTCGCGCGGCTCCGCCGGCCTAAGGGCAATGCGTTCCTCGGGCAAATCGAAATCGAACAGGTCAACGCGCATTTTCAGTAGATCCGGATCAACACCGCTCCGGCAAGCAGCAGCACGGCGCCGGCCACGCGGCCGAATGAAATTTCACGCACTGCAAGGCCGAGGAAACCAATGCGATCAACCAATATGCCCGCCAACAGCTGCCCTGCAACCGCGAAACCCATGGTGGCGGCGGCGCCAAGCCGTGGCGTGAGGATGATAGCGGCGGTGATATAGGCTGCGCCAAGGCAGCCGCCGGCAAAGAACATCCAAAGCGGCGGAACCCGCCAGCCAATGGAAACGCCTTGCGCCTGTGAAACGACCGCCGAAACCAAGGCCAGCACCACCGCGCCGGCAAAAAACGAAGAGGCCGCGGCTGCCACTGGCAGGCCGAGGCCTTTGCTGAGAGCCGCATTGATGGGAGCCTGGATGGCAAGGAAAGCCCCTGCTGCCACGCCCAAGGTCCCCCAAAGCAGGCTCCAGATCATTTGGCCGTCAAGCCGCCACGTCGGCGGCAACCTTGAGCGACACGATCTTGTCGGGATCCTGAACCGGCTCGCCGCGCTTGATCTGGTCGACGTTTTCCATGCCTTCGATGACCTGGCCCCAGACCGTGTACTGGCGGTTCAGGAAGGAGGCATCGTCGAAGCAGATGAAGAACTGCGAATTGGCCGAGTTCGGGTTCTGGGCACGAGCCATGGAGCAGGTGCCGCGGCCGTGGTTGGCGTTGGAGAATTCCGCCTTCAGGTCCGGCTTGTCGGAACCGCCCATGCCGGCACGGCCCGGGTTGAAGTCCTTTCCGCCTGACTTGCCGAACTTGACGTCGCCGGTCTGGGCCATGAAGCCGTCGATGACGCGATGGAAGACGACGCCGTCATAGGCGCCTTCGCGGGCCAGTTCCTTGATGCGACCGACATGGCCGGGAGCCAGATCGGGGAACAGTTCGATGACGACCTTACCCTTGGTCGTCTCCATGATGAGCGCGTTCTCGCGGTCCTTGATTTCAGCCATGTGCAATAATCCTTATTGAATTCGGTTACTTGTTGTCGGAAGCGATGCGCACCTTGATCATGCGGTCGGGGTCGGTCACCGACCCGTTTTGCGCATCGTCGCCCTTCTTGATGTTGTCTACGAGTTCCATGCCGCTCTCGACCTGGCCGACGACGGTGTATTGGCCATTGAGCGAGTCAGCCGGCGCGAACATGATAAAGAACTGCGAATTGGCGGAGTTCGGGTCCTGGGCGCGCGCCATGCCGACGATGCCGCGCACATAGGGTTCGTTGGAGAATTCGGCCGGCAGGTCGGGCAGCTGCGAGCCGCCGGTGCCGGCAGCACCCGCATTGTAGCCGTCGTTCATGTCGCCGTACTGGACATCGCCGGTCTGGGCCATGAAGCCGTTGATGACGCGATGGAAGGCAACGTTGTCGTAAGCGCCTTCGCGGACCAGCTTCTTGATCTGCTCGACATGCTTGGGCGCAAGATCGGGCCTGAGCGCGATCGTGACGTCACCGTCCTTCAAGGTGATGATCATCGTGTTTTCAGGATCGGCGGCAAAAGCCGGGAGCGAGAAGGTGGCAAGGCCGGTAAACAGGGCAGCCAGCGCCAGGAATTTCCTGCGATACATGGATGGGTCTCCGAAGGGCTATTTCGCGAATTTGGCGACGAGCGGAGCGACCACCGCTGCCGGGACGAAGGGGCGAATGTCTCCGCCCATTGAAGCGATCTGGCGCACGAGTGTGGCGGTAATGGTTCGCACCGAAGGGCTTGCAGGCAGGAAAACGGTCTGCAGATCGGGCGCCATGGTTTCGTTCATACCTGCCATCTGCATTTCATAGTCGAGGTCGGTGCCGTCGCGCAGGCCACGGATCATGATCGAAGCGCCTTCGCGCCGCGCCGCATCGACGACGAGACCATCGAAGGAAACGACCTTTATGCGGTCGCCGTCCTTGCCCAATTCGTCCTTGGCCACCTTTTCGATCAGCCCCACCCGCTCCTCGAACGAGAACAGCGGCTTCTTGCCGGGGTGGATGCCGATTGCCGCATAAACCCGGTCCGCAACGGCCAACGAAGCCTTGAGCACGTCCAGATGGCCGTTGGTCAAAGGATCGAAGGAGCCAGCGTAGATGGCGATGCGTTCAGTCATGGCAAGTGCTTCTAAAGATACGCCCGCCCAAAGGCAAACCCGTTCGCACGTATTCCGGCGCTTTCAGCCTTCATGAACGGCCGATGAATGCCCCACTCAGCACCCATTCAAGCCGCCATCACCACAGTGTGAGCAAGGATGGCTGAAACCAAAGCGCGATTCATGCGTTCCAATATCAGGAGATACGCTGATGATGATCTACATGCTCGCCACCGCAATGACCGTAGCAATGCTGATCGCAACCGCTTTCGGCCTGCATCAGGAAGCTGAACGTGCCCGCGCAAGGAGCACGAAACGCATCGACGCATTTGCGTCTCGCCCGCGCCAAATCCGGCATTTTTAAGCAAGAATCAGGGCTTGGCAGACCAAGCCCTGAGACGCTAGCCGAGATCGGGCTGTTCGCCGGCCGGACCAGCCTTGGCACTGACCTCGACACCCTCGGCATCGCCATTGGGTTCTTCGTCGTCAGAGCCCGGTTCCGAAATCCGTTCGACCGAAACGACCTTCTCGCCTTCAGCCGTGTTGAAAATCGTGACGCCCTTGGTTGCGCGGCTGGCAAAGCGAATGCCTGAGACCGGCACGCGGATGACCTGCCCGCCGTCGGAAACCAGCATGATCTGGTCGTCGCCACCCACCGGGAAAGCCGCGACCAGCCGTCCAATCTCGTCCACTTTGCCGACGTCGGTTGCCCGGATGCCCTTGCCGCCGCGATTGGTCAGGCGGAAATCATAGGACGACGACCGCTTGCCGTAGCCATATTCGGTTACGGTAAGGACAAATTGCTCGCGCTCCTTGAGGTGGAGGTAGCGTTCTTCCGAAAGCTGGGCCTCCTCCGAAATCTCCTCATTCGTCAGAACGATCTCGTCCTCGTCCGCACCTGCCAGGCGACGCTCGCTGGTCGCGCGCTTCAGATATTCGGCGCGCTCGGCCGGCGTCGCCTCGACATGCTCGATAATCGTCATGGAAATGGCGCGGTCGTTCTTGCCAAGCGTCATGCCGCGCACGCCCTGCGAAGAACGGCTGGCAAAAACGCGAACGTCGTCGACACGGAAGCGGATGCACTGGCCGCTGTCGGCGGTCAGCAACACGTCGTCATTGTCGGTGCACGTTTCCACAGCGAGGATAGAATCGCCCTCCTCGTCGAACTTCATCGCAATCTTGCCGTTGCGCTTCACATCGGCAAAATCGGACAGTTTGTTGCGACGCACAGTGCCGCGCGTCGTTGCAAACATGACGTCGAGTTTGTCCCACTCGCTCTCGTCCGGGAGCGAGAGGATCGCCGTGATACGATCGCCATCGTCCATCGGCAGCATGTTGCGCAGGAATTTGCCCTTAGACTGCGGCGTGCCGATAGGCAGGCGCCAGACCTTTTCCTTGTAGACGATGCCGCGGGAGGAAAAGAACAGGATCGGCGTGTGGGTGTTGGCCACGAACAGGCGATTGACGAAATCCGTGTCCTTCGTCGCCATGCCCGAACGGCCCTTGCCGCCACGCGCCTGCGCCCGATAGATCGCCAGCGGCACGCGCTTGATATAGCCTTCGTGGGTCACGGTAACCACCATGTCCTCGCGGGCGATGAGGTCCTCGTCCTCCATGTCCGCGCCGCCATCGGCAAGCTCGGTACGGCGCGGCGTGCCGAATTCGTCGCGCACCGCTGCCAGTTCATCCTTGACGATCTGCTGGATGCGGGCGCGCGACGACAGGATGTCGAGGTAATCCTTGATCTCGTCGCCAATGGTGTTCAACTCATCGGCGATCTCGTCGCGCCCGAGTGCCGTCAGGCGCTGCAACCGCAGTTCGAGGATGGCGCGGGCCTGTTCTTCCGATAGGTTGTAGGTGCCGTCGTCGTTGATGCGGTGGCGGGGATCGTCGATCAGGCGGATCAACGCCTCGACGTCAGATGCCGGCCAGCGCCGCTCCATCAACTGTTCGCGCGCCGTCTGGGGATCGGGCGCAACACGGATCAGCTTGATGACTTCATCGATATTGGCAACGGCGATGGCGAGGCCAACGAGGACGTGAGCCCGGTCTCGCGCCTTGCGCAGCAGGAACTTGGTACGACGGCTGATGACTTCCTCGCGGAAGGACACGAACGCCTTCAGCATGTCGATCAGCGTAAGCACTTCCGGCTTGCCGCCATTCAGCGCAACCACGTTCGCACCGAAGGAGGTCTGCAGCGGCGTGTAGCGGTAGAGCTGGTTGAGGATCACCTCGGCATTGGCATCGCGCTTCAGCTCGATGACGACGCGGTAGCCCTGCCGATCGCTTTCGTCGCGAATGTCGGAGATGCCTTCGACGCGCTTGTCGCGCACCAGTTCGGCCATCTTCTCGATCATCGACGACTTGTTCACCTGGAAGGGAACTTCGGTGATGACGATGGCTTCGCGGTCGCCGCGCATCTCCTCAACATGCACCTTGCCGCGCATGATGATGGAGCCGCGCCCAGTGGAATAGGCGCTGTAAATGCCGGACCGGCCAAGAACGATGCCGCCTGTGGGGAAATCCGGTCCCGGAATGATATCCATCAGGTCGGTCAGGTCGATGGCCGGATTGTCGATGATGGCAATCGCGCCGTTACAGACTTCGACCAGGTTGTGCGGCGGAATGTTGGTGGCCATGCCGACGGCAATGCCGCCAGAGCCGTTGACCAGAAGATTCGGGAATCGTGCCGGCAGGACGCGCGGCTCCTGCCCCGACGCATCATAGGTATCCTGGAAATCGACGGTCTCCTTGTCGATGTCTTCCAGAAGCTCATGCGCGACCTTGGTGAGGCGCGCTTCAGTGTAGCGCATCGCCGCCGGCGGATCGCCGTCGATCGAGCCGAAATTGCCCTGCCCGTCGATGAGCGGCACGCGCATCGACCAATCCTGGGCCATGCGCACCAAGGCGTCATAGATCGAGGCGTCGCCGTGGGGGTGATATTTACCCATCACGTCGGCGACGGGACGTGCCGACTTCACATATTTGCGGTTCCAGTGGTAGCCGCTCTCATGCGCCGCATAGAGAATGCGCCGGTGAACCGGCTTCAGGCCGTCGCGCACGTCGGGCAACGCACGACTCACGATCACGCTCATGGCGTAGTCGAGATAGGAGCGCTGCATCTCCTCGATGATGGATATCGGCTCGATGCCGGAAGGGCCGCCGTCGGCGTCGCGCGGTGTGTTCTGGTCGGTCAAATCGGATCACGCAGTCTTGGGAATCACTTTATTCTTATATAGGAACGCTGCCGGATTCTCCAACAGCCAGCGATCTTTTCCAACGCTGAATTTCTCCAATATTTCAATTGGATATGCCTTATTGTCCTAAATGCTGATGAAATATTCGGGCCGACTTGTGAAACGCTCCGCAATCTTCACGGAGATCGATGCGAACCGCCCGCTGGCGTCGGGGAGCAGACCACGCTAATTTAGGTTGCAGGGGGAGCAACCGATGCCGAGTTTCGATAGTCTTTTCAACGCCTTCGTTACCATCCTCGTGACCATCGACCCGCCGGGTCTCGCGCCGCTCTTTCTAGCGGTAACCCACGGCATGAACCGGCAGCAACGCCAGCAGGTGTCTGTCCGCGCCAGCATCATCGGCTTCGTCGTAATGGCGCTTTTCGCCGTGGCCGGAGCGTCGATCCTATCGGTGTTCGGAATCACCTTGCCCGCCTTCCGCGTCGCCGGCGGCTTTTTGCTGTTCTTCATCGCATTCGAGATGGTTTTCGAGCGCCGGCAGGACCGCAAGGAGAAGATCTCCGACGTGGCGATCACCCGCGACCACATACAGAACATCGCCGCCTTCCCGCTGGCGATCCCGCTGATTGCCGGGCCGGGCGCGATCTCGGCCACCGTGCTGCTCTCGGGTTCGTTCCAGGGCTTTGCGGCTCAGGCGGCCCTGGTCGGCATCATCTTCATCTGCCTTGCGATCACCTACCTGGTGTTCGTGCTTTCCGAGCGCATCGACCGCATCCTCGGTCATACGGGTCGCTCGATCCTGACGCGCCTGCTCGGCGTGATCCTGGCGGCGCTTGCCGTGCAGTTCGTAGCCGACGGCATCAAGGCGCTGATGGCGGGCTGATGTAATACCTTAGTATTATGACTTAAGACTCATATTCCAAAGCCCAATTGAGGATTCCGCGCCGTCGGATACCGTCTGACCACCTGCGATGCCTCGGGAGGAAGTCGCCGGCGCACAACCTTATGGGAGGATTTTGATGTCCAAGTTTATCATGACGCGTCGTGGCCTGTTGCGGGCTGGCGCGGCGTCGGGCGTAGCGCTCGCCGCACCTATGCACTTCATTCGCGGCGCATATGCCGAGGATATTTCGTGCAACATGCCCAAGGGCGACACCGTTACTTTCGGCTGGAGCGTACCGCTGACCGGCCCCTACGCGGATGAAGGCGCGGACGAACTCAAGGCGTTCCAGCTTGCCGTGAAGCACCTGAACGGCGAAGGCGACGGCGGCATGATCCCGACCATGAAGCCAGCGGCGCTGAAGGGCAACGGCATCCTCGGCAAGAAGGTCGCGCAGGTCCACGGCGATTCGCAGACCAAGACGGACGCCGCCCGCGACAACTCCAAGCGCATGATTGAGCGCGACGGCGCGATCATGATTTCCGGCGGATCGTCCTCGGCCGAAGCCATTGCCGTACAGAGCCTTTGCCAGGACATGGGCGTCATCCATATGTCCGGCCTGACCCACTCCAACGACACCACCGGCAAGGACAAGAAGCGCTACGGCTTCCGCCACTTCTTCAACGCCTACCAATCGGGCGTGGCGCTCGGCCCGGTCATCGGCGAAGCCTACGGCAAGGACCGCAAGGCCTACCACCTGACCGCCGACTACACATGGGGCTGGACGCAGGAAGAATCGATGAAGGCCGCCACCGAGGCTCTCGGCTGGCAGACGGTTGCCGCCGTTCGCACGCCGCTCGGTTCGGCCGACTTCTCGCAGTACATCACGCCGGTGCTGAATTCGGGCGCCGACGTGCTGATCCTGAACCACTACGGCAAGGACATGGTGAACTCGCTGACGCAGGCGGTTCAGTTCGGTCTGCGCGACAAGGAAGTGAACGGCAAGAAGTTCGAAATCGTGGTGGCGCTGTTCTCCGAGTTGATGGCGCAGGGCGCCGGCGACGCGGTCAAGGGCATCTACGGTACCAGCAACTGGGACTGGAAGCTGGACGACGACGCGACCAAGGCTTTCACCAAGTCGTTCGGCCAGGAATACGGTGCACCGCCCTCACAGGCAGCACACACCTGCTACGTCCAGGCCCTGCTCTACGCTGACGCCTGCGAACGCGCCGGAACATTCTTCGCACCTGCCGTGATCAAGGCGCTCGAAGGATTCGAGTTCGACGGCCTTGGCAACGGCTCGACGCTCTACCGCGCCGAAGACCATCAGTGCATGAAGTCGTGCCTGGTCGTGCAGGGCAAGGAAAACCCGAAGGACAAGTACGACCTCATGGAGATCGTCAAGGTCATTCCGCGCGAGGCGACCACTTACGATCCGGCGATCTTCGGCGGCGAACTCGGCCCGTCCGACGCCAAGCAGTGCTAACCGCATAACGCCTCAATACACCCGGCCGCTCCACGGCGGCCGGGTTCGCTATCGGGCACATTAACCTCGTTCACAGGCTGGTGGGCATGGACGCTATTCTGCTGCAAATTCTGAACGGCCTCGACAAGGGCGGCGCTTATGCGCTGATCGCGCTTGGCCTGACCCTCGTCTTCGGCACGCTTGGCGTCGTGAACTTCGCCCACGGTGCGCTGTTCATGCTGGGCGCATTCTGTGCCGTCACCTTCAACAAGCTGCTCAATCTAGAGAGCGTGGTGATCGACCCCACCCAGAAAACCGCATGGGGTACTCCGCTTGAAGTCCGCACGCCTTACATCGAAGCGTGGCTCGGCGACTTCGGCAAATATCTGCACGACTATTCAGTTCCCGCGTCGATCCTGCTCGCCATACCTGTGATGCTGATCATCGGCATCGTCATGGAACGCGGCCTGATCCGCTACTTCTACAAGCGCCCGCATGCCGACCAGATCCTGGTGACCTTCGGGCTGGCCATCGTCATCCAGGAAATCATCAAGCACTTCTTCGGCGCGAACCCCATTCCGCAGCCGGCCCCAATGGCCTTCGGCGGCACAGCCTATGTCGGCGAATTCCTCGGCATGGGGCAGACGCTCGCCTATCCATGGTGGCGCATCATCTACTTCCTGTTCTCGCTCGGCATCATCGGCGCGGTCTTCGCCTTCCTGCAATTCACCACCTACGGCATGGTGGTTCGCGCCGGCATGCGCGACCGTGAGACGGTCGGACTGCTTGGCATCGACATCGAGCGGCGCTTCACCGTCGTCTTCGGGCTGGCCGCAGTCGTCGCCGGCGTGGCGGGCGTGATGTACACGCCGATCCTGCCTCCCGACTACCACATGGGCATGGAGTTCCTGGTGCTGTCCTTCGTCGTCGTGGTCGTCGGCGGCATGGGGTCGCTCGGCGGCGCGGTCGCAGCCGGCTTCCTGCTCGGCATCCTGCAATCCTTCGCCTCGATGAACGAGGTGAAGGCGATTATTCCCGGTATCGATCAGATCATCATCTACCTTGTCGCGGTCGTCATCCTGTTGACGCTGCCGCGAGGCCTGATGGGTCGCAAAGGCGTGATGGAGGACTGATCCATGTTCAAAGGCCTCTCCCGCAACGATCTCATCCTGCTCGTCGGCTTTACCGCCTTCGTCCTGCTGATGCCGATCATCCTGAAGCCGGTCGGCGCTGCCTATCCCGCGCTGATGCAGAAGTTCTGCATCTTCGGCATCTTCGCCATCGGCTTCAACATCCTGTTCGGCCTGACCGGCTACCTCTCGTTCGGCCATGCCGCCTTCCTCGGCATCGGCTCCTACGCGGCGGTCTGGTCATTCAAGCTGTTCACCATGAACATCATCCCGGCGATCTTTCTTGCGCTGTTCTTCACAGCCATATTCGCGGTGGTCATCGGCTATGTCAGCCTGAGGCGGTCCGGCATCTACTTCTCGATCCTGACGCTTGCCTTTGCACAGATGTGCTACAACCTCGCCTACTCGGTGCTGACGCCGCTGACCAATGGCGAGACCGGTTTGCAGTTGACCCTAAGGGATCCGCGCTGGATCGACGCCATGTTCCATGAACCTGGCGCCGGTCTACCGCGTGCGACGCTGTTCGGCCTCGACACCAGCGGCGGCGGGCTTGGCGGCTTCTATCTCTGCGCCGTCATCTTGATCATCTGCTTCTACATCTCGATGCGCATCTTCCGCTCACCCTTTGGCATGATGCTGCGCGCCATCAAGTCCAACCAGAACCGGATGCGCTATACGGGCTTCAACACCCGGCCGTACCTGCTGGCCGCGTTCGTCATCTCCGGCATGTATGCCGGGCTGGCCGGCAGCCTGATGGCCGCAACCGACCCGCTTGCAGGTGCCGAGCGCATGCAATGGACGGCTTCGGGCGAAGTGGTGCTGATGACGATCCTGGGTGGCGTAGGCACGCTGGTGGGCCCGGTCGTGGGCGCCGCCGTGATCAAGTACTTCGAAAACATCTTCTCGTCGTTCGGCCCGGACACGCTTCACAGCGTCTTCAGCTTCCTGCCCGACACCATCGAGAATGCTCTGGTTTCGTTCCTCTCACTGTTCGTCGGCGAAGGCTGGAACCTGACGCTCGGCGTCATTTTCGTCCTGCTCGTCATCTTTATGCCGGGTGGCATCATCGAAGGCCTGCGCCGCCTGTGGGTCATCTTCACCCGGAAGCGCGGCGGGGGCGATGCCATCCCTGCCGCACCTCACCCCCAGCCGGCGGAGTAGACCGATGAGCGAGAAGAATATCGTCCTGCACGTCGCCGATGTTCACAAGCGGTTCGGCGGACTTCACGCACTCGCCGACGTCGACCTGCAGGTCGAGGAAGGCACCGTGCACGCAATCATCGGTCCGAACGGCGCTGGCAAGTCCACCTTGCTCAACGTGTGCGTGGGCCGCATCAAGCCGGACCAGGGACAGGTCGTTTTTGCCGGCGAAGCGCTCAACAACCACCAACCGCACGAGATCAACCAGTTGGGCGTCAGCCGCGTGTTCCAGACGCCTGAAATCTTCGCCGATCTCTCCCTGCTCGAAAACGTGATGATCCCCGCCTTTGCGAAGCGCGACGGATCGTTCCGCTTCAACGCTTCTGCACCCGTCAGCACGCAGAAGGACATTCGCGAAAAGGCGGAGGCGGCACTTGAAGATGTCGGTCTCTCGAACAGGCGCAACGTCGAGGCCGGAAGCCTTTCGCGCGGCGACAAGCGCCGCCTGGAACTGGCGATGTGCCTTGTGCAGAATCCGCGTCTGCTGTTGCTCGATGAGCCGACAGCCGGCATGTCGCGCCACGACACCAACAGCACGATCGATCTTCTCAAGCGCATCAAGAGCCGCGGCATGACCAAGGTGATCATCGAGCACGACATGCACGTGGTGTTTTCGCTTGCCGACAAGATAAGCGTACTTGCGCAGGGTCGCATCATAGCAGACGGTACGCCCGAAGCCGTGCGAGCAAACCCCAAGGTCAAGGAAGCCTATCTTGGGGAGGCGCAGACATGAACATGGCAGCACATCACGACAAAGACTTCACGGGGGGAGCGACAACAGTGTCGGACAACGAAGTCGAGCCGTTTTTCAGCGTCAAAGACATCCACGCCTATTACGGCGAATCCTACATCGTCCAGGGCGTGTCTTTCGACATCCGCAAGGGCGAAATCCTGTCGCTGCTTGGCCGCAACGGTGCAGGCAAGACATCGACTTTGCGCACGCTAGCGCGCGTGGCGTCCCCTCAACTGGCCTCCGGTGAAATCTGGCTCGAGGGCAAGCCGATCCACAAGCTGAAGGCCCACCAGGCGGCCAAGGCGGGCGTGCAGCTCGTTCCCGAGGATCGTCGCATCATCGGCGGGCTCTCGGTGGAGGAAAACCTGATCCTCGCGCAGGTGACCGAGCCGAAGGGCTGGGAACTACAGCGCATCTACGAGCATTTCCCGCGACTGGCGGAGCGGCGCAAGCAAGAGGCGACGACGCTTTCCGGCGGCGAGCAGCAGATGCTTGCCGTGGCGCGCGCGCTGGCCCGTGACATCAAGATTCTCTTCCTTGACGAGCCCTACGAAGGCCTTGCGCCGGTCATCGTGCAGGAGATCGAGAAGATTGTTCAGCAGATCCGCGACATCGGCATCACCACGATCATCGTGGAGCAGAACGCGGTCGCAGCGCTGAGGCTCTCGGACCGCGCCGTCATCATGGACACCGGCACTGTCGTGTTCAGCGGCACGGCCAAGGAAGTTCTCGAAAACAGCCAGCTTCGTCACGAATATCTGGCGATCTAGTTCGTCAAGGAATGACGCTTTAGCGAAGACGCCGCCATCGGCGTCTTCGTGCTTTTCAGGGGTATCGATGGAACCGCAGGGCGATGGCCTCGTACTTGGACCAACGCTGCTGGCTAAATCCCCTCGCCCTTGATCGACCGCAACAGGTCGGCGGCAGCCGCGAAATCTCGCTTTCGTTGCGCGCGGCGGGCGGTCGCCTCGGCGTCCTGTCCCCAATGTTCGATCTGCCAGTCTTCATCGACGTGAGCGGCAAGCCAGGCGCCTTCGACGTCCAGTTCCGAAGCGTCCAGCGCCAAGGCAAGCAAGGCCGAACCCGTCAGCGACGTCATGACGTGCAGGCATGCCAAACGGAACGGGTCAGCATCTTTGGCAAGATGCGCACCAAGAACGGCAATCGATTCACGCGGCTGTTCGACATGGACCACGCCTTCGGCGAGGTTGAAACGCGCGCTTAACGCGGACTGGACCCAGTCCAGCACCGGGTCCCAATGGCTGTTCTGGCGCTCCAACAAGCCTTGCGGTGCATCGGCGCGATAGCAGAGCATGTCCGAGGCGGCAAAGCGCAGGATATCCTCCAGCACCGCCTGTGGGTCGGACGCCACACCGTCGATGGCCGTATTGACCAGCCGCAGGACCGGCATCGATACCGGATCGATGACGTCCTTCTGCGCCTCGAATTCCGCAGCAACAAGCAAGGCAGCCCGTTCGGTTGGCAGGGCCAGCAACGCTTTTCCCGGCGTGCGCACGGATTTCCCATCGAGGAGCACGGCAAAGCCAGTCGCGTCCTTGGAAACAGCGGCGTGCTTGTAGAAGCGCTTGGGTAATGGCGTCTTCATCTGGATTTGCGCGCGGCGCGTGGGGTCCGGATCGGACAGATGATTACCGGCTTCGAGATCGTTCAGAATGTCACGCATCGGCCTCTCTCACTGGGTGCGAGGGTTTGCATCGCGGTGTTCAAGCGTCGTCCTCAGCGCTTTGCATGTCGAAGCCGATCAGGTTCCAGCTCTGGCGCATGTGGGGAGGCATCGGTGCGGTGACATCGATATTGCCGCCGTCCGGATGCGGGATGACGATGCGGCGCGCATGCAGATGCAGACGGTTCTGGACACCGCCGGGAAATTCCCAATTGGTGTCGGCTTCGAAATATTTGGGATCGCCGATGATCGGGCAACCGAGATATGCGGCATGAACGCGCAACTGATGGGTGCGGCCGGTATAGGGCTCCATTTCCAGCCAGCTTAGCGTCTGCGCGGCCTGTTCGACGATGCGATAGTAGGACACGGCATGATCCGCGCCCTTTTCGCCATGCTTGGCGACACGCACACGGTCGCCATCCGGCGTTGGTTCCTTGATCAGCCAGGTCGAGATCTTGTCTTCGCGCTTAGGCGGCACGCCCTTCACCAAGGCCCAGTAAGTCTTCTTCGTCTCGCGGGTGCGGAAAGATTCCGACAGCTTCATCGCAGCGAGACGCGTGCGGGCGACGACCAGCACACCGGAAGTGTCGCGGTCGAGACGGTGGACGAGGCGGGGCTTCTCGCCCTTCTTGTTGCGCAAGGCTTCAAGCATGTCATCAACGTTGCGCGTGACGCCTGAACCACCCTGCACGGCCAGCCCCGCCGGCTTGTTGAAGACGTAGACCTTGGCGTCTTCATGCAGCAGCATCTTGGCCAGAACGTCGCCGTCATCCTGATTGCGGATGGAATGGCCGGTGAGCTGGGTATCGCCCTTCTTGTCGACTTCGAGAGGTGGAACCCGGATCACCTGGCCCGGCTCGACCCTGGTGTCCGTCTTGGCGCGGCCGCCATTGATGCGGACCTGGCCCGAGCGCAGCAGCTTTTGCAGATGACCGAAACCCAGCCCCGGGAAATGGGTCTTGAACCAGCGGTCGAGCCGCATGCCGGCCTCGTCGGGCCCAACCGTGATCTGTTCTACGCCTGCCATATGCCTGTCCGTCTGGTCGCCGTGCATTTCAGGATGCACAAATGGCGATCCACTTCTGGTTTGAGCATCGGGAACATCCGAAAACCGGATTTCGCGTTCGGACCGATGCTTCATCTGGTGGGGGCAATAGCACCAAGCGCCGGCATTTGCGAGCCGACTTGCAGCCGCAGCTAAGCGCCGCGTTCCTTACGCAGCTTGGCCCAGTATTCCAGACGCTTCCGCACTTCCCTTTCGAAGCCGCGTTCGGGCGGATCGTAGAAGGTCTGGCGACCCATTTTCTCGGGAAAATAATCCTGCCCGGAGAAGGCGTCCGGCTCATCGTGGTCATAACGGTAGCCAGCGCCGTAGCTCTCTTCCTTCATCAGCTTGGTCGGCGCATTGAGGATATGTTTGGGCGGCAGAAGCGAACCGTGCTCCTTGGCGGCGCGCGTGGCGGCCTTGAAGGCGGTGTAGACGGCATTCGACTTGGGAGCGGTCGCCAGATAGACGCAGGCCTGAGCGAACGCCAGTTCACCCTCGGGCGAACCCAGATAGTCGTAGGCATCCTTCGCCGCATTGGCGACGACAAGCGCTTGCGGGTCGGCGAGACCGATGTCCTCGACAGCCATGCGGACCAGCCGTCGCCCAAGGTAAAGCGGATCTTCGCCAGCATCGAACATGCGGCAAAGATAGTAGAGGGCGGCATCGGGGTCCGAACCGCGCACCGATTTGTGCAAGGCGGAAATCAGATTGTAGTGGCCATCCTGCCCCTTGTCGTAGATCGGCGCGCGGCGCTGGACGATGCGCGTAAGGCCTTCGGTATCGAAGACTTCTCCCGGCTTGGTGGCACGCCAGACCTCTTCCGAAAGCGTGAGCGAGGCACGTCCGTCGCCGTCCGCCATGCGCACAAGGGCACCGCGCGCCTCTTCATCGAGCGGCAGAGCCTTTCCCTCGGTTTCCTCGGCGCGCAGCAGGAGCTTGGCGATGCTGTCCTCGTCCAGCGAGTGAAAGACGAGAACGCGCGAGCGCGACAAAAGCGCGGCATTGAGTTCGAACGAGGGGTTTTCCGTCGTCGCACCGACCAGAATGACGGTGCCGTCTTCCATCACAGGCAGAAAGGAATCCTGCTGCGCGCGGTTGAAGCGATGGATCTCGTCCACGAAGAGCAAGGTCTGGCGGCCATTGGCGCGGCGCAGCCGGGCGGCTTCAAAGACCTTCTTCAAATCGGCCACACCGGAAAAGATGGCCGATATCTGCTCGAAACCAAGGCTGGTTTCCCCGGCGAGCAAGCGCGCGACGGTCGTCTTGCCGGTACCTGGAGGACCCCAGAAGATCATCGATCCGAGCGACCCCGACGCGATCATGCGGGTCAGCGCACCATCCGGCCCGGTCAGATGTTCCTGGCCGACGACTTCGCTCAGATTGCGTGGACGCAGCCGATCGGCAAGCGGCCGGCCAAGCGGCGCCTTTTCCGGCTCATCGGGACTGAACAGATCGGCCATTTTTCCAAACCGTCAAGCAGGCCGGATCTCCCGATCCGGCTTGGGCACTTTCGGCGATGGGGCTTAGTAGCGCAACACCTGGCGAAGCAACTGGCCATCGCGCTCCACGGTAAAACGCCACCAGCGCGTGCTCTGCTGGGCAGCGTCTGCCAGCTTCTTGGCATTGTCGATGGTCTGGCCATTGACCTCGCGCACGATGTCGCCCGGTTGGAAGCCGAAATCGGCAGCGGGCGAGTTGCGGTCGACGTCGATCACCGTCACGCCCTTAATGTCCGCCGCCATACCGAGCCGCTGGGCAAGGCGTGGCGACAACTCCGCCACCTTGGCACCGGCAAAGGGACTGCGGCCACGCAGCAGGATTTCGGCCGAAGCCGAACCTTCCGGCGCGCGAACCAGCGCGATCTCCAAGGTCTTTTCCTCGCCCTTGGAGAGCACGCCCAATTCGGCGTTCGACCCGATCGGCTGGGTCGCCAACCGGTAGCCCAGCGCATCGACATTCTCGATGACGGCGCCATTGAAGGCGAGCACCACGTCGCCCGGCTTCAGCCCGGCCTTTTCCGAGGGGCCGTTTGCCTCCACGGCCGAGACCAACGCGCCATGGGGCGATTCCATGCCAAGCGATTCCGCGATCTGCGGTGTCACCGGCTCGAAGGTTGCTCCGATATAGGGCCGCTCGAAGAAATCCTGACCGGATTTTGCAGCCTCCACGAAGGCGCGCACCATGTTGGACGGAATGGCAAAGCCGATGCCGATGGAGCCACCGCTGCGGCTGTAAATGGCGGTGTTGATGCCGACCAGCTGGCCGCCCATGTTGATGAGGCCGCCGCCGGAATTGCCCGGATTGATGGCCGCATCGGTCTGGATGAAGAAGCCGGAATCCGAGATGCCGATGTGGCTTCGCGCCAAGGCCGACACGATGCCGCTGGTCGTGGTCTGGCCGACGCCGAACGGATTGCCGATGGCCAGCACCAGGTCACCCACCTGAAGCGCGTCGGAGTCGCCGATGGCGATGACCGGGAACGGCTTGTCGGAATCGATCTTCAGCACGGCGAGGTCGAGCGTTTCGTCCTTGAGCAAAACCTTGCTGTTGAACTCGCGGCCGTCCGACATCGCGACCTTGACTTCGTCCGCATCCTTGATGACGTGGAAGTTGGTCACGATAACACCCGTCGGATCGACAAGGACGCCAGAGCCGAGAGAGGACTGGGCACGCGGTATCGAGCGACCGAAGAATTCCTCGAAGAACGGATCGCCATCGAAGGGCGACCTCACCTTGGCGGTTTGGGAAGCATAGACGTTGACCACGGCCGGCGCGGTTTCCTTGACCAGCGGAGCGAACGAAAGCTGCATCTCTTCGCGGCCGAACGGAACGCGCTGATCGGGACCGGCGGTCGCCTTGTCGCCCTCGACGCCATGCAGGAGATCGGTCAGGACATCAGACAGGCCGGGCTCATCGCTCTTCTTCTCCTGCGCGACTGCCTGATAGCCAAGCGGCGCGGCCAGAAACAGCATCAGCGAACCGACAATGGCAACAGTTAACTGCTTGGCGCGCATTCGCGAATCCTCCGGGCACAATCGCGCGCCATTGTCGCGACGATTGTGCAAAATGAAAGGCTGCCGGACCGATTTTTGGCTATTGTTTTGATGTTACGGCCTTGGGCCGGCCTCGATGCGGGCAGCAATCTCGGAAAAGCCGTGGCGGCGGGCATGGTCCAGCGGCGAAACCCCTTCCCTGTCGGGAATATTGCGCGCGCCGGCATCCACCAGGAGACCGACGATTTCCTGATAGATCGGGCCGCCGTCTCCCAGGATCACAGCCTCGATCAACGCCGTCCAGCCGAGATTGTTGACATGATCGACATCGATGTCGGTTCCAAGCAGGATACGCACCGCATCGGGATGGCCGTGATGAGATGCCGGGATCAGCGCCGTGCCGCCATAGCGGTTGGTGTCCTTGAGGTTTGCCTTGCCGGTCGCCAGGATTGCCTTCAGGATTTCGGTACGACCCTCGGCACCAGCGTAAAGAAATGGCGTGTCCTTGATGGCGTCCTTGGCGTTGACGTCCGCTCCGGCGGCGATCAGCACTTTTGCGATTTCAACCGCATCGGCATGGGTGGCAAGAAGTAGCGCCGTGCGCCCTTGAGGATCGCGCGCCTCCAACTCGCCACCGGTTGAGATGATTTCCCGAACCTTTGGCAAATCTCCATTGGCAACTGCCTCAATCAGCATCGCCCTGTCCTTTCCGGTATTCGCTGAAGCAACGCCCGAGAAAACCGTCGCGGCAACAACGGCAAGCACCAAAAGCACCGAGCGCATGACCATCCACATTCACCACTTTCGTCACCGATACATTGCCAGCGATGTAGTGACATAAGGCCAATAAAAAAGGGGCCCATAGGCCCCTTTGAACTGTTTCAAGAAAAACCGAAGCTTATGCGGCTTCGGTCTCGTTGGCGCTTTCCGCCTCGAGGCGATCACGATCGCCGGCGCCCTTGGCCGAGGTGTCGCGGTCAACGAACTCGATGACAGCCATTGCAGCGTTGTCGCCCTTGCGGAAGCCTGCCTTCATGATGCGCAGGTAGCCGCCGTTGCGGGTGGCATAACGAGGCGCAAGCGTCTCGAACAGGCGCTTGACGACGCCTTCATTGCCGATCTGGGCAATGACCTGACGGCGGGCGTGCAGGTCGCCGCGCTTGCCGAGCGTAACCAGCTTCTCGACGATCGGACGCAGGTCCTTCGCCTTCGGCAGGGTGGTGACGATCTGCTCGTGCTCGATCAGAGACACGGCGAGGTTGGCGAACATCGACTTGCGATGGCTGATGCTGCGGGAGAAGCGGCGGCCTTTAAAACCGTGGCGCATGGCTCTTTTCCTTCTTTAGTTGTTCAAGAGGCCACGGCCTCTGATGGTTTTCCGCATGACCGTCGAACCGGGCGGCTCGCGCCGCCGGTCCTCGGAATTCATGCTCAATACTGGTCTTCGTAACGTTTCGCGAGGTCTTCGATGTTTTCCGGCGGCCAATCCGGCACTTCCATGCCGAGGTGCAAGCCCATGGCCGCCAGCACTTCCTTGATCTCGTTGAGCGACTTGCGGCCGAAGTTCGGGGTGCGCAGCATCTCGGCTTCGGTCTTCTGGATCAGGTCGCCAATGTAGACGATGTTGTCGTTCTTCAGGCAGTTGGCCGAACGGACGGAAAGCTCCAGTTCGTCGACCTTCTTGAGCAGGG
>ERZ778022.1093-NODE-1093-length-42080-cov-7.154194_pt1 | contig 42080 bp, 37 predicted proteins | sample MGYA00375752_ERZ778022 | MGnify/ENA primary metagenome ERZ778022 (study PRJEB29350, sample SAMN05389826) | bioreactor metagenome | isolation source: Thiocyanate bioreactor | place: South Africa: University of Cape Town | collected 2014-04-04 ...
AGGCGTCGCGCATGATCTGGTATTCCTTGTCGGTCAGCGTCAGGGCCGGCGCGACCGTGATGGAATCGCCGGTGTGCACGCCCATCGGGTCGACGTTCTCGATCGAGCAGACGATGATGCAGTTGTCGTTCCTGTCGCGAACGACTTCCATCTCGAACTCTTTCCAGCCGAGCACCGATTCCTCGATCAGCACTTCGTTGGTCGGCGAGGCATCGAGGCCGCGCTCGATGATGTCGAGAAACTCCTCGCGCGTGTAGGCGATGCCACCGCCGGTGCCGCCCATGGTGAAGGAGGGGCGGATGATCGCGGGCAGGCCGATCTCCGACAGCGCCATCAGCGCTTCGGCCATCGCCTGCTGCTGATAGCGCTTCTGCCGGTCGTTCTCGCCGAGCAGCCATTGCCGCTCATGGTCGGCGAGCTTGTCGCCGGAGAGCTTTTCGCGTTCGGCCAGATAGGCGTCGCGGTCGGCCTTCTTCATCGACGAGGCATTGGCGAGCCGCGACTTCGGTGTCTCGAGGCCGATCTTGGTCATCGCCTCGCGGAAAAGCTGGCGGTCTTCCGCCTTGTCGATCGCATCGGCGGTTGCGCCGATCATCTCGACGTCGAATTTCTCCAGCGTGCCGAGGCGGCGCAGCGACAGCGCACAGTTGAGCGCGGTCTGGCCGCCCATGGTCGGCAGCAGCGCGAAGCCGCCCGGCTTTACGTGGCGTTCCTTCTCGATGATCTTGGCGACGATTTCGGGAGTGATCGGCTCGATATAGGTGGCGTCGGCCAGTTCGGGGTCGGTCATGATGGTGGCCGGATTGGAATTCACCAGGACCACCCGGTAACCTTCCTCCTTCAAGGCCTTGACCGCCTGGGTGCCCGAATAATCGAACTCGCAGGCCTGTCCGATCACGATGGGGCCAGCGCCGATGATGAGGATCGTCGAGATATCTGTACGTTTTGGCATGCAGTCACTTGGGCAGGAAGCGTCGGAAACGGCATAAAAAAAGGACGCGCAACCGCGCGTCCTTTGAACCGTGCGCGAGGTTTTCCCCGGCGCGCGGGGTGTCTTTAGACCAGATTCCGAAACGTTGGAAGGCTTGCGGCTTCAATTAACCGCAGATTTCGGAGTATTTCCGAGCTTTTGTTTCGCTTCACGAGGCGGTGGCGAATGTCGTGGCTGGCGACCAGTCGCCGCAAAACGTCCGGGCCAACCTCATGACGCCGACGACCCGGTGCCGGTGGGTGCGGACGAAGGCAGTGCCCAGATCTGTCTGGGTAACAAAGGGGAAGTTGGAGGCCCGGCCTGGATTTGAACCAGGATAAAAAGCTTTGCACAGCTCCCGCGTAGACGTTTCCGCCACCGGGCCAAGATCAGGCTACTGCGAGATGTGGCGGTTCGCCACACCTGCCGCGGTATAAGGTTAAGGAACCGGGAACGGCATGTCTTTGGTTTAACCATCGGCCTTGTGAGGCTCCCGGGATCAGGGAGGGCGCGGGCGCCCGTGCTACACTTTTGCTCGAATCAGCATGGATCCGTGTGCGTAGCCGCACCTGCATCATCAAGGGAGAACCCCATGTCCTTGTCATCCGCTCTGCGCGCCGGGCTGATTGCTTTGTTTGCGCTTGCCGGCCTCGGCCTGTCGTCCGCCGCCCATGCCGATAGCGGCACGGTGTCGTTAACCATCTATAAAGCCGGCTGGTTCATCGGCGGCTCCGGCGGCAGCGGTACGCTCAATTTCCGTGGCCGGCGCTACGCGCTGTCCACCGGCGGGCTGGATTACGGTCTGGTGTTCGGCGGATCGAAGACCGTGCTGCGCGGCCGGGTTCGCAATATCAACCGTCCTTCCGACGTTGCCGGCGTTTACGGCGCGGCCGGCGCGGGCCTCGCCATCGGCGGCGGTGCGCGCGCGATCGTCCTGACCAATCAGAAGGGGGCGGTGCTCGAATTGTCCGGGCGGCAGACCGGCCTGATGGCCAACGCCGACCTGAGCGGACTTGCGATTACGATGAGGTAAAGGAAGGAGGCGGGCAGGATGTTCTCCTTGCGCCGCTGCCTTGTTCTGATCGCTTGCGTGATGTCGGCGCCCCTGCTGGCGCAGACATCGGATTCGCAGAATGCGCTGCTGGCAAAGTATCGCTGCCAGTTGTCGGATATGCTGCGGCAGGTCTACGAAGCGCCGAGTGCCTATAAGCAACTCAATCGATTTCTGGTGCTGTCAGGCCCCTCTCGCTCGTCCGATTATGTGCAGTGCATGTTCGGGGAGAACCGCACCAAGCTCTACTGCGAAGCATCCACGGGCTACTACGATGTGGCCGAGGACAAGCCGCGCAGACGCTATCCGTCCGACACCGTCAATGAGGCATTCCGGCGACTCGGATTTGCAGTCGGTAGCGGCGAGAAGAATTATCCGTACGAGCGGGACTTCACCGGAACGCCGGATTTCGACGAGATCGCAAAATTGATGTTGCTGACCATGCACGACGGATACGGCGCGCGCGCACAGACCACATTGAAGGTCCATGCACCTTTCGCGAGGAAGCCACCCGCGGGCTGTGGCGCTCAGCCCACGAGATGATGGTCAGGTTCGCGATTGCACGGCGATAGGAGATCAATTCCTTCCCGCGTTCATGTTTCCGCCCACAAACGGATGCCCGGGGCATCCCCGATCAGGTCGGGGATGCCCCGGGCATGATGTGCATCAGCAAACGCTTCCTCACAACGCCTTGTTGCTCTCCTTCACCAGCGCGGCGTTGCGGGCCGCGTGGGCGGATTCGGTCTCCAGCGCGGCGGGGCGTGGCGTCGGGATCTGGCTGGCGTCGACATAGACCTGCTGTCCGAGGGCGTTGAACTTCTCCGACATCTGCTTCATGCCGGCCTGCGCGACCTCCGGATAGAGCGCGGCCTTCTCGTTGTCGCCGAGCGTGGCGGCGTAGTCGCGCACGTCCTGCGTGATCTTCATCGAGCAGAACTTCGGGCCGCACATCGAACAGAAATGCGCGACCTTGTGCGCGTCCTTCGGCAGCGTCTCGTCGTGATAGGCGACCGCCGTTTCCGGATCGAGGCCGAGGTTGAACTGGTCCTGCCAGCGGAAGTCGAAGCGCGCGCGGCTGAGGGCGTCGTCGCGCAGTTGCGCCGCCGGGTGGCCCTTGGCGAGATCGGAAGCGTGTGCCGAGATCTTGTAGGTGATGACCCCCACCTTGACGTCGTCGCGGTTCGGCAGGCCGAGATGCTCCTTCGGCGTGACGTAGCAGAGCATGGCGCAGCCGAACCAGCCGATCATCGCCGCGCCGATGCCGGAGGTGATGTGGTCGTAGCCCGGCGCGATGTCGGTGGTCAGCGGCCCAAGCGTGTAGAACGGCGCTTCGCCGCATTCCTTGAGCTGCTTGTCCATGTTGATCTTGATCTTGTGCAGCGGCACATGGCCGGGGCCTTCGATCATGACCTGGCAGCCCTTCTTCCACGCGATCTGCGTGAGTTCGCCGAGCGTCTCGAGTTCGGCGAACTGCGCGCGGTCGTTGGCGTCGGCGATCGAGCCCGGACGCAGACCGTCGCCGAGCGAGAACGACACGTCATACTTGCGCATCAGGTCGCAGATTTCCTCGAAGTGGGTGTAGAGGAAGCTCTCCTTGTGATGCGCGAGGCACCACTTCGCCATGATCGAGCCGCCGCGCGAGACGATGCCGGTGACGCGGTTGGCGGTGAGGTGGATGTAGGGCAGGCGCACGCCGGCGTGGATGGTGAAGTAATCGACGCCCTGTTCGCACTGCTCCACCAGCGTGTCGCGATAAAGCTCCCAGGTCAGCTTGACCGGGTCGCCGTCGCACTTCTCCAGCGCCTGGTAGATCGGCACCGTGCCGATCGGAATCGGCGCGTTGCGCAGGATCCATTCGCGCGTGGTGTGGATGTTGCGGCCGGTGCTGAGGTCCATGACGGTGTCCGCGCCCCAGCGGATCGCCCAGACCATCTTGTCCACCTCGCTGGCGACATCGCTGGCCACTGCGGAGTTGCCGATATTGGCGTTGATCTTGACCAGGAAGTTGCGGCCGATCGCCATGGGCTCGGCCTCTGGATGGTTGACGTTGCTGGGAATGATCGCCCGGCCGCGCGCCACCTCGTCGCGGACGAATTCCGGCGTCACGTAATCGGGGATCGCGGCGCCCCAGCCTTGCCCTTCGCGCGCATATTCGGCGAGGCGGGCGCGGCCGAGGTTCTCCCGCTCCGCGACATATTCCATCTCCGGCGTGATGATACCGCGGCGGGCATAGTGCATCTGGCTGAGGTTCGCGCCTGGCTTCGCACGTAGCACGCGGCGGGCGACGCGGGGGAACGGCGGAACGCCGCCCGAACGATCCGGCCCGAGCTGGCCGTTGTCTTCCGGCCGCACCTCGCGCGCCGTGTATTCCTCCACATCCCCCCGGGCGATCTGCCATTCGCGGCGGAGAGGAGGCAGGCCGGCGGCGATGTCGATCGTGGCGGCGGGATCGGTGTAGGGGCCGGAGGTGTCATAGACGCGCACCGGCGGCTCCCCCGACGAAGGCTCAAGCTCGATCTCGCGCATGGCGACGCGCAGCGGGCCGACGTGGACCTTGCGGCTGCCGCGGATCGGCCCGGTGGTCACGCCGATTTCAAGGGGGGAATTCACGTCGGCCATCGATGCTCTCCAAAAATGAGGGGAGGAGAGACCGGGGCTGGCCGCGTCTCCCTCCCTACGCCGGTTTCAACCGGATCAGGTTCGGCGGGTCGAAAGCTGCTGCTTTCCTCTCAACCGCGCATGAGCGGTCCCCCGGGGATAAGGCCATGCTAGGGCCGATGCGCGTGCCTGGCAATGGCCAGACGCCCGGCGCCGATCCTTGCACCGGGAACAGGAGAACACGCCGAAGGCTTGCAGCGGCGGCAAAAGACGTTAGGACGCGCGCACCGCCGATTCCCCTCGGCCCTCCGCCCGCGCGGACCAAGGGGCGGAAGCAAGGCTGGCCGCTTTAGCTCAGTTGGTAGAGCATCGCATTCGTAATGCGGGGGTCACAGGTTCGAGTCCTGTAAGCGGCACCAGCCACCTTCCCAGCAATGCGACGTCCGGTGAGGCGGGGATCGGATTTCCATCGATCAGCCTTCCGAAGCCAGCCGCGTATCGGGTTCGATGGCGAGCTTGGCGTCGCGTTTTCCGCGGTTTTCGGCTGTCGGTTGCGGCGAAGCGCCCTGCCCGAGCGGGTCTTCCTTAACGGTTCGCCGCACGGCGCACTCCAATGGCCGTTAGAAGCGGCCAGGCCGGATGAAATGTTCATCTACCAGACAGGTTGACGTGAACAATCAGCGCGTCGAAGCGTTCAAGTGAAGCGCACAGATCGTGCGCCTTATTAATCAGACGAATGGGTTCCTGACAGCCAGATACGCTGCTGCAATGGAGAGGTCGCCAACAAGCGGAGCCGGCTGTTGTAGCTTGAAGGGGTAATGTAATGAATACAGTTTCCAGAAGACCCGTAACTCTTGCCCTGTTTGCCCTATTGGCGGTGCCGATGGCAGGCAGTGTGTCCGCGCAGCAGCCGGACCCGACCGTGCGCGAGGACCAGATCACCGTGCATGGCTCCGTGCCGGCCGACCTGACCGGGCTGGCGGAAGGGCCGGAGATCGAAGGCTTGATTTCCGCACGCAACGGCTCTCAGCTGCAGATCACCGATGCCGATGGCGCCCCCACGCTGGTCAACCTCAGCGAAGCCACCGAAGTCAAAGGCAAGGGCGGGTTCCTCGGCCTGGGCCGCACGGCGCTGGGCGCCAGTTCGCTGCTGAACGGGTTGCCCGTCACCGTGAAGACGGTGCAGTGGAACGATGGCCTGGTGGCCAGCCGCGTCACCCTGAAGAACAACGACCTGGCGACCGCGGCCATGATCCGCACCGGCACGGCCCAGCGCTTTGCCGAGCACGACGTGGCCATCGCGGACAACGCCGCGGCGACCGAAGCGTTGCGCGGCCGCATGGGCGATATCGACAAGTATAACATCAAGAACACGACCAACGTGTACTTCGATACCGGCAAGTGGCAGCTTTCGAGCCAGGCCGAACAGGAGCTGTGCGCCACCGCCCAGGAAGCCAACGCGATGGACAACGCGCTGCTGCTGGTCGTCGGCTATACCGATTCCGTCGGCGACGAGGACTACAACCAGACCCTGAGCGAACGGCGCGCGGGCCGCGTGGTCAACTTCCTGCAACAGAAGTGCAACTGGGCACCCTATCGCATGTTGACGCCCACGGGGATGGCCGAATCCGATCCGCTGGCGGACAACGAAACCCCCACCGGGCGGGCGCAGAACCGCCGCGTTTCGGTGAACATCCTGGTCAGCAAGGCCATCGACGGCCTGTAAGGCCCGAACATCCGGGGCAGGCGCGGCCTGCCCCGGGTTTTCCTGCGCCGCGAAGGATGCGGCGCGGTGACGATCCGGCCCCGCGCGGGCCGGTTTTTGTTTGTCCGGCCGGCGCGGGCTTTGGGGCCGAAGGGCCTCTGCGCTAAGGTGTGCGAAGGCCGTTCGGGAAACGCCCTGGGAGCCCGCCTCATGGACGGCCGCCCGTAAGGCCTGGACACAACCCTTCCTCGTCATTGCGAGCGAAGTGAAGCAATCCAGGGCCGCGTAGAGCCGCCCCGCATTGCTTCCGCCGCTACGCTCCTCGCCGTGACGAGGCAGGGTCGAGCAATCGCTTCCCCTCAGATCACCCCGAGGGCGCGCATGGCTTCGGCCACGCGCACGAAGCCGGTGACATTGGCCCCCAGGCAGTAATCGCCGGGGCTGCCGTATTCCTCGGCCGTGGCGGCGCAGGTATCGTGGATGCCGTGCATGATGTCCGCCAGGCGCCGTTCGGTCTGCTCGAACGTCCAGCTATCGCGCGAGGCGTTCTGCTGCATTTCCAGCGCGGAGGTGGCCACGCCGCCGGCATTGGCCGCCTTGCCCGGCCCGAACAGCACGCCGGCTTCGCGGAACAGGCGCACGGCTTCCGGCGTGGAGGGCATGTTCGCGCCTTCGCCCACGGCGATGACGCCATTGGCGATCAGCGCGCGGGCATCCCGGCCGGTCAGCTCGTTCTGCGTGGCGGAGGGCATGGCGACATCGCAGGGCACGTCCCAGATCGAGCCCTTCTCCACGAAATGCGCGCGCGATTGCCGCGCGGCGTATTTCGAGATCCGTTCCCGCCCGAGTTCCTTGATCTCCTTGACCAGGTCGAGATCGATCCCTTCTTCATCGACGATATACCCGCTCGAATCCGAACAGGCGACGACCTTGCCGCCCAATTCCTGGACCTTCTCGATCGTATAGATCGCCACGTTGCCCGAACCGGACACCACCACGCGCCGGCCCTCGAAGCCGTTGCCGCGAGTTTCCAGCATGCGCTGGACGAAATAGGTGGCGCCGTAGCCCGTCGCCTCCGTTCGCGCGCGCGATCCGCCGTAGACCAGCCCCTTGCCCGTCAGGACGCCCGCTTCGTAGCGGTTGGTCAGGCGCTTGTACTGGCCGAACAGATAGCCGATCTCGCGCCCGCCGACGCCGATGTCACCGGCGGGGACATCGGTGTATTCGCCCAGGTGGCGATAAAGCTCGGTCATGTAGGACTGGCAGAAGCGCATGACCTCGTTGTCGGAACAGCCCTTGGGATCGAAGTCCGACCCGCCCTTGCCGCCGCCGATCGGCAGGCCGGTGAGCGCGTTCTTGAAGATCTGTTCGAAGCCGAGGAACTTGATGATCCCGATGTTCACCGAAGGGTGGAAGCGCAGGCCGCCCTTGTAAGGCCCCAGCGCCGAATTGAACTGCACGCGGAACCCGCGATTCATCCGTACCTCGCCCCGGTCATCGATCCACGGCACGCGGAAGATGACCTGGCGTTCCGGCTCGCAGATCCGTTCGATCAGGGCGCGGTCGAGGTAGTTCGGGTGCTTGGCGACGACTCGCCCAAGGCTCTCGAGCACTTCGGTGACCGCCTGATGAAACTCCGCCTCGCCCGCGTTGCGGCGCAAGACCTGATCAAGAATGGGCTGCAATTTTTCGTCTATGTTCGACATTCCGCCTCCGGCGCGATCCAAATTTGCACCGCGCCCTTGCACCTTGCGGGCCATTGATCAACCCGGCGGGGGTTGGGAGGGCAGCTCTCGGGGACCGGATGGGACGGTCTGGCGGCCTCAGGCGCGGTTCGGAGCGAGCGTAGCGAAGCAATCCAGAGCGTATGGCTGCCGCCCCTGGATTGTGTCGTCGCCATGATGAAGAAAGGGAGGCGGCGTTTACCGCCCGTTCGCACCGGACGGCACGGCCAGACGGGACCGTCAGTTCAGGCTTCTTCGATCGACGCTTTCCGCGCGCTGGCGGAACGGGCAATGCAGCGGATCGGCGAGCGGCGGTGGGCGATGGGCGGCGGAGGAAAGGCCCAGTTCGCGCCGGGCGGCAAGCGCGGCCCAGCAGATCGCGCCTGAAAGGCCATGGGGCATGGCCGCATCGGCCGTTACGCCGCTGGCGTTTCCGGCGTGGTAGAGCAGGCCGAGCAGGGCCGCCTCATCCGCCGTCAGGGCCCGGCTGCAACAGCATTCCGGCGTCAGTTCACGCTCCAGATGGGCTTCGACCAGCGCGAAGAGGCTGTCGCAGGCGACCGCGGCCATCATCGCGCTGCCGGGGCCGCGATAGACATCGGCCATCGCGGCGCGGCGATCGACATCCACCGCTCGCGCGGCCGCCCAGCGGCGGAACATCTTCACGAAGATCGCTTGCGGGAACGAATAGATCTGGCTCATCGGCGCCTCCATAAGAGACGCTAATGCGAATCGTTCTCATTTGTAAAGCCCGGATGACGAAGGAATCGACAGGGCGGACGAATGTGCGGCCAGCCCGCCCCGCGCCCATACGAATTGTCCGGCCGGAGCGAGGCCAAACGGCTCCGCGCCAGCCGGACAAGCCGGTTCGCTGAATATGGGAGTATCCCGCCGGCGCAAGGACGGTCGCGCCGGCGAGAACAGGTGGTCAGTACGTGGCAACGAACGACAGCAGCGCCTCGCGCCCATTCGCCGGCACCGCGAAGTGCGGGTTGCGCAGCTTGGTGATGTAGCGCTTGTCGGTCAGGTTGTTGACGTTCAGCCGGATGGTGAACGTATCGTCGAACCGATACTGCGCCCGTGCATCGTAGCGCACGTAGCCTTCCGCCGAGACCAGGTTGGCCGCATCGGCATAGCGCTTCGACGCCCCATAGGCACCGCCCCCGATGCTGAAACGCGGGGTGACCTGCCAATCGACCGTGGCCGCCAGGTTGTGCTTGGGCGTCTGCGGCAAGGCATTGCCGTCATTCGCCGAACTGTCGCGCAGCTCGCTGTCGATATAGGTATATCCGACGAGCATCGTCACTGGTCCGGCCCGGCCGGACGCGCTGATCTCGAAACCCTGCAGGCGCGCCGCGGCGAGGATCTCTGTCACGTCGCCGGTCGGATCGCGCTGCTGGATATTGTTGCGATCGACCCGGAATGCCGCGCCCGAAAGCAGCAGGTTTCCACCGAACAGCTGGGCCTTGGCGCCCGCTTCCCAGTTTTCGGTGCCCTGCGGCTGATAAAGCTCGTTACTGGTGCTGATGTTTTCCGCGCCTTCGCCGATCGTGGTGCCCGGCGGGGTCTTGGAATTGGCATAGGACACGTAAAGGCTAGTGGTGGACGTCGGCTTGAAGATCACGCCGCCCTGATAGGACCAGAAGCTGCTGCTGTTGGAGACGTCATAAGGCACACCGCGGCTGGAGCCCGATCCGGAAGCGGTGAAGTCCGTCCAGCGGACGCCGCCGTTGAGCAGCAGGTTCGGCGTCACCGTGACGGTATCGAACAGGTAGAAACTGTATTCCTTGCCGCTGGCAAGGGCGGGCGTGGTGGTAGGGGTGACGGTGCCGTTCCACGGATCGCCCGGATTGGGATTGGCGAGCGAGGTGCAATTGAAATTGGCGATATCCGCCGCCGGGCAGGCGCGGTTGCCGGTGGCGACCGTGTAGCCCAGGTTGGTCGCATCCGTGTCGTTGTATTCGAACCCCAAGGCCACGTTGTGACCGATGGAACCGGTCGCGAATTGCGCGCCCAGGTTGGTGTTGCTGACGATGCCTTCGGATTTCGAATCGCGGCTCTTGATATTGCGCCAGACCAGGCCGTTCGCCACGTTGCCCGCGCTGTCATCCGGGTTGGTGACGATGTAGTCGTTGCGGGTCCAGCTATAGCGCGTGGTGTTCGACAGCACGATGCCATCAGCCAGTTCGGCGCTGAAATGCCCGGTGACGGCATCGGTCCGCGTCTTCTGGAAATCGCGGTTCAGCAAGCCGTAGAAGTTGTCGGGATCGACATCGGCCGGAATGCGCACGTTCCCGGGAAGCTGGCCACGCGATGTCAGCGGTATGCCGTAATCCGGCATGGCATCGGTGCTGAGGTGGTAATAGCCGAGCGTGGCGGTGAACCGCTTGCCCGCGCCCACGGTGACGGACGGGGCCACGCCCCAGCGGTCGCTATAGACGCCGTCGCGGCCGGCCACGTCGGAATCGTGATAGAGCGCGGCTAGGCGCACGGCCACGCCATCGGCCAGTTCCTGGTTCGCGTCGCCGGTGAAGCGCAAGGTATTGGCGGTGCCCAGCGTGAGCTGCGCGCTGCCGAAATCGCCCTGGCGCGCGACCTTGGAGACGAGGTTGATCGCCCCCGCCGCCGCGCCGCGGCCGCCGAATGCGCTGCTCGGCCCCTTGGCCACCTCGATCGATTCGAGGGCGAAGGATTCGCGCGTTTGCGAACCCACGTCACGCACGCCGTCCACGAACACGTCGCCCGTGGCATCGACACCGCGGATCAGCGGGATATCGGCGCTGGCGACGCCGCCTTCACCGGCACCGAGCGAGATGCCCGGCACGGTGCGCAGCGCGTCCTGCACCGAGAACGAGCCGGTGTTCGCCAGCACTTCCTCGGAAATCACGTTGACGGTGCGCGGGGTATTGATGATCGGAGCGGTATCCTTGACGGAGGAGGTTTCCTTCTCCGCCACGCCGGTCACCACGATCTGCTCGCTCGCATCCGCCGCCTCTTCGGCCATGGCCGGCGCGCTGGCGATGAAGCCGACGCAGCCCAGCGCGACAAATCCGGTCGTCGCCGCGCGGCGAGCGTTACCGCTCTTTCTCATGTTATCCCTTTCCGTCGATCGTGCTTTTCGATGGGGCGCTATTACGAGTGATTTGCAACAAGTCAACAATAATGCGAGCCGTTTGCAATAAGCGCGCTGGGGTGCCATGGGCGGCGGGCCCGCGACAGCGCTCGGCTCCCGCGCTACAACGGGCCGACGGAAGGATTTTTCGAGCGATGATGATCAGGATCGAAGGCGTGCTGGACGAAGAGGGCGTGCGCCGCATACGCGAGATCATCGATGCCGGCCCCTGGGTGGACGGCAACGAGACATCGGGCCATCAATCGCGGCTGGCCAAGCGCAACGAGCAGCTGAAGCAGAATTGCGAGGAAGGCGCGCAGGCCGGCCGGCTGGTGCTGGACGCCCTGGGCCGCACGCCGGAATTCATCGCCGCCGCGCTGCCGCTCAAGGTGTTTCCCCCGCTGTTCAACCGCTATCAGGGCGGGGAAGAGTTCGGCGCGCACGTGGACAACAGCATCCGCACGCTGGCCGGCACCGAGTTCCGCATCCGCAGCGATCTATCCTGCACGCTGTTCCTGGAACCGCCCGAAGCCTACGAAGGTGGCGAGCTGGTGGTGGAGGACCTGTTCGGCGAGCATCGGGTGAAGCTCGCGGCGGGCGACATGGTGCTCTATCCCGCGTCGAGCGTGCATCGGGTCACCCCGGTCACCCGCGGCGCGCGCACGGCCTGCTTCTTCTGGCTGCAAAGCATGGTGCGCAGCCATGAAGAGCGCGAGCAGCTCCTGCGCCTGGACCGCAGCATCCGCACGCTGAGCGCCGAACGCGGCGCGACCGACCCGGTGGTGATCGAGCTGACCAACCTCTACCACAACCTGATGCGACGCTGGGCGGATGCTTAGGGGCTTATGTAGCCCTTGACTACATTGTAGCCCTGAGCTACACACCCCCTCATGAAGCGGATCGCCTACACGCGTTCGGCCCTGAAGGTTCTGCGCCGGATGCCGGCGAATACCGCCAAGGTGATCGTGTCGAAGGTGGAACAATATGCCGCCGACCCGCCATCGCTGGCGAACAACGTCACCGCGCTCAAAGGGCGCGCCGGCATTCGGCTGAGAGTCGGAGACTGGCGGGTCATCATGGATGACGATGGCGCCGTGCTGGCCGTGCTCGAAATCGGGCCGCGCGGCGGGATCTATGAATAGGAGAATGGCGATGGGCACCGTAACGATCGACCGCGCCGAGTATGATCGCCTGATCGAGGCGGCCGCCGAACTGGAAGACCTGCGCGCCTATGACCGGGCGATCGCCCGTCTTGAAGCCGGCGAGGATGACCTGATCCCGGCGGAGTACGTGGCTCGCATTCTGGCGGGTGAGCACCCGCTGCGCATCTATCGCGAGCTGCGCAGCTATACCCAGCAGCAGCTTGCCGACGCATCGGGCGTCAACCGCGTGCAGATCGCGGATATCGAAGGCAGGCGCAAGAACGGCTCGATCGAGACGATGAAGCGGCTCGCCGCCGCGCTGAATCTGGCGATCGACGACCTGGTGTGAAGCGCGAAGGCGCCTGACTGCGCGCGGGGCCGGAATCTCCCTGTCGGCACACCCCACTCTTGCCAAATTCACCCCGTCCCGCGACACCCGGCGGCCGATGCCGATCCTCTTCCTGCGCCGGTGCGCGTTTTTCCTCGCCTTGTTCCTGGCCGCGCCCGCGTCGGCGCATCCGGTGCCGTTCAGCTATCTCGATCTGGTGGTCGGCGACCAGGCGGTGGACGGCAAGATCCGCGCCCACTTGCGCGATGCCGGGCCGGTGCTGGGCATTGCCGACTGGACGGAGCTGCTGCGCCCAGACGTGCGCGAGGCGCATCGCAGCGCGCTGGAAGCTTACTTCGCCTCCCACATCGCGTTCGAGAACGGCGGCTTCCGGCGCGCCGAATGGGGGGCGATGCGGATCGTCGATTCCAACGAGGCGGTGGAGATCGACTTCCACATTCCCGGCAAGCCGCCGGGCGCGCTGACGCTCGACACCGCGCTCTTCACGGCGGACCCGCTGCACCAGACTTTCGTCAATATCTACGAGCACGGCGCCCTGCGCCAGCAATGGATCTTCTCCAGGGACAGCGCGCCCAAGACCTATTACCGCGGCAGCACGGCCGGGGTGCTGGCGGTGATGGGCACGTTCATCCCTTCCGGCACGCATCACATCCTGATCGGGCCGGACCACTTGCTGTTCCTGTTCGGCCTGCTGCTGCTGGGCGGCGGATGGCGGCGGCTGGTGACGATCGTGACGGCCTTCACCATTGGCCATTCGATCACGCTTTCGCTGGCCGCGCTGGACATCGTCAATCCGCCGGCGCGGCTGGTGGAGCCGGCGATCGCCCTGACCATCGTGGTGGTCGGTGTCGATAACCTGCTGCAACGCAAGGGAGGCGGCCGCGATCTGCGCCCGCTGGCGGCGCTGGTCTTCGGCCTGATCCACGGCTTCGGCTTCGCCAGCGTGCTCAAGGAATTCGGACTTCCTCAAGAAGCGCTTGGCTGGTCCCTGTTTTCGTTTAATGTCGGCGTCGAACTGGGACAGCTCGCCGTAGTGGTGGTCGCCGCGTCGGCATTGGTCGTGATCCGCAAACGCTGGCCGGCCGTGAGCAGCCGCGTGGTGACGATCGGATCGATCGCGGTCGTGGCAGGCGGTGCCTACTGGTTCGTGGAGCGGGTGTTTTTCGGAGGGGTTTGAATGAAGCGGTACGCGATTCTCGCTTCGATCATGGTCGCGGGTCTGGCCGCGGCCGGCGTTTCGGCCCAGCAAGGCGGCCCCGCGCGCCCCGGCGGCGGAGGGGGCGGCGGCGGACTGCCCGGCATCACCGACATCGAGAAGGTGAGCGACAACGTCTACAAAATCTTCGGCGCGGGCGGGAACACCACGGTGTTCGTCCGCAGCGACGGCGTGGTGCTGGTCGATACCAAGCTGGCCAACAACGGGCAGGCGATCCTCGATCAGGTGCGCAAGATCACCGACAAGCCGGTGACGATGATCATCAACACCCATTCGCATCCCGACCACATGGGATCGAACAAGGAAATCGCCTCGGCCCGGGGCAGCATCCAGATCGTCGCCCAGGCGAACAGCGAAGCCCGCATGGCGGCGATGGACACGCCCAAGGTGACGCAGAGCTTCCGCGACACGCTGACGCTGGGCAAGGGCAAGGACCAGATCAAGCTCTACTGGTTCGGCGCGGCCCATACCGATGGCGATGCCTTCATCGTGTTCCCGGCCGAAAAGGTGATGTGCGCCGGCGACACGATGGCCTGGGACATGGGCCTGCTGGTCGATCCCACGGCCGGCGGCAGCATGGTGGCCACCCCCGAAACGGTGGGCAAGGCCGCCAAGACGATCAAGGGCGTGGACAAGGTGATCGAAGGCCACGGCAACGTGAACACCTGGGCCGGCTTCCAGCGCTATGTGGCCTACACCCGCAAGGCGGTCGACGTCGCCAAGCGGGGCAATGCCGAAGGGCTCGACTACGTGCAGGCCTATGACAAGTATTTCGCCACCGACCCGGCCATGGCGCCCTATACCGGCGAAGCGCTGAAGCCGGGGCTCGAATATGGCGGCACGCCGAAGTCCCGTTCGCAGAACAACATCTATGTCGCGATGCTGGAGCTGAAGGGCGAGAAGCCGCCGCTGATCATGGGCGCGCCGCCGCCCCCGGGCCAAGCCCCGCGCGGACCGGGCGGCGGACCCGGCGGCCAGCGCAATGCGCCGGAGGACGAGCACCTGCACCTGTAAAGGCACACGCGCCTTTCGCGCGGATAGGCAAAGGCGGGATGGGGCAGCCCTTCCCGCCTTTTCCATGCCGGCCAGTCAGGCCAGGGTGACGACCTTGTCCGCCAGCCGTTCCACCTCGGCGCCGCTGTGGCTGACCAGCAGCACGGGAATCTCCAGCTCGTCACGGATGCGTTCGACCAGTTGCAGGATCTCCTCCGCGCGCGGGGCGTCGAGCGAGCCGAACGGTTCGTCGAGCAGCAGGAAACGCGGCGCGGCGAGCAAGGCGCGGCCGATCGCCACGCGCTTCGCCTCCCCGCCCGAAAGCGTCGCCGGCATCCGGTTCAGCAAATGGCCGATGCCGAACAGGGCGATGACCTCTTCCCGCCCGATCCAGCGATCCCCCGGCGGGGCCAGCCGCTCGCCATAGGCGAGATTGGCGGAGACGCGGAGATGCGAGAACAGCCGCCCGTCCTGGAACACATAGCCGGCGCGGCGGCGCTCTGGCGGCAGGTCCACATGGCGGGCGCTGTCGAACAGGACCTTGCCCTCCACCGCGATCCGCCCGGAATCGGGCCGGATCAGCCCGGCGATGCAGTTCAGCACCGTGGTCTTGCCCGCACCCGAAGGGCCGACCAGCGCGGTGAGGCGCGCATCGGAAACGAAGGCCAGCTCTATCGCCCTGTCGCCGATCCGATGCGCCAGCGCCACGTCAAAGAACATGCGCGCGGCTCCCGCCCGAACGGCGCACCAGCAGCTCCGACACCACCAGAGCGGCCACCGACAGGATCACCGAGACGATCGACAGCCGCGTCACCAGCGCCTCGCCGCCGGGAAGCTGCAAGCCGGTGTAGATCGCCAACGGCAAGGTGCGCGTCTGCCCGGCGATATTCGACGCGAAGGTGATCGTGGCGCCGAATTCGCCCAGCGAGCGGGCAAAGCCCAGCATGGCCCCGGCGGCGATCCCCGGCGCGCTGAGCGGCAGGGTGATGGTCAGGAAAGCCCGGCCCGGCCGCGCGCCCAACGTGCGGGCGGCATCGACCAGCCGCCGGTCCACCGCCTCGATCGACAGGCGCATCGCCCGCACCATCAGCGGCAACGCCATGACCGCGGCGGCCAGCGCGGCGCCTGTCCAGTGGAACACCAGCGTCACGCCGAAATTCGTATCGAGCCAGGCGCCGATCGGGCCGTTGCGGCCGAACAGCAGCAGCAGCATCCACCCGGTCACCACCGGCGGCAGGACCAGCGGCATGTGCACCAGGGCATCGAGCAGCAGGCGGCCGGGAAAGCGCCGCCGGGCCAGCAGCCAGGCCAGCGCGTAAGCCAGCGGCAGGGTCAGCACCACCGCGGCGACACTGACGCGCAGCGACAGCGCCACGACGCTCCATTCCCCAGGCGTCAGCCAGGCATTCATCCCGGGGTCCGGAAACCGTGGCGGGCGAAGATGGCTTGCGCTTCCGGCGAGGCCAGGAAGGCACGCAGGCCGGCGGCGTCGGGATGGGACGACGCGGCAAGGATCGCGATCGGATAGAGGATCGGCGGATGGCTGTCGGCCGGGAAGGTCAGCACCACCCGCACCTTGCCCGATGCCATGGCGTCAGTGGCATAGACCACGCCCAGCGGCGCCTCCCCCCGCTCCACCAGCGCCAGCGCGGCGCGGACGTTTTCCGCCGGGGCGATGCGATCCGCGACGCCTTGCCACTGGCCCAGGTGCTCCAGCGCGGCCTTGGCATATTTGCCGGCCGGAACCGCATCGGGATCGGCCAGCGCCAGCCGGCCGTCGCCGAGATCGGCCAGGCCCCTGGCCGTGCTCCCCTTCGGTGCGACGAGCACCAGGGTATTGCCCAGCAGATCGGCCCGCGTGCCGGGCCGCAACAATGCCTGCTGCTCCAGCGTGTCCATCCAGTCCTCGTCCGCCGACACGAACACATCCGCCGGGGCGCCCTGTTCGATCTGGCGGGCCAGCGCGGAACTGCCGGCGAATGACAGCACCGGCGCCGGATGGCCTTCCATCGCCCAGGCATCGGCGGCTTCGCTCAGGGCTTCCTGCAAACTGGCGGCGGCGAGCACGACCGGCCCCTTGCCGGGGGCATCGGCGCCGGTGGGCGCGCCGCACGCGGCAAGCAGCGGCAGCAGAAGCGCAAGAGCCAGCGCGCGCAGCCAGGCGGAAAGGGGGCGGATCGTCATGGGCACGCTGTATAGTGCGATATACAGAGCGTCCAGCCGCCGCCAGCCCTCAACGCTGCCCGGCGCTCGCGGCCCCGGCGGGCTCCGGCGGGGCGGACTTATTGGCCCGGATCGCAAAGGCGCTGGGCTGCCGCACCGAGATGATCAGCGCGCAGCGCACCCCGGCGGGATCGAAGGTCAGCTCCACCGGATTCTTCAATTCGTGCGCCACGATGCGCTCTATCAGGTCGGTGCCGAAGCCGCGCCCGCGCTGCGCCGCCACCGGCGGGCCGCCGCTTTCCTGCCATTCCACGCGCACCAGCGATTCGGCGATCAGGTGCCAGTGGACCGAGATCTTGCCGCCCGGCTTGCTGAGCGCGCCGTACTTGGCGGCATTGGTGGCCAATTCATGGGTGGCCAGGCCGAGCGAGAGGGCATCGTTCGGCGCAAGCTGGATATCCGGGCCTTGCAGCTCGATCTCGTGATCGCCGTCCTGCGCGTAAGGCAGCAGTTCCGCCTCCACCACGGCGCGGATCGGCGTGGTGCCCCAGTCGGACTGGGTCAGCAGGTCATGCGTGGCCGACAAGGCGCGAATCCGGCCATCGAGCCCATCGGCGAATTCATCCAGGTTGGACGCGCGCCGGCGGGTGAGGGCGATGATCGACAGGACGTTGGCCAGCGTGTTCTTGACCCGGTGATTGAGCTCGCGGGTGAGCGAATTGCGGATCGAGGCCTGCTCCCCCAGCCAGCGAAGCGTCGCCTCGTCCTCCACGGCCTGCCGGGTCAGCACCCGCATCAGCAGCATCAGCAGGCTGGCGACCAGCAGGCCGAAGACGATGGTGGCGATCGACAGGATCGAAAGCCCCCAGTCCACCGGCTGGCGGATCACCAGGGTCCAGGGCTCGGTCCCGATCGCCACCCGTTCGAACGCCACGGCGCCCCGATCCTCGGCGCCGGGGGTGCGGGCGAGCAGGCGCTCAGGGCTGACCGGGCCATCGTAGAGCGCCACCTCATAACCGCTCGATCCTTCCAGCTCGAGCGCGGAGGAGAGGAAATCGGCGGCAGAGAACGGGCTGTAGATGAAGCCCTTGAGCCGCCGGCCCCCTCCCGGCGCCTGCTCGAACACCGGCATAAAGATCAGGAACCCCGGCCCCCCTGTGCCGCCTTCCTGTTGCAGCACGACCCGGCCGCTGGCGGTGGGGCGGGCGGTGCGTTCGGCTTCGTCCATCGCCAGGCGGCGGTGCGATTCGGAATACATGTCGAAGCCCAGCGCGCGGCGGTTGCGGGGCGTGTCCGGCTCCAGGAACGTGACCGGCACGGCATAGGGCTGCTGGCTGGTGTTCGACCGGGGATGGACTTGCGTGCCCGCCGGCCAGTCGCGCGCCATCTGGGCGTTGAAGGCGTCGATCTGGTCGGGATAGACCACGGCGGCCCAGCCGATCCCTTCCGATCCCCGGTTATCTGCATCCAGGCGCAATTCGCTGACGAAACGGCGGAAGCGGCCCGCCGGCACTTCGTCGAGCGTGGCGAGCAGCGCGGCGCCGGCGCGCAGATAGGCGCTGGAGGCATTGGCCCGCCGCTCCAGCGCGGAGGCGACGGCGGTGGCCCGGCTGCGCAGCTGCGCCGAATGGCGGCTGGCATCGCTGCGTTCGATAGCAAAGACGGCAAGCACTGTTATCGCGGCGACCAGTGCGAAAATCGCCAGCGGCATCGCCCGCGGGTAACGCACCAGCCATCGCTTGGTCCTGCTCCGTGCGCTAACTGACTGTCGTGCCATTGACTCCCCGCCGGCCGTTTGGCGGCACCCTTGCCCCTGCAGAGGCGCCCTGTGGCCGAACCGGCTCTATTCCCCGTGCTGATACCGTCCAAGGGAACCGGAGCAGGCGGCTTTCGTTCCGCAGATAATCGTTAATGCACCATTGCCGATGCGCGGATGCAACAGGGATTCCATAGCAAAGCGCTTCGCGAGGAACTAAAGGGCTCTCGCGAGGCAGAATATGTGAGCGACTTCAGGGGGTGGACCGACAGCGAATGGCCGAGACAGAAAAAGGCAAGGCGAAGCCCAAGGGGGGCGGGGCACGGAATGGAAAGCGACATGGCGCCGATTGGGCATCCGGTTTGAAGCATCTTTACGATTCAGTCGTCGAGGAGCCTATTCCAGACGCGTTCAAGGACTTGCTCGCAAAGCTCGACAGCGGGAAAAAATGAGCAAGAGCGAAAGGGAGCTGCCCGTACGCAGCGCCGAAGATAAACGCGCCTTCAAACGCGAGTTGACGGAGGTAGTGCCGCACCTGCGGGCCTTTGCGCGCGGCCTGTGCGGCCGGCCCGACGTGGCCGACGACCTGGTGCAGGAAACGCTGCTCAAGGCCTGGGCGGCGCAGGACCGGTTCGAACCGGGCACGTCCATGCGCGCCTGGACCTTCGTGATCCTGCGCAACGCCTATCTCACCGACATGCGGCGCAACCGCTTCCGCGGCGAATACGACGAGACCGCCGCCGAACGGATCCTCACCGCCCCGGCCGGGCAGGAAGAGCCGATCCACCTCAGCGACATGCACCGCGCGCTGCTGACGCTGCCGCCAGAACGGCGCGAGGCGCTGCTGCTGGTGGGCGCCGGGGGCTTTTCCTACGAGGAGGCCGCGCAGATCTGCGGCTGCGCCGTGGGTACGATCAAGAGCCGGGTCGGCCGCGCCCGCGCGGCGCTGACCCAGATGATCGAGCAGGGCTCCATCCCCGAGCGGTCGGTGGACGATCCGGCGGCGCATCGGGCGATTCTCGAGGAACTGGACCAGGTGGCCTCTGGCCACGGCCAGTCGTCGCCGACGAAGTAGCCGGCGCGGGGCGGGGGCAGGGATGAGCACGGTTCCTGATCCGGGCGGCACGGCCCCGACACCGCCGCCGCCCCCTTCCCCGCCGCCGACGGGCGAGCCGCGCCAGTATCGCCGGGCGTCCGGGCTGGCCGCGCAGGAACTGCGGTTGATTTCCGCCCTGGTGGTGCTGCTGGCGATCGGGCTGTTCCTGGCCCTGCCCTTCGTGCTTTCGATCGGCTCGGTAGTGTTCCTGCCCCTGGTCACGGCGATCATGCTGATGATCATCCTTTCGCCGCTGGCCGACCGGCTGGCCCAGGTCGGCCTGCCCAACTTCATCGCCTCGTTCCTGGCGCTGCTGGTGTTCCTCGGCGCGCTGGCCCTGTCGCTCATCGTCGTGCTGCGCCCGGCGCTGTCGCTGTTCGAGGACGTGCCCGCCCTGATCGACAGGATCGGCACGCGCTTCCAGGACTTGCAGGGCAGCTTCGCCTGGATGTCGCGCCTCAACGACAAGGTCGCCGCGATCGTCGGGCAGGCGGAAGCCGAACAGGTCGTGCTTGCCGGCCCGTCGATGCTGGAACAGCTCGCCTTCGCCACGCCCAGCGTGCTGCTGGAAGTGCTGCTGACCTTCCTGATGGCGTTCTTCATGATCGAGGCGCGCGTGCGGATGCGGCGGCGCCTGCTGCTGGAACGCAAGCATTTCGGCACCAGCCTCAAGGCCGCGCGGGTGATGCGCGACGTGCAGGACCGGGTGGCCGCCTATATCCTGACCGTGGGGCTGATAAATCTGGGCGTGGGGGTGATCGTGGCCGGCGGCGCCTGGGCGCTGGACATGCGCTATCCGGTGATGTGGGGCGGGCTGGCCGCGCTGCTCAACTTCCTGCCTTACATCGGCCCGCTGGCCATGGCCGCGCTGCTGACGCTCTATGGGCTGGGAACGGCCGATTCGGCGCTGGTCGGGCTGGTTCCCGCTGCCGCCTATCTCGGCCTTCATGCCACCGAATCGAACCTGGTGACCCCGTCGATCCTGGGCGCGCGCTTCACCATCAACCCGGTGCTGATCCTGCTGGCGCTGAGCTATTTCAGCTGGATCTGGGGCGTGGTCGGGGCGCTGCTTTCAGTGCCCATCCTGCTGACCGTCACCGCGCTGTTCGACCATCTGGGCAAGCCCAACCTGATCGGCTTCCTGTTCGGCGAACCGCTGTTCGCGGCGGGCGTGCTCGACTTCGGGGAAGAGGCCTGAAGCCGGTTCGCGGCGGGGCGCGATCGCCCAACCCGAAATCCCGCCCCCAGCTTCGTCATTGCGAGCGTAGCGAAGCAATCCAGGGCGGTTTGCGCCGCCCTGGATTGCTTCGTCGCTACGCTCCTCGCAATGACGAGCGTCTTGGCCGGGTGGCTATCAGGCCGGATACTTCCATGCCGTGCCGCGCGCGAGGTTCTCGGCGGCGAAGGCCCAGTTGATGTGGCCTTCGATCACCTGCTTCAGGTAATCGGGCCGCAGGTTCTGGTGATCGAGGTAATAGGCGTGTTCCCACACGTCGATGGTCAGCAGCGGCAGAGTGCCGGTGTCGACCAGCGTATCGCCGTCATGGGTCTCCTCGATCGACAGGGTATCGCCCTTGGCCGCCAGCCAGACCCAGCCGTTGGAGAAGTGGCCCGCGCCGCGTTCCGCCAGCTTCTTCTTCAACTCGTCGAACGATCCGAACGAAGCGTCGATCTTCTTCGCCAGGTCGCCCGAAGGCTGCTGCGCCTCGGGCGAGAGCGAATACCAGTAGAACCCGTGGTTCCAGCTCTGCGCGGAATTGTTGAACAGGCCCTGGTTGCTGCCGCGCGCCTTGGCGATCACCGTCTCCAGGTCGGCATCGGCAAGGTCCGTGCCTTCGATCGCGGCGTTGGTCTTGTCGATATAGGCCTTGTGGTGCTTGCCGTGGTGATAGCTCAGCGTCCTTGCGGAGATCGCCGGCTCCAGCGCCGCGCTGTCAAACGGCAGCGCAATGAGTTCGAATGCCATGAGTGGTCCGTCCTTTCGTTGTGGTTGAGGCTAGTTGCCGCGAAGAGCGTTCCCCAAGGGAACGCGTGGAATGCCGGGGGGTTGCATCTGCGATCCATTCTCACCGTTTCGCCGCCATGGCCAGCCTCCCGCCGGCCTTGCTGCTCGGGCGGCGCAAGTCCACCCCGCGCATGACCTCATCGGCTGAATCGTCCTGGCGGCGCTGCCCATGGTTCTCCCTGTATGCGTGACATTAAGCCCGCGAGGCGGCATGGCAATCGCAGCAAATCTAACGAGCCTCGAAGGACTTCAATGGGACGCAGGTATTTCGGCACCGACGGCATCCGGGGCCGCGCCAATGGCGGGATGCTGGATGCCGCCACCGTGATGAAGGCGGGCCAGGCCGCCGGCCGCCACTTCCTGCGCGGCTCGCACAAGCACCGGGTGGTGATCGGCAAGGACACGCGCCTGTCGGGCTATATGATGGAGACAGCGCTGGTCGCCGGGTTCACCAGCGTGGGCATGGACGTGATCATGACCGGGCCGCTGCCGACGCCGGCAATCGCCCTGCTCACCCGCGAGATGCGGGCGGACCTGGGCGTGATGATCTCCGCCAGCCACAACCCCTATTTCGACAACGGCATCAAGCTGTTCGGCCCCGACGGATTCAAGCTGTCCGACGCGGACGAGGAAGCCATCGAACAGGCCATGGCCGGCGAGATCGAGCTGGCGCGCGACGGCGACGTGGGCCGGGCGCGGCGGATCGAGGATGCGCGCGGGCGCTATATCCACGCGATCAAGAAGTCCCTGCCCGACGAGATCCGGCTCGATTCGCTCAAGGTGGTGATCGATTGCGCCCACGGCGCCGCTTACGAGGTGGCCCCCACCGCCATCTGGGAACTGGGCGCGAAAGTGATCTCGCTGGGGGTGAGCCCCAATGGCCTCAACATCAACGAAGGCGTCGGCTCCACCGCGCTGGACGCGATCAAGGCGCGGGTGGTGGAGGAAGGGGCCGACATCGGCCTGGCGCTGGACGGCGATGCCGACCGGCTGATCGTGATCGACGAGAAAGGCCAGGCGGTGGACGGCGACCAGATCATGGCGCTGATCGCCACGCACATGGCCGGCCTGGGCGAGCTGAAGGGCGGCGGGATCGTCGCCACCGTGATGTCCAACCTGGGCCTCGAACGGTTCCTGGCCGATTTCGGCCTGGACCTGGTCCGCACCAAGGTGGGTGACCGCTACGTGCTCGAAGCGATGCGCGAGGGCGGCTACAACGTGGGTGGGGAGCAATCCGGGCACATGATCCTGCTCGACCATGCGACCACCGGCGATGGCTGCATCGCCGCGCTGCAAGTGCTGGCGGCGCTGGTCCGTTCGGGCAAGCGGGCGAGCGAGCTGCTGCACTTGTTCGATCCGGTGCCGCAACTGCTCAAGAACGTGGTGTTCGATGGCGGCGATCCGCTGGCCAATGCCGAGGTCAAGGCCGCGATCGCCGAAGGCGAAGCCGCGCTGGGCAAGTCCGGCCGGCTGGTGATCCGCAAGTCCGGCACCGAACCCAAGATCCGCGTCATGGCCGAAGGCGACGATGCCGCGCTGGTGGAACGGGTGGTGGACGATATCTGCGCGGCGGTGAAAGCGGCGGCATGAGTCTGGACATGCGCCCCGACTGCGAGCGCTGCGGCGCGGACCTGCCCGCCCCCGCACCCGGCGCGTTCATCTGCAGCTTCGAATGCACCTTCTGCGCCAGTTGTGCCGAGGCGCTGGACGACATGTGCCCGAACTGCGGGGGCGAGCTGGTGGATCGGCCGACCCGGGCGAAGCGCCTGCTGGAAACACACCCCGCCTCAACGGAGCGGCGGTTCAAGCACGCATGATGGCTCCTCTCTCTCGTCATCCCCGCGGAAGCGGGGACCCAGGGCGGTTGAGCGCTGCGCGCGCCTCTTTGTGCGCTGGGTTCCCGCTTCCCCGGGAATGACGAAGATGGAAACCACCCCGCCCCGCGTCCTCGCCATCGCCGGTTCCGACAGCTCGGGCGGCGCCGGCATCCAGGCCGATATCAAGACGATCACGATGCTCGGCGGCTATGCGATGACGGCGGTGACCGCCGTCACGGCGCAGAACACCACGGGCGTGACCCTGGTCGAAGCCCTCTCGCCGCGGATGATCGCGGCGCAGATCGACGCCTGCCTGTCCGACATCGGCGCCGACGCGGTGAAGATCGGCATGCTCGGCTCGCCCGAGATCGCCCATGTCGTGGCCGACCGGCTCGAAGGCCTGACCGTGCCCATCGTGTTCGATCCGGTGATGGTGGCGACCAGCGGCGCGGTGCTGGCGGACGAAGCCACCGTCGCGGCGTTCGAGCGGCTGATGCACCTGGCCGCGCTGACGACGCCCAACGTGCCGGAGCTTCAGGTGCTCGGCGGGCCGGCAGGCATGGCGGCGCGCGGCGGGGCCTATCTCGCCAAGGGCGGCGATGCGGAAGGCCCGGAAGTGGAAGACCGCCTTGTCCGCCCCGGCCATGCGGACCGCCTCTGGCCGCCACACCCACGGCACCGGTTGCACGCTGTCCAGCGCGATCGCCACGCTGCTCGGCCAGGGCGCGCCGCTGGAGCAGGCCGTTTCCGAAGCGCGCGAATTCGTCCGCCGCGCCTTGCTCGCCGCGCCCGGTTTCGGGGCCGGGCACGGGCCGATGGGCCATCAGGCGGTGCGCTAGAGCGAAATGCGGATAACCGAAATCACCTCGTCATTGCGAGCGTAGCGAAGCAATCCAGAGCGTATTGCGCAACCGCTCTGGATTGCTTCGTCGCTCCGCTCCTCGCAATGACGAGGGTGGCGCAGATAATGCGCGCGCCGCTCTAAATCACCGCGTTCGGCTGATCGATGCCATAGAACGCGCGGATGTGATCCCAGGCGTCCTCGGCCGTTTCGCACCAGGTGATCAGTTCCAGATCGTTGACCGAGATCACCCCTTCGCGGGCCAGCGCGCCGAAATCGATCACCCGGGTCCAGAACTCCTTGCCGAACAGCAGCACGGGGATCGGCTTCATCTTGCCGGTCTGGATCAGGGTCAGCAACTCGAACATCTCGTCGAAGGTGCCGAACCCGCCGGGGAACACCGCCACGGCCCGCGCGCGGAGCAGGAAGTGCATCTTCCTCAGCGCGAAATAGTGGAACTGGAACGAGAGATAAGGCGTGACATAGGGATTGGGCGCCTGTTCGTGCGGCAGCACGATGTTCATGCCGATCGATTCCGCACCGGCATCGGAAGCGCCGCGATTGGCCGCCTCCATGATCGACGGCCCCCCGCCCGAGCAGATCACGAACTGGCGCTTGCCGTTCTCCACGATCGAACGCTCGCTCACCAGCCGCGCCAGCTTGTAGGCTTCGGCGTAGTACTTCGCCTTTTCCGCCAGCCGCTCCACCACCATGCGATCCTCGACCGGCAGTTCCTTGGCCCCTTTGAGCGCTTCGTCGGCCGCTTCGGGCGGCGGAATGCGCGCCGATCCGTACATGACCAGGGTGGAACCCACGCGCGCTTCTTCCAGCAGCATCGAAGGCTTCAACAGCTCAAGCTGGAAGCGCACGGGCCGCAATTCGTCGCGCAGCAGGAAATCGGTGTCGCGGAAAGCCAGGCGATAGGCCGGATGGCGCGTCTGCGGCGTGTCCGTGGGCGATGCCTCGACGAAACTGGCTTCCTGCTCGGCGCGATAGAACTTGCGATCCTCCAGATCGTCTTTCATTTCGGGCCGGTCGGACTCGCTCACTTGCTTCTCCCCAATAATGACCGCCGTGCCTAGGGATTCGCGGCGCGAATGGAAAGCGAGGGATGCGGCCGAAAAATCGATCGTCTCACCGCGTGTCGGATCGCGCGCGGCCGTGCGCCAGACGGCGCAACTGCAGAAAGCCCGGCAAGAGAGGCAGCCACAGAGTCAGGAACCGGAACAGGAACACGCCCGACAGCGCCGCTTCGAGCGGCACGCCAAGCAGGTGGAGCATGCTGGTGCCGGTCGCTTCGAACGAGCCCAGGCCGAACGGGATCGGCCCCAGCGTGACGACGATCGACGCCAGGACGAGGGCTATCAGGGCGGTCGACAGCGTCAGGTCGACGCCCAGGGCCTTGACGCAGGTATAGAGCGTGAGGCTATCCGCCGCGAACACCAGGCCGTTGTACAGGCTGACGCGCAGCAGCAGGCGCCGGTCGGCCATGAGCTTGGCAGGCGCCTGGGCGACGGATTCGAGCAGTTGCCGGATCGGCCCGAAGCGTTCGAGCAGCGGGGGCAGCGGCTTGCTTCCCCGCTCTTTCAGCCACAGGGCCAGCGCCGGAATCGCCAGGGCAACGAGGATGAACGTCGTCACCACGCCCACCAGCAGCGGCGAGGCATGGCCGTGAAGCCACAGCAGCAGCAGGCTGGCCACGGCGAAGACCAGATAGGCGGCGTAATAGCCCCGGATCGAGACCAGCAGGACAGCCATGGCCGTGCCTTTCGACGCGCCGATCGCGCGGAGCTGATCGACCAGCAGCACGTTTCCGCCCATCCCGGCGGTGGGCAGCGCCTGGTCCGCGAACAGCTTGGACAAGGCGATGCGCAGCAGGCGCTTGAGCGAAAGGCGCCTGGCATCGCCGGCATCGAGGACCTCGCGCCAGCTCAGCGCCAGGCTGAGATAAGTCGACAGCTGCAGGATCAGCGCGGCCAGCAGCCACAGCGGCTGCGCCTGCCGCACCAGAGAGGCGAAATTGCGCCATTCGCTGAGGTTGACCGCCACCGTCACCAGAGCGGCGACCAGCAGCAGGCCAAGCAGCCAGCGAGCCCGGCTGCTCACGTCAGCAATCCCGTGCAGCGGCGTTTCGCGAATTCGGTCACCAGCGCATAGAACGCCGCCAGCGCGATCATGGTGCCGAGAATCCCGGCCGGAAGCGGTTCGAATTCCAGCAGCGCGCCGACCGGCCCCATATAAGGCAGCGCGGTGGCCAGCAGTGCGACGAACACGCTGCTCCAGAGAAGCAAACGGGACGGCGCGCTGCGCCAGAAGCTGCGGCGCGTCCGCAACACCAGAAGCGCCGCCAGCTCGGTCAGCAGGGACAGCACGAACCAGCTAGTCCGGAACCGCGCGACATCGGCGTGGAAGACCAGACGCAGAAGCGCGAAGGACGCCAGGTCGAAGACCGTGCTGATCAGGCCGAAGACGATCATGAAATCGCGTACCCGGCGGATGTTCCAGCGCTGGGCCGACGCCAGCCGTTCCGGGTCCACGCTATCGCCGGCAAGGGCGACCGCCGGCAGATCGGCAAGGAAGTTGTTGAGCAGGATCTGCACCGGCAGCAGCGGCAGGAACGGCAGCAGCACCGTCGCCAGGGCCATGCTCACCATGTTGCCGAAGTTCGCGCTGGTGGTGATGGCGATGTACTTGAGCGTGTTGGCGAACGTGCGCCGTCCCTCTTCCACGCCCTGGCAGATCGCCGTGAGGTCGGGACGCAGCAGGACGATGTCGGCGCTTTCCCTCGCCACGTCGACCGCGCCGTCGACGGAGATGCCCACGTCCGCCGCGCGCAGCGCCGGCGCATCGTTGATCCCATCGCCCATATAGCCCACGGCATGGCCGGCACGCTGGAAGGCCTGCACGATCCGCTCCTTCTGTCGCGGCTCGATTTCGGCAAAGACATTGAGGCCCGCGATCCGCGCCGCAAGCTCGTCATCGCTGAGCGTGTTGATGGCATCGCCGGTGATGACCTGAAGATCGGGCAAGGCGATCGTCCGCCCAAGCTGGGCGCTGACGTGGCGATTGTCGCCGCTGATGATGCGCACGGAAATGCCCCGCTTGCACAGGGCCGCCACCGTCTCTGCGATGTCCGGCTTGGGCGGATCGAAGAACAGCAGCAGGCCTTCGAGGCAGGCATTGTCCTCCTCCCCGGAAGACACCGCGAGCGCGCGGAAGCCGGCCTCGCCCTTCTCGCGCACGAAGGTTTCCACGCGCTCGCGCGCGGCGGCGTCGAGCGGGACGCTTTGCTCGCCGTCGCGCCACTGCGTGCAGGCGGCCAGCACCTCGTTGGCCGCGCCCTTGGTGACCATTTCCTCGCTGCCATCCGGACAGCGGGCGAGCACGCTGAAGCGGCGGCGGGTGAAGTCATAGGGAATGTCTCGCAGCTTCGTGGCGGCCGACACGTCGATGCTGGCGGCGGACGCGGCCGAGAGGATCGCCTCGTCGATCGCGCTGGCCATGGCGGTCTGGAGATGCGCGTTCAGGGCCGCGAGGCGCAGCACCCGCCCTGACGAGGCGCCTTGCGCATCGACCGCCGCGCTCAAGGCCATCACCCCCTGGGTGAGCGTCCCGGTCTTGTCGGTGCACAGGACATCCATGCTGCCGAGATTCTCGATCGCCTCCAGCCGGCGGACGAGCACGCCATGCTGCGTCATCCGCCGGGCGCCCGCGGCCAGGGTGACGCTGACGATGGCCGGCAGCAGCTCGGGAGAAAGCGCCACCGCCAGCGCCAGCGCGAACAGCAGCGAGGCGATCAGATCGCGGCCCATGAACACGCTGACCACCAGCAGGAGCGCGACCACCACGATCATCACCCGCATCAGCAGCGTGCCGAAGCCGGCGAGCCCGCGGGCGAATTCGGTCGCTTCCTCCGCCTTCTCCAGCCCCGCCCTGATCGTGCCGAACTGGGTATCGGCCCCGGTGGCCACCACTAGCATACGGGCGCTGCCGCTGCGGATCGACGTGCCCTCGAACAGCGCCCCCGGGCGGCCCGATACCGGGGCATCCGCCGGGGCGAGGCCGGGCGATTTTTCGGCCGGGAAGGCTTCCCCCGTCAGCACCGCCTCGTCAACGGTCAGCGCCTCGCTGGCCAGCACCGGGCCGTCCCCCGGCACCAGCGCGCCGGCCTTCAGCACGGCGATGTCCCCGGGCACGACCTGGCCGATCGGCACCATGACCTCGGTCCCGCCGCGAATCAGCCGGACTTGCTGCACCAGCCGCGATCGCAGGTCGGCGATGGCGCGGGAGGCGGAGTATTCCTGCGTGAAGCCCAGGATTCCGCTGCCCGCGACGATGACCAGGATGATGACCGCATCAGCCCATTCGCGCAGCACCAGGGAAAGCAGCGCCGCGCCCACGAGGATCAGCACCAGCGGCGATGTGAACTGGCGCGCCAGCAGGCGCAGCCTGTCATGCGTCGGCTTGCCCGCGCGTGACGGGACGGCCCTGCGCGCGGCCTCTTCCGGCGAGAGGCCGCCATCGCCGCTGCCGAGCTGGCGAAGGAGCTGCGCGCTGTCCAGCGACCACCACGCGCCCCTGGCGAGCTGGGCAGGCTTGCCGGCCACTATCTCTGGCTGGCCGTCCTTCGGCCATCCGTGAACCCCGCAAGGGAGTCGAAAACCGCACGCATCCGCTCGATAGGGTTCACGCGGCATCCTTCGCCGCCGGCGCGGCTGAGATCGGGTTCGAGTCCAGCGAGCTTAGCACATCCGCACGGGCCGCGCTGCCGGCAGCGTGCGCTAGGCGGCCAGGGCCCGGCGGATTTCCGCCCGCAAGGCCGGCAGCACCTCGGCCTCGAACCAGGGATTCTTTCGAGCCCAGCCCGTCACCCGCCAGGACGGGTGCGGAAGCGGGAAATAATCGGGCAGATAGGCCGCGAAATCGCGCACCCGTTCGGTAAGCGCGCCGGGCCCGAGCGCGTAGTTCTGGGCATAGCTTCCGACCAGCAGAGTCAGCCGGATCGCCGGCATGGCCGCCAGCAGCCGATCCCGCCACAGCGGGGCGCATTCCGGCCGCGGCGGCGCATCGCCGGATCGCGTGCGCCCGGGATAGCACAGGCCCATCGGCACGATGGCGACGGTCGCCGCGTCATAGAATTCCGCGTCGGAAAAGCCCATCCACGCGCGCAGCCGATCGCCCGAGGGATCGGAAAAGGGAACGCCGCTGGCATGGGCCTTCGATCCCGGCGCCTGGCTGGCGATCAGAATGCGGGCAGTCGGCGCCATCTGGAAAATCGGGCGCGGCCCCAGCGGCAGCACGGCTTCGCATACGCGGCACGCCCGCACCTGCGCCACCAGGGCGTCGAAATCCTCCGCGGGTTCGCCCGGATTCGCTCCCGCCAGGCGGGCCCGCTTCCTTGCCGCCATTGCCGCGGGGCTGCTCACGCCCGCTCGCCGGCCCCTTGCGCGGCGATGTCGGTCTCGAATTCAAGCTCGGCCTCCAGGCCAGCGTGGTCGCGGTGGACCACGGCGACCGCCAGCTTGCGGCCACCGCGCCGATAGGCGATCGTGCAGTGCCGCGCCTCCAGATCGCCGTCGATCGCCAGTTCGTCCCATCCTTCGGCGTGGCCGACATAGGCGAGGCTGAAGTCGTACTGCTCGGTCCAGAAGAACGGCACCTGATCGAACCGTTCCCGCCGGCCGAGCATGTTGCGGGCGGCGACTTCTCCCTGGCGCTCGGCCACCACGAAATGCTCCACCCGGATGCGATCGCCGCTGAGCGGATCGGGCCAGCGGGCGATGTCCCCGGCGGCGAACACGCCCGGCGCGCTGGTTTCGAGGTATTCATTCACGGCGACGCCGCGATCCATGGCCAGGCCCATCGCCTCGGCCAGCGCGGTTGCCGGCCTCACGCCCACGCCGATGATTACCAGATCGGCGGCCAGTGTTTCGCCGCTGTCCAGCGTCACTCCCTCCGCATCGATCGCCACGGGACTGCGGCCGAGATGGAACGTGACCTCGTGCCCTTCATGCAGACCCTTGAGATAGAGCCCCACTTCGCGGCCGAGGACGTTCTCCATCGGGATCTGTTCGCGGCCGACGATCTCCACCCCGATGCCCCGCGCCCGCAACGAGGCGGCGACTTCCAGGCCGATGAAGCTGGCCCCGACAACGACCGCGCGCCTGGCGCCGGCGGCCGCCTCCACGATCGCCTTCGCATCGCCCAGGGTGCGCAGGTAATGGACGTGCGGCAAGTCGGCGCCGGGCAGATCGAGCCGCACCGGCACCGCGCCGGTCGCCAGCAGCAGCGCGTCGTAGGCATGGCGCGTGCCATCGGCCGCGATCACCTCACGACGCGCGGTATCGACCGCGCTGACCGGCGTATCGAGGTGAACGTCGATCGCGTGCCGGCGATAGAATCCGGCGCTTCTCAGCGGCAGCCAGCTTTCGGGGGCGGTGCCCGCGAGGTAGTTCTTCGACAGGTTGGGCCGATCGCAAGGCAGGGCCGTATCAGCGCTGAGCAGGGTGATCCGGCCGCCGAACCCTTCACGCCGGAGCGTTTCCGCCGCCGCATTGCCAGCCGGGCCGCCGCCGACGATCACGATCGCGCGCGGCAGTGCCTCGCTTTCCGGCAGCAGCTCCACGGCCTCCGCGCCGATCTCCTCACCGACGCGGACGAAGCCGTCCGCCTGCTCCACGCGCCAGCGTTTCAGCACATCGCGCGCCGGCGCCCGCCGGACCGCGCCGGTACGCAAGGCGAAGCAGGCGTGATGCCACGGGCAGCGAAGGGTTTCGCCCACCACCAGGCCATCGGCCAGCGGCGCGCCGTAATGGGTGCAGAACGCGCTCACCGCGAAGATCGTCTCGCCCTGCCGGACCAGCAGCACCGGCTCGTCACCCGCGCGGCCCTGAAGCATGGTGCCATCGGGAAGCGACGAAAGGGGTATGCCCGCGCAAAGATCGGGGCCAGATGGCGCAGAGCCGCCCCCGCTCATGCCGCGCACCCGCGGCCAACGGCCGGGGCGGCGCAAGGCCGCCCTTCGGCTGTCATCGGTGGAACGGGCACTGCCATTCGTGATCGCATCCGGGCCTCCTCGATCCATATGGTTGCGATCGAAGGCCGGACAAATTCATATTTTTGCCGGCTCAGGCGCAATAATTTGCCGGATGGTTCCCCGGCGCCGCGCGCGCATATGAAATCTTGAACGAAGGTAGAAAAATGCTACCTTCTTATGAAGGAGGCAGATCGCATGGCCCAGTCCGTGAAGCTAAGTGACGACATCATGAAGATCGTCCGCCGCGAATCCGCGCTGCAAAGCCGATCCGTGGCGGGCCAGATCACGCATTGGCTGCGCATCGGCCGCGCGATCGAGAAAGGCGGCAGCTTCGACCATGCCCGAATAACCGCGGCGCTTGCTGGCGAGATGGGGACGACCGCTCTCACCGACGAGGAAAAGGACGTCTGGATCGACGGCTTCGTCGAGAAGATGGGGCGGCCCGGGCCGGACGAGAACGCCTATTTTGAGCGGAGGCGGCGGCTCGGCCTTGGCGTCGGCCTCGATAAAGCTGGCAATCTCGTGCGCGAGGATGGCGCGACCGACGCGTGAAGCCAACCATGATCCTGCTTGCCGGGCCGAATGGCGCCGGCAAGTCGACGCTTTACGAGACCCGCGTGGCGCCCAGCTTCGCGGGTCCTTTCATCAACGCCGACATCATCCAGCGAGATGAACTGCGAGATCGCGCACCGGAAGCCTCCTACGAAGCCGCGCGCATCGCCGCCGCGCGCCGTAGCGATCACATCGCGCAGGGCCGGGATTTCGTGACGGAAACGGTGTTTTCCCATCCTTCCAAGCTCGACCTTCTTGATGAGGCGCGCACGCGAGGCTTCACCGTGATCGTCCTGCACGTCGGCGTGAACTCGCCCGAACTCTCGGTCGCCCGGGTCGGCGGGCGGGTCCACGAAGGCGGGCACGACGTTCCGGAAGACAAGATACGCGCTCGCCACGAGCGCGGCGCCGCGCTTATCCGTTTGGCGGTTCTCCGGGCCGATCGCGGCATGGTCTTCGACAATTCCGCCCTCAACCAGCCGCCGCGCCATTGCCTCACGTTCTCGGATGGCCGGCTGATCTTTGCCCAGACGCGCCTGCCGGCCTGGGTGCGCACGACCTATCCGGCCGATCTTGCGATCTAGCGCCCGCTTGAGGCGTCGGCTCTGAATTCAGGCCTATGGCCCGGCTCGACGCGAGCCTGGTGCCGGCACTGGGCGTCGAGACGGCCTGACGGCCATCAAGCCTTCATATTTCGATAAAGATCTGGATGCCCCGCAAGGATTCGAACCTTGATTGACGGAGTCAGAGTCCGCTCTCTTACCGTTAGAGGACGGGGCAGGAGCGGGGGCATCTAGAAAGGCCGGCTCTTCCCGTCAAGCCGCGCCCGCGCCGCAACTTGCCCGCCGGCCCCGCTTTCGCTAGATTCCGGCCCAGGTTCCGCTTTCAGGCGGGTGCGATTGAACAGGAAGTACCAGTTATCATGGCGGATTTCACTCCGCCGGACGGGCGGCATGGCGGCGTGATCACAGGCGCCGCCCCCAGCAGCTCCTCGGCAGAACCCCCAAGCCCGCCCCGCCCGGCCGTTCGCCAGGCTTATGCCGCGATCGATCTCGGCACCAACAACTGCCGCTTGCTGATCGCCCGGCCCGCGGACGACGGCTTCGTGGTGATCGACGCCTTCAGCCGGGTGGTGCGCCTGGGCGAAGGGCTGGCCCAGGCCGGCCGGCTGAGCGACGCGGCGATGGACCGGGCGCTGGGCGCGCTGCGGGTCTGCGCCGACAAGCTGCGCCGCCGGCACGTGCGGCTGGCCCGCTCCGTCGCCACGGAGGCGTGCCGCCGCGCTGCCAACGGCGCCGAGTTCATCGAGCGCGTGCGGGCGGAAACGGGCATCCGGCTCGATGTCATCTCCACCCAGGAGGAAGCGCGGCTGGCGGTGCTCGGCTGCCATATCCTGCTGGAAGACGGCACGGGCCCGGCGGTGATCTTCGATATCGGCGGCGGATCGACCGAGCTGGTGCTGATCGAGCAGAGCGGGCCGGTGCCCGAGATCGTCGATTGGCAAAGCGTGCCCTGGGGCGTCGTCTCGCTGACGGAGATCTGCGCCCATTCCGAAGCCAGCGCGGAATCCCGGAACGCGCGCTATGCCGAGATGCGCCGCATCATGGAGGAAAGCTTCGCTCCTTTCGCCGAACGGATCGCCGCAGCGCGCACGCCGGACCTGCGCCTGCTGGGCACCAGCGGAACCGTGACAACGCTCGCCAGCCTCCATCTCGACTTGCCGCAATATGACCGCAGGGCGGTGGACGGCCTTATCGTGCCTGCCGAATCCATGCGCGAGATCAGCGCGCGGCTTTCCACGATGGCCCCGTCCGACCGCCGCCGCCTGCCCTGCATCGGCAACGAACGCGCCGACCTGGTGGTGGCGGGCTGCGCGATACTCGAGGCGATTCTCGACATCTGGCCCGCGCCGAAGCTGGGCGTGGCGGACAGGGGCATACGCGAGGGCATACTGCGCAGCCTGATCAGCGCCGACAGCGAAGGCGATCAGGTCCGCGCCGCGCTGCGCCGCACGCGGCAGGTGCGCCGCCCGGGCCGCCCGGCATGACCCGGGGCACGCGCAATCCCGAGAAGCGGGTGAAGAGCGCAAGGGGGCGCACGGCATCGTCCAACCGCTGGCTTTCCCGCCAGCTCAACGATCCCTACGTGCGCCAGGCGAAGGCCGAAGGCTATCGCAGCCGGGCCGCCTACAAGCTGATCGAGCTGGACGAGCGCTTCGGCCTGCTGAAAGGCGTGGGCCGGGTGGTGGACCTGGGCATCGCGCCGGGCGGCTGGAGCCAGGTGGTGCGCAAGCTGGCGCCGCGCGCCGCGATCGCGGGAATCGACCTGCTGCCGACCGAGCCGATCGAAGACGTGGCCATCCTGCAGATGGACTTCATGGCCGACGAAGCGCCCGATGCGCTTGCCGCAGCACTGGGCGGCGCGCCGGACCTCGTCCTGTCGGACATGGCGGCGAACACGGTCGGCCACAAGCAGACGGACCATTTGCGCACCATGGGCCTGGTGGAAACCGCCGCCGATTTCGCGATCAAGACGCTCACGCCGGGCGGCGCATTCGTGGCCAAGGTGCTGGCCGGCGGCACCGATCCCGATCTGCTGGCGCTGCTCAAGCGGCATTTCGCCACCGTCAAGCACGCCAAGCCCCCGGCGAGTCGCAAGGGCTCGTCGGAGTGGTACGTGATCGCGCAAGGGTTCAAGGGCGCGGCCTGACGAGTGGCCTCGTATCATTCCCCCTTCCCCTCGATGGGGGAAGGAGGAATTCAGGAGATGGGGCGGATTCTCAGTGCTGAGCCGCCGGGGCGGGAGCCGCGGTCGCGCCGGCGGCAGGCGCCGCCGCTTCCGTGCCGCCCTCGGCCGGAGCTTCGGCGCCTTCGGCAGCCGCCGCATCGCCTTCGGCGGCGGGCGGGGCATCGGCCGCCGGGAGCGGCTTGTTGGAGCCCATCGTGTTCATGTAGGCGATCAGGTTGGCGCGGTCTTCCGGCTTGGAAAGGCCGGCGAAGCTCATCTTCGTGCCGTTGGCGAAAGCGCGCGGGCTCTTCAGCCAGGCATCCAGATTCTCGAAGCTCCAATCGCCGCCATGGCCGGAAAGCGCGCTGGAGAAGGCGAAGCCGCCGCGGCCGTGGCCGATCGGATCACCCACCACGGCGTAGAGATTCGGGCCGATGCCGTTCGCCCCGCCCTGGTTGATCGTGTGGCAGGACACGCACTTGGCGAACACCTTCTCGCCCGCCGCCGTGTCGGCAGTGGCAAGCAGCGTCGCGAGCGACGGCCCGCCGCCGCCTTCGCCTTCCTCTTCCACGCCTTCGATGGGATAGCCCATCGTTTCGGGACGGTGATGCTTGTCCGCGTTGAAATAGTGCGCCGAGGGCGATGATGCCGGCGAAAAGCAGCCAGCCGAAGAAAGTGTTGGTACGGTCGGTCATCCCTGTTCCGTCCGGGAGATTGGAGGTTCGGCGCCGCTCTAGTCAGGCACCGCCCGCTTCGCAAGTGCCATAGTGACTTGTCCGCATGATCGGCGGCGACTAGTGGCAGGCGCGCATGCACAGTTTCCCCGCCCCCGCGCTCCGGTTGGTAGAGCAGATGAGCGCCGCCGCGGCGGAGGATCCGGCGCGCGCGATCGCCTTCCAGGGCGCGCCCGGCGCCAATTCCCACCGCGCCGCGCTGGAATACGCCCCCGGCTGCCTGCCCCTGCCCTGCTTCAGCTTCGAGGATGCGCTCGACGCGGTGAAGGCCGGGCGGGCGGGCGCGGCGATCATCCCGATCGAGAATTCGCAGCATGGCCGCGTGGCGGACATCCAGTTCCTGCTTCCCGAAAGCGGCCTGTCGATCGTGGGCGAGCATTTCCTGAAGATCAGCTATGCGGTGATGGGGCTGGGCCAGGGGCCGTTCGACGCGGCCTACAGCCATCCCCAGGCGCTGGGGCAGACGCACAGATATCTACGCAGCCACGGCATCGTGCCGCTGGCCTATGCCGACACGGCGGGTGCGGCCGCCTACGTCAAGGAAATGGGCGACAGCCGCGCCTGCGCGATTGCGCCGAGGATCGCGGCCGAGATCTACGGCCTCGATATCGCCGCCGAAGGAGTGGAGGACGCGCCCGACAACACCACCCGCTTCGTGCTGCTGGCGAACGAGGCGCTCGATCCCGCCACGCTGGAAGGCGAAACGGCGATCACGACTTTCGTGTTCGAAGTGAAGAACGTGCCCGCCGCGCTCTACAAGGCGCTGGGCGGGTTCGCCACCAACGGCGTCAACATGACCAAGCTGGAAAGCTATCAGGCAGGGGCCAGCTTCGCGGCGACGATGTTCTATGCCGACATCATCGGCCGGCCGGGCGAGCCGCCGGTGGACCGGGCGCTGGAAGAGCTGGCCTTTCACTGCAAGGAGCTGCGCCTGCTGGGCAGCTATCGCCAGGCGCGCCCGCGCGGCTGAAGAAGCGGTGCCTTCGCGCGCTTCCGCGCGGCCAGCTTGCATAGGGCGGCGGCGCGTGCCACCACCCCCGGCGTGACCAGCGCGACAGGGGACTTGGCGGGATCGGACACCGCATTGCAGGGCGCTTCCGGCGATGCCTTGCGCGCCTGGGAAGGCGTCCGCGCCAGCAAGGACATCCAGTTCGGCCCCGTCAAGCTGCCCGAGCAGCAGCCCGAGCCCAGCTGGCTCACCGATTTCTTCAGCTGGCTCGGCCGCGTCCTGAAGCCGCTGGGCGAAGCGCTGGGGGTTTCCGCGCCGGTGCTCAAATGGGTGCTGCTGGCGATCCTCGCCGCGGGCCTGCTCTGGCTGCTGTGGCGCCTGCTCGAACCGGTCGCCCGCATCCGCCTGCAACGGATGCGGGGAAAAGCCGACGATGACGAGGAAGATGCCTGGGCGCCCGAACGCGGCGAGGCGCTGGCCCTGCTCGAGGATGCCGACAGGCTGGCCGCGGAAGGCCGCTATGACGAGGCGACGCACCTGCTGCTGCAGCGAAGCGTGGGCCAGATCGAGCAGGCGAGGCCCGGCTGGCTGGAGCCGTCGAGCACCGCGCGCGAGATCGCCCGCCATCCCGCCTTGCCCGAGCGCGCGCGCAACGCCTTCGGCACCATCGCCGAACGGGTGGAGCGCAGCCTGTTCGCCCTCCGGCGGCTGGACGCGCAGGATTGGCAGGCCGCGCGCGCCGCCTATGCCGATTTCGCCCTTGCGGACCTGCGCGCGGGATTGCCTGCATGAGCGCCGCCGCCGCCTCGCAATCCGGCTCGCGCGCCGGATCGCCGTTCGATCCGCGGGTGGTGCTGGGGCTGCTGCTGTTCGGCGCGCTGGCCTTCATCGCCGCGCTCTATTTCATCGGCACGGGCGAGCCGTCGGGCGACGAGAACAATGGCGGGGGCCACGCCGCCTCGACCGGCCTCAACGGCTTCGCCGGGCTGGAGCAGCTGCTGGAAGCGGACGGCCACAATGTTTCGCTGGTCCGCAACGCGGCCGAGCTGGACGACGCCAACCTGCTGATCCTCACCCCGCCGCATGCCATGGACGGCGAGGAACTGGCCCAGATCGTGGAGAAGCGGCGCTATGCCGGGCCGACGATCATCGTCCTGCCCAAATGGTTCGCCTTTCCGATCGGCAAGATACCGGGCGTGAAGGCGAAGCGCGGCTGGGTGATGCTCGGTTCGCCCACCACGCCCAGCTGGCCGGGCTTCCATGACGATATCTCGGTGAAGATCGCGCCGTCCGGCGCGGCGAAGGTTCAGCCCGACTGGGCGGGCGCGGGGCTGGCGGGCAGCCTGCCCGATCCGGCACAGGTCCTTTCCGGGAGCGGCGCGCCGCTGGCGCCGATCGTTGCCGGCGCAGGCGATTCGGCCGTTCTTGCCGCTTATGTGAACGATGGCGGGGTCTACCCCGCGCTCGAGGAAATGGCCGGGACGAGCGAAGCCGCACTGGGCGAAAACGAAAGCATCTATCCGCTGGTGTTCGTGTTCGAGCCGGACCTGATGAACAATTACGGCCTGGCGGACAGGAACCGGGCGATGCTGGCGCTGAGGATCGTCGATGCCGCGATTGACGGGGAAGACCTGCCGATCGTCTTCGACCTGACGCTCAACGGCCTGGGGGGAACGAAGAACCTCCTCACGCTGGCCTTCACCCCGCCGTTCCTCGCCGCGACGCTCTGCCTGCTGATCGCGGCCATCGTGGTCGCCTGGCGCGCCTTCCGCCGCTTCGGCCCGCCGCTGGCGGAAGTTTCCTCCATCGCCTTCGGCAAGCGCCAGCTGGCGATCAACGGCGCGGCGCTGATCCAGCGCTCGCAGCGGCTGCATCTGCTGGGCACGCCCTATGCCGCGCTGATGCGGGGCCGGCTGGCCCACGCGCTGGGCCTCAAGACGGGCAGCGACGCCGCGCGGACCGATGCGGAGATCGACCGCCTGTTGAACCTGCGGGGCATATCGGGCTTCCTCGAAGGAAGCGAAGCCCTGCGCCGCGCACGCAGCCCGCACGACCTGCTGCGGCGGGCACATGCCTTGAGACAGATCGAAAGGAAACTCGAGCAATGACCATGACGCTGGAAGGCGTTCGCGAAACCGCCGCCGCGATCCGCACGGAAATCGCCAAGGCGGTGGTCGGCCAGGAAAAGACGATCGAGCATCTGCTGATCGCGCTGGTCAGCCAGGGGCACGTGCTGCTGGAGGGCCCGCCGGGAACGGCCAAGACCTTCCTCGCGCAATGCTTCGCCCGCACGCTGGGCCTCGATTTCGGGCGCATCCAGTTCACCCCCGACCTGCTGCCCGGCGACATATTGGGCTCCAACCTGTTCAACTTCCAGACCAGCCAGGTCACCCTCACGCGCGGGCCGATCTTCTGCGAGCTGCTGCTGGCCGACGAGATCAACCGCACTCCGCCCAAGACGCAGGCCGCCCTGCTGGAAGCGATGCAGGAACGCCGGGTGACGCTGGACGGAGAAACGCACACCCTGCCAGACCACTTCATGGTGGTGGCGACCCAGAACCCGATCGAGAGCCAGGGCGTCTATCCCCTGCCCGAGGCCCAGCTGGACCGGTTCCTGTTCAAGCTGCTGGTGCCTTATCCCAGCGCGGAGGAAGAGGCGGCGATCGTGGCCCGCTTCGGGGAACGCAGCGGCCCGCCGCATCCGGAGGATTTCGGCGTTTCGCGCGTGACCGACGCGCAGACGCTGGCCGGCACGGCGCTGGCGGTGAAGGGCGTGGCGATCGCGAAGGAGGTGATCGACTATATCGTGCGCCTGGTGCGCGCGACCCGCGAAACCGCCGATCTCGCCAGCGGGGCCAGCCCCCGCGCGGCGGTGCTGATGGCCAACGCCGCCCGCGCCCGCGCCGCGCTGGCCGGGCGGGACTATGTGCTGCCCGACGATGTGAAGGCGCTGGCGACCGCGGTGCTGCGCCATCGCCTGCTGCTCTCCCCCGCCGCCGAAATCGCCGGCCGCGAGAGCGAAGCGCTGGTCGCCACGCTGGTCGAACAGACCGAGGCGCCGAAGTGAGGGAAAGCCCAAGGTTCCTCCCTGTCCCCGCTTGCGGGGATGGGGAGGTGGCAAGCCCGCCAGGGCTTGACGGAGGGGCCGGAGCGCTTCCGCCCCTCCACCATGCCGGCTGCGCCGCCATGGTCCCCCTCCCCATCGCTTCGCGACAGGGAGGATCGAGCAAGTGATCGTCCCTTCCACCCGCACCCTGGCGCTGGCGGCGCTGGCCGCGCTCGCCGCGCTGATCGTCGCGGCGAGCGCGCCCGGCGCGTGGATCGCCGCCCCGGCGGCGGGTGTGGCGCTGCTGGTGCTGGTGCTGCTGGACGGGCTGGTGGCGGGCACGCTGCTGGACGTGCGGGTGATCGCCCCGACCGACGCCGAAGTGGGGGAGGATGTGGAAGTGGCCGTGCTGGCCGATATCGGCGGGCACGGCATGGGCGGCGCACCGGAAGCCGCGCTGTCGTTCGACCCTCGCCTGGGCCCCGGCGGGCGGGCGGCGCTTGCGCTGGAGCGCGATCCGGCAAGCGGAAGCTGGACAGGCCGCGCCACGCTCCTCCCCACTCGCAGGGGCACCGCCGCGCTGGCGCAGCTGTGGCTGCGCTGGCCGGGGCCGCTCGGCCTCGCCCACCGGCAGGTCACGCGCGAGCTGGGCAGCGAGATCCGTGTCTGGCCCGATCTTTCCCCCGTGCGCTCGCCCCTGCTGCAGACCTTCCTGCGCGACGCGCAATACGGGCTGATCGCGCGGCGCATCCGGGGCGAAGGGACGCAGTTCGAGGCGCTGAGCGAATACGAGCCGGGGATGGACCGGCGGCGAATCGACTGGAAGAGCTCGGCCCGGCAGACCCGCCTCTACGCCCGCGAGAACGAGAGCGAGCGCAACAACCAGATCGTCTTCGCCTTCGATTGCGGCCAGGCGATGTGCGAGCCGGTGGACGGGCTGGCGCGCATCGACCGGGCGGTCTCGGCGGCGCTCACCGCTTCCTATGTCGCGCTCAAGGGCGGGGACAAGGTGGCGCTGTTCGGCTTCGGCCAGCGGCCCGAGCTGTTCACCCCCTTCGTGTCCGACAGCCGCCATTTCCACCGGCTGCAGACCGCCGCCGCCACGCTGGACTATCACGCGGCGGAGCCGAACTTCACCTTCGCGCTGGCGACGCTGTCCTCCCGGCTGCAACGCCGTTCGATGATCGTGCTGTTTTCGGACTTCACCGACCCCACCAGCGCGGAGCTGATGGTGGAAAGCGTCGGCCGGCTGATCGCGCGCCATCTCGTCCTGTTCGTGACCATGGAGGACACCGAGCTTTCCGCGCTGCAGGGGGCGGAGCCCGAAACCGTGGCCGACGTCGCCGCCGCGGTGACCGCAAGCACCCTCGCCCGCCAGCGCGCCATCGTGCTCCAGCGCCTCAGGCAGATGAACGTCGACGTGATCGAGGCGCCGTGGCAGGCGATTACCTACCGCCTGATCGACCGCTATCTGGAGATCAAGCGCGCGGGGAGCATCGGATGAAGCGCCCTTCGCTCCTGTTCCGCAACCGCCAGGCCGAGCCGCCGCCCGACATCGAGCAGGCGGCGCTGCGCTCCGACCGCTTCCGGCTGGAGCGCGAAGGGGACTGGAAGCGACTGGAAGCGATCGTCGCGCGGATGGAAAGCGGACGGCTGCGCCGGGTTCCCGACGAGGAGCTGCTGGAGCTTCCCGCGCTTTACCGCACTGCCGCCTCCAGCCTCGCCATCGCGCGCGAAACCTCGCTCGACGCCGCCACGCTCGGCTATCTCGAAGCGCTGGTCCAGCGCGCCTGGTTCCAGGTCTACGGCCCGCGCATCGGCTTCATCGCCTGGCTGCGGCGCTTCTTCGGCGGCGGCTGGGGCGCGGCGGTCCGCTCCATCTGGCTGGAGATCTGCATCGCGCTGGCGACGATGATCGCCGGCGCCGTAGTCGGCTGGCTGCTCGTGGAAAGCGACGAGGCGTGGTACTATTCGCTCGTCGGCAGCGACCTTGCCGGAGGGCGCGCGCCGGGCGCCTCGGCCGAAACCCTGCGCCAGTCGCTGGAGGGGCAGGACCATACAGGCGGGTTGTCGGCCTTCGCCGCCTTCCTGTTCAGCAACAATGCCGGCGTTTCCATCCTCGCCTTCGCGCTGGGCTTCGCCTTCGGCATCCCCTCGCTGATGCTGCTGATCCAGAACCTCGCCGTGCTGGGCGCGATGCTGTGGGTGTTCCACCAGGCCGGGCTGACGGTGGACTTCGCCGCGTGGCTTTCGGTCCACGGCACGACCGAGATGTTCGCGATCCTGCTGGCGGGTGCGGCGGGGCTGCATATCGGCCGCTCGATGGCGTTCCCTGGCGACCGCTCGATCATGGCGGCCGCCGCGCAGAGCGGGCAGCGTGCGGCGGTGGTGATGCTGGGCGTGGTGCTGATGCTGATCGTGGCGGCGCTGCTGGAAGGCTATGTCCGCCAGCTCCTCACCGACACGCAGGGCCGGTTCGCGGTGGGCGGCACGATGCT
>ERZ778022.1094-NODE-1094-length-42019-cov-4.159684_pt1 | contig 42019 bp, 29 predicted proteins | sample MGYA00375752_ERZ778022 | MGnify/ENA primary metagenome ERZ778022 (study PRJEB29350, sample SAMN05389826) | bioreactor metagenome | isolation source: Thiocyanate bioreactor | place: South Africa: University of Cape Town | collected 2014-04-04 ...
GCCCAAAACAATGCAACACTTTCGGTCAACTCCCCTTGATATTGATAAATACCTGCAGGTAGAGTAAGTGCTGCCATGGCGATGATTTGAGCAGGATTTGTGGTTGGCGCAAACCCGATATAAATCTTGTCGATCAAACCATCTTCATTTTGAATAATGCATAGCTCATTATTCTTGCAAGTAAATTCTTGCAAACTTACCTGATTCCGTACTTTTGCTGAAAATTCAGTACTTAGTTGCGCCCACTGCTCGTCAGTAATTAAATAGATGGGTACGGCATGGGTTTGACCCATTACAAAGAATTGTTCTGCTTGCATATTAATCCTTCATTTGTCCTCGAAAATGCGCGGGTCTTAAGCCGGTTATACCGAGTACGAGTAGATAAATTATCACAACTGCACCGACATGGGCTGATAGTAAAGCCAGGCGTAGAGACGGAGAATGCGCTAACCAGTATTCTACGGTGCCACGAACAGCCAGTAAATAAAGAGCGGCCACAGTATTTGCACATATTAATTGTACACTATATTTAAACCACCCTGGCGATGGTGAGTATACTTTTGTTCTTATTAACAAGAACAGTAAGATACCACAATTAACATAGCCTGCCAGAGCTGAGGCGAGCGTTAAGCCCGCGTGTGCTAAAAATTTAATAAAAATTGCACAGAGGATGGTATTCACGAGCATGGCCCATGCCCCAATTTTAACGGGCGTTTTAATATCTTGACGCGCATAGAATCCAGAGGCTAAAACTTTAACGAGCATAAAGGCAGGCACGCCGATACTCAGTGTTATTAAACTTTTTTGGGTCTGCAGCACATCATTTAGGTGAAATTTTCCGTAAGCAAAACAACTGACGATAAGCGGCATGGAAAAAACACACAACCCAATACTTGCCGGAATGCCTATAAGTAAAATGGTTCTGATTCCCCAATCCAGGGCTTGTGAATAGTGCTCTTGACTTTGCTCAGCATGGCGTCTTGATAAATGCGGCAAGATCACGGTGGCAATAGCAACACCAAATACACCAAGAGGAAAATCAGTTAACCTATCCGTATAATAAAGCCAGGATACACTGCCCACCTGCAAGAACGATGCAAAAATACTGTCAACCATTAAATTTAATTGCGCTATGGAAACACCAAACAGTGCCGGGATCATCAGTTTCATTACCCGTGCGACGCCTTCGTCTTTACGCGTAAATTGCGGCTTCACCAACAAACTGCGTCGATGTAAAAACGGGAGCTGGAATAATAACTGCACAATTCCGGCAATAAGCACTCCCCAAGCCAAACCGACCACAGGTACCGGTAAATTAGGACAAATATAAAATGCAGCGAGGATCATACTGATATTCAATAAAACCGGTGTGAATGCCGGAATAGCAAAATACCCATAAGTATTTAAAATGGCACCAAACATTGCTGTTAGAGAGACCAGCATTAAGAAAGGAAAGGTGATACGCAGCATTTCTGTAGTCAATAAGGCCCGGGTGCCGTCGTGGCTAAAACCGGGGGCAAACAGCATGACAATAACGGGTGCCGCAATAATCCCTATGACCGTTATGAACGATAAGACAACGCTTAGATAACCCATAACCCGCGCGATAAAAACACGTACATCTTCAGGATTACGGTTTTTTTGATATTCGGCAAGCACGGGGACAAAAGCTTGTGAAAAAGCCCCTTCCGCAAATAAACGCCGCATAAAATTTGGGATACGAAAAGCAACAAAAAAAGCATCCATTCCCGCTTGAGCACCAAAAAAATTGGCCAAAACCATATCCCGAATAAAACCCATAATTCGTGAAATAAAGGTCATCAATGAAACTAATGAGGTGGATCGGAGTAAGCTTTGACGTTTTACAATCATTTCATTCTTCAGTGCAGTCATTATAATAGAACTTTGGATACATTGCGGGTAATGATATACCTAAATTCTTGCTGAACCCACCCTTTAAGTTAAGAATTGTATTGACAATACGGTACTGATAATGCGGTGATAATACTGTAGTGATAGATTTGTATTGACAAAATCTCACTCATTGTGCAAGATTACCCTTTTTTTGTACCGTCTGAATGATTGGAGATTTTTAAGTGGCAAATATTAAATCGGTGATTAAACGCGCCCGCCAAAACGTAAAACTGCGTAAACACAATGCCAGCGCACGTTCTATGTTACGTACTTTCGTTAAAAACGTTTTAAAAGCAGTAGACACTGGTGATAAAGCTGCAGCAACCGCTGCTTATGCTAAAGCACAACCCATTATCGATAAAGCTGTGGGTAAAGGGCTGATTCACCAGAACAAAGCAGCGCGTCTGAAAAGCCGTCTTTCTGCACGTGTAAAAGCAATGGCAGCCTAAAATCGTTTAATGATCCTGCGATAAATAAATTAAATCTAATTTTTTGCAGGATTATCCAGCTCTTTATTGTATAAAGTATAAACAAGACATCGCGCTAAAGGATGTTCTGCCGGTATATCCGGGTTTAAAAAACTTTGTTCTTCTTTCATCATCCCCAACTTTTCCATCACTTTAAATGATTTTTTATTTCCCTCTGAAGCGAAAGCAACTACTTTAGGTATTCTTTGTTCTTTAAATAAATAATCAATGACTGCTTGTGCGGCCTCAACTGCATACCCATGCCCCCAGGATTCGGGGATAAAACGCCAGCCAATTTCGATGCATGGACAAAAAAACGCCTGCCATGGGGGGGAATCTGCACCGATAAAGCCAATAGGTGTATGTAGCTGCCTCTCTTCTACAAGCCAGATCTGCAAACTCTCTTTCGCTCGCTGCTGCATCATATGCAACCAACCTCGGACATATTCCTCGCTCCAGTCACCATATAAGTATTCGGTGATGAGCGGGTTTAGATGCATATCCATAATAAATTGATGATCTGCATCAGTAACTTCGCGCAAGATTAATCTTTGGGTGAAAATTTCTCTCGTCATAATAGAATCCAATGAATTTCTATAGTCTAAGAATAGATCAACATTCAAAAATAGTGCACTTCTAAAATAACTATGCAATATTTGTGCCTATAGTCTAATATTTAAACATTATCCTAGTCTGGTTTTTAAAACTTAGTTGAGTTGAAATGGTTGTACTTGTTATAGTTGTATTCGTGTCGCTTCTTTTCTGCACCTATTTTTTTAAAAAAAATCTCCGTAAATTGATGTTTCAGATTTCGAATTCAATCCCCAAGACTGGCTTATCTGAAAACTATCATCCCAACAAAAATTTCAAGAAGCAAAGTTCCTATAATCGTGCCTTTCAATACCAATTGCAGGCGGTTCAAATAATTTTAATGCTGAAAATTCTGATTTTATATGTAGCAAGAGGTAATCAATGGAAACAATAAATAATTTTGTTGGTCAATCACCTCAACGATTTATTAAAATGGAATCATTTAAAGCAGATGGTAGGGATGCCAAACTAATTGTTGTCAGTGGCACCTATTATGATATGGGTTATTTGCTTGGACGAGAATTGGGGAAACAACTAGTTGACGAGGTCACCCAAGGTTATAAAAGCATTAAACGAAAAGTCGCCATTTTTTTGCGCAAAGATAAAAACTTTGATGAGGAATTAGAAACTTCTTTACACAAATTCTTACCGCAAATACCCTATGAATGCCGTATGGAGTTTGCCGGTATCTATGCAGGATGTCAAGAAGCTGGATGTAATTTTAGCGATCCACAACTTTTAGAGAAATTTCTCATTCTCATTGAATTGGGAGAACAAGAGTGCACACTTTTTGCAGCCCAACCCCCGTTCACTCTGGGTGATACCTATCAAATGCGAGACCTGGACTACTATAAAAATATCTCCATGGGTTATATCCCTACCCTATTAATTCGTATCCCACAAAATGCGCACGGGCAGCCGATTGATAATGCGTATGCATCGATTGATTTTTTAAGCAACATCACCGGTGGCGTGACTACTGGAATTAATGAACATGGTGTTGCGTTTAGTCAAAGTCGTGGTCCTTTTTTGAAGCGTTTTAGTTATCAAGGTATGCCCATTAAAAGTCTTATCCAGCAAGTACTAAGTAAAACCGATAACGCTGTAGCCGCCAGGTCTTTTATACAAAAAAATCCTCCAGCTACTGCTTATTTTGTCATTATTTCCGACCCCAAACAGCGTAAAGATTCATTACAACTTTTGTTTACGGGACCTGCGATTCATCATGCCTATGAGTATGACGAGCAACCCGATTTATCGCTCATTCATTATGAGGATCCACAACTTAGATTTTATAAACCCATGGATGGTATTGTTTATTGGACCGATATGGTCGATAGACGAGTAAACAACGCACCTGCAGATTTTTTTATGAAAGACTTTCATCAGTTGTTAACTCAGAATGCAGGGAAATTTTCTGCAGAGAATGGTCTCAATATTGCACAAACCGTAGGTAATGATATTACCTTCATTACAGCGCTTTATAATACAAGCAAAATGGAAGCCTGGATTGCCTATGCCACACGTAAGACGCCAGCCCACAACAATGCATTTTTACACTTTAATTTAAACAAGTATTTCGCCTACAAGAAAGCGTTACTTTAAATAAGTTCCGTGTTTTTCATAAAACAGACCCCGGTGCTCAGCGAACACAGGGGTGTTATGCTAATCGTTACTCATTTTTAAATCTTTTGCATGGCGATTGTTCTGTGACAACATCTTGAGTCTCTTCGCGCTGTTTTCGTTTTTTACTATCGCTATTATTGTTGTTCTTATAAAGACCAATAGCGGTTAATGAGATACTTTGAGGTGGCAATTTTTCTAGTGTTGAATCATTGGTTTCATTAGACTGAGTGCTTGGAGCAAGATAAGTCTGATAAAAATCACTATTATCATAAGATGAGTTGGAGTATAGTCATTACTCAGTATTTTCTTTATAATGTAATTATTAAATCGCTCCCCAAAGAACCTTTCTGCTCTAAAAATAGCTTAATGTCATTAAATTTCCATATAAGAGTATCCAAATCGTTAGGGAACAATGATTGAACTTTGAGTCAAGCGTGTAATTCCCTTCCTTGAGCCATTTAGTTAATTTCGTAATCATTTTGTTTTAATATTTCAATTAAGTCTTTCATACGCCCTATTTGAGCAAATAAAAACCATTACACATAAATTAGGTAAAATAGATCTGATAAACCCAAAAGATTAAAATTTACACTTTTTACTGCTTTTTAGCTTAAGGGAAAATTCGCAGGACAAAGGTTGAAATAATTTTTATTTTGATCAAACTGTGCTACCATTGCGCTTTATGGTTTTTTTTTGTTTTAGGCTTAGTATGCAATTATCAAAAGATAGAAGTCAAATTATATCCGTCAGCAACGATGATATCAAAGAGGGTTACTTTATAATTCCAGATACCGTAACTTATATTCAATATGAGGCATTTCGAGGGTGTACAGAACTTAGAACGTTATGTTTACCTCGTAAGGATATAACTATAAGTTGTCATGCATTTATAGGGTGCACCAATCTCACTACAATACAACTTCCTGAAGGTGCGACGATTGGGCAAGATAAATTTACAGATTGCACTGAACTTAAGTATATTGTGGTGGATACGAATCAGGATGATGAACTGTCTAGAATAAATGGTTTATTCAAAAGCGTTCTATTTAAAGTTTTAAAAAAATCAACATATAGCCAAATACTTCATTTACAAAACATGGCTTATCAAAAGATTATCCAAGACCCTCAGGCCAATAGCTTATTTCCAAATCAGGATTCTCTTGGGTTGGTTGTTGATATTTTACCCCTTATCTCTGCCTATGAGGGCAAAGAGCACTTAGCTTCTCAGTTGTTAAGAAGTGAACTCGCTAAAGCGAGTTTTATGGAAATTGAAGGTCAATTAGATAAGTATAAAGAGTATTTAGATTCAATTGTGCAATACGTTAAATTAAATAATCTCATTATCGCAGACCAAAGAAGTCAATGTGCGATAAAGCTCGAGGGTTACGTAAACACCATAGAGAGCCTAATTGAGTACAAGTGTAAGCAGCATCCTAGATTTTTTGCATGCAAGCCAGAACTAGATGCCCAACTGTGTGAGCAACTGATGGCAGTCAAGCAACTCATTCTATATTTACGGGAAAAAGTAAGTTGTACGCTATCCTCAAAGGCAATAGACTATCTAAGCCAGGGTTTTGTGGGTAAAACACTGAAGCGATATAACGTGGATCTCTACAATCTGCCTTTACATGAAAATGGCCTGAATAAAGCAATTAGTTAACAAAATGCACAATAGAATCAATAAGGGTTTATTCCCGCGTTAACGACACCCAGTTATTTAAATCAATGTATCATACGAAGCAAATTTACATATCATGGGTAAATATAAAATCGTGTTTTACTCAATTATGTTAAATTAACTAATTCTTGTGAGCGAAATACTTGTTTAAATCAAATCTAAATATGCATTGTTGTGGACTCACTCTTTACATAGTGAATAGGATCCGAACTTCTATGTTTTTATTATAAAGTGCTGTATTAAAATTTATAGCATCACCTACCGTTTGTGCCATATTGAGACCGCTCTCCGCAGAAAATTCCCCGCATTCTAATTAACAACTGGTGAAAGTTGTTCATAAAAAATCTGCAGGTGTGCTGTTTACTCGTCTATCGACCCAATAAATAATACAAACGATTTAATAAATTAAATAAATGCAGGGCAATTTGTATTGCTATAGTACTTATTTCATTGCAAGTTCTTGAGCAGCAGCAAAGCAATGATTTCAAAGAAATGCAAATAGAGATAAAAAACAGCAAAGAAATGTGTAAGTTTTGCTCTTGTAGCCTATTATTCACACATATGGTAAAGTTGATACTAAGGTTATTTGTATGACGGTAAGTATATCAGCGATAAACTCTTGGGAAGAAAATAAGTACATCCTTTTTTTTGATTTAGATGAAACTCTTTTCGATCACAATGATCGCGAACATAAGTGGTTTCATGAGCTTGAGTCCTACATAAACAATCTAAAAGAATATTATAAACTCAATTACGGAATCATCACCGGCTGCAATCTGGCAGAAACTCAACGCAAATTAGAAAGCCTAGAAATAAGGCAACTACCTGATTTTGTCGCTGTGGGGTTTGGCACGGATATTTATCATCATTGTGTCAATAATAATTTTCTTCAGGATAAACATTGGAACGATCTCCATTTAAAAACATTTAACAAAGCCGTAGTAAATGAAATTGTTCGTATTCTCGATCAAAGGGGTATACATTTAGTCCGTGAAAAACGCAGTGATAATCCTCTTAAAGAAAGCTATTATTATACTCAGGCGGCGCAAGAAACGACTCTTTCTGAAAGAATTGATCTTAGGCTCATTAATCTACTGGCTTATAAATACAATGTAAAAGTAATCATTAGCCGCTGCAATCATAATATCGGAGATCCAGAGAACGCCTATGACATTGATTTTATACCGATTACTAGCGGCAAAGAAAAAGTAGCACAATATCTGATTAAAAAATTCAAAATCCATAAAAAAAATACCTTTGCTTTTGGCGATAGCGAAAATGATCTCGCTTTATTAAAAAGTTGTACTCACGGTTATGCTGTAGACAACGCGACGACAAATCTGAAACATTACGTGAAAAATGTATGCCCTTACGATCATGCACACGGAATATTAGCAATATTGCAAGATTATTTTGAACGCGAGGAGATTATATGAGTAAACCGATTCGCTCCTATCCACTTCCCTGGGAACTTCCAGGAGCCCATTTCATCGATGAAGAAGAGATTGAGGCAGTAAATAAAGTCCTGCGTGCGAAAAGCCTGTTTCGCTTTTACGGGGATGATTTACAGAATATGGTTACTCATTTAGAGGAGAATTTCCGCCGCATGGTGGGGCGAGAACGTGCTTTAGCCGTCAGTAGTGGTACCACCGCTTTGTATATCTCGCTCAGTGCGCTTGGTGTGGGGCCCGGAGATGAGGTTTTACTTCCTGGATATCTATGGGGCAGCTGTGCGAGTGCTATTGTTAGAACTGGGGCAATCCCAAGACTCGTCGACATTGATGAGACCTTTTGTATGTCCGCAGAAGATTTAGAGAAAAAAATCAATTCGCGCTCAAAAGTAATTCTCTACATTCATATGAGTGGCGCTATGGGGAATATCGATAAAATTATGCAGATCGCCCAAAAAAATAATCTAAAAGTATTGGAGGACTGTGCTCAAGCGGTTGGCGCGACTTTACATGGCAAAGCTGCTGGTGCTTTTGGTGACATAGCAATTTATAGTTTTCAGTTAAACAAAAATATGACTTCTGGTGAAGGGGGAATGATTGTTTGCGATAATGAAGAACTGTACCAACGTTGTTTTGCTATCCACGATTTAGGTTATGCCCGTAATGAAAAAGGTCGCCTAGACTCCTCAAATTCTGACATTTATCTCTGGGGCGTAGGCGCCCGTATGTCTGAGTTAACAGGTGCCGTAGCATGGGTACAATTAAAAAAACTGCCCCGTATTGTTGGGGCAATGCACGACTCAAAATATCGCATAAAAGAAAAAATTCAACACTTAGCTGGATTTACTTTTCGTCAAGTTCCCGATCCCGATGGGGATAGTGGAGCTTTTTTGATCATTACATTACCGGATGAAGACACCTGTCGTTACTATGTCAAACGCTTAATCGAAGAAGGAATTACTGGTCCTGCTGGTAGTGTCGCCACCGTCGTTTTAGGCGATGTGAATTTTTATTGGTATTACAATACTCCCAGTTTGGTTCACAAGAGTTCCAACTCTGCTGACGGCTTTCCTTGGACTCATCCCCTAAATACCTTCGCGAAAGAATTATCCTACAGCAAAGGAAGTCTACCCAACTGCGATGATTTGGCGCATCGTAGTTTAAAGTTAGCGATAGCGTCAAATCTTACCCCTCAAGATGAAGAAGATATCGTCAACGCGTTTCTTAAAATTCATGCAGAACGGAATGAGTATGAACAACCTTAAAAAAATATTCGAAATCAATGTGGCATCGTGTCATGAAATTGAATTTGATTATATTGTTATCGGTAGTGGCGCCGCAGGGTCAAGTAGTGCCATTACCTTGGCAGAACAGGGATATAACATTCTGGTTGTAGAAGCAGGACCTCTGGCACTTACGGATCATGTGGGCTCAACTTCACTACGTTATAATCCGGAATTATTAAAAACTGTGAGTTCTAGCTATTCTAGTTATAGTGAGTGGGAGAATCAAAACCAGGAAAAATTTCCGAGCCAAACCTGGACGGTTGCTGGAGGGCGAACCTTATTCTGGGGAGGACATAGTCCACGATTTTTAGATAGTGATTTTGAAACCTGGCCTATTGCTGCAAATCAATTAAAAGAAGATTATGAATGGGCTGAACGACACCTTGGTGTTAATCGTCATTTTTTTCATAATCAAGAACAAGAAAATTTAATTAAAATGGGGCAAGAAAGCACCATTAATTTAGAACCCTCTCCCTTGGCAGTCGATGCTTATGCAGGAAACTCCCGTTTACCGCATTTGTTATTCAGCGGCATCAGTAGGTTATTATCAAGCAAATACTTTACTGCGGACATCCAATCTAAAGGAATTCATCTATTATGCGATATGCAAGCTATCCGCCTGGAGGCAGGTCAAGGTCATATCACAAGTTTAGTCCTGGAAGATCGGCTTCAATCTCATGAAGTACGCTTGCGGGCGAAGCATTATGTGTTAGCATGCGGCGCTTTGCGTTCGAACCAACTGGTGCTTAATTCTAACTTAAAATTAGAACATCAACCTGGGACGGGAATAAGCGAACATCTTTTTTGTAAGGGATTGATTCGCTTAAGGCAACCTTTAACTGCGCCCGTTTATTTACATGCGACTGCTGCTTTAGATGAACCGTATCTTTTTGAGATTCATGGTCCTTTAGGCGAGACTTGGTATGATAATAATTATGCGACGGTGTGGCTTGATTGGCATAAAAACACCCAATATCTGCTCCTCTACGGGTTCGGTGTTGCAGAAATTAACCCTGATAATCGTGTTATTCTGGATAATTCTACTTTGGGCTATAAAGTATATTATCAGCATACGCCACACGATATAGAAACATTTTCCGCAATGGCAACTAAAGCAAAAAAAATTGCCACAGCACTGGGCGGCAGCCTCCAAAAAATAGAATTTCAACCCCCGGGCATGAGTTATCACGAACGAGGTGGGTTGGTAATGAGTGAAGAACCGCCAAATGGTTTGGTTAATGAACGGGGAACCTTTTGGAATTATAAAAATCTTCATTGCACTGATCCGGCAATTTGGCCATCGCAAGGGGCATCCAATCCCTGTTTAACCATTACAGCTATAGCCAGATATTTAATGCGGGATCGATAATTTAGTTTAAAAGGGAGAATGATGATGGAACCATATTTAAACGAATTACTACAAAAAAGAATACCGCTAACAAAAGATATTTCGGATAAACAATCTCCTAATCGCTTTATTCGTAGCGAACAGTTTATCACCGACGGAAGAAAATCCCATATTATTACCCTAAGTGGTACTTACTATGATATGGGCTATCTCCTCGGTAGAGAGTATGCCAAGCAATTAGTAGATGAGGTAACCAGCACTTATTTTAGTGTAAAACGGAAAGTGATTATTTATCTAAAAAAGCAACGAGAAGTTTTTAACCAAGAATTAGAAGAAGCCGTGCACAAGTTTTTACCCTTACTACCTACTGAATGCATCATGGAATTTGCTGGAATTTATGCCGGATGTCGCGAAGCAGGTTATCCCTTTCTTGAACCGATGATTTTAGAAAAATTTTTAACCTTAATTGAGCTTGGCGAGCAAGAATGCACGTTATTTGCGGCACAACCCCCTTATACTCGGGGTCATACTTATCAAATACGGGATTTGGACTACTACCCAAATATGAACATGAATTACATACCCGTATTATTGGTTCGTATTCCACAAGATAATCAAGGTAAGCCTGTAGGCAATAGTTATGCCTCAATAGATTTTATGTGCAATATAACCGGTGGCGTGACCACAGGTATTAATGAACATGGTGTGGCTTTCAGTCAAAGTCGCGGGCCTTTTTATAGACGCTTTAGTAACAGCGGTCTTCCTATTAAAAATTTGATCCAATTGGTTCTGGCTTATACTCAAACTGCAAAAGAAGCAACCGATTTAATTAGGATGAACCATCCCGCTACTTCACATTTTGTAATCATTTCCGACCCCTTACAAAAGAAAGATTCGTTACAGCTCCTTTTTATGGGACCGGGATTTGTTCATGCATATAGTGATGATGAATCCCCTGACTTAAATTTGGTATTGTATGATGATCCCAAATATTTATTTTATCAACCAATAAAAGGCGCAGTTTATTGGACGGATATGGTGGGACGTAAAGTAAACGGTGTGCCTGAAGAGTTTCTTATGCATGACTTTTATAACGTATTGCAGTCCAAGTCAGAGTCTTTCGATAAGGATACGGGGTTAGAGGTTGCAAAAACTGTTGGTAATGATGATACATTTATCAGTGCATTATACGATACCACCCTTATGGAAGCCTGGATTGGTTATTCCATGCGTGATAAACCAGCTCACACCAACAATTATACTCACTTTAATCTCAATAAGTATTTCGGCTACAAAAACGAAATTCGATGAAAGGATACTAGATCAAACCACAGCCCAAGTTGTTGTGGTTTGTACTGGGGGCTCTTCAGCTGTGGTTAAATAAGTTCTACCCAACAGCGAACAAATTTCTTTTTGCACCCCCACTTCAAATGTTAAGACCATAAGCTCAAGATAATTATCTATGTTTTCTTCAGTAGCAGACAAAGCTAAATCTTTATCACAGATAAGAATGTATATATCATTGAAGTAATTTTTAATTGCTTCAATATAGTCATGACATTGTTGCTGCTGTTGATTACGCGGCAGGTTAAATAGCCAAGAATTCATTTTTCCCAATAAAGTCACTCGGGGTGTCATCTTGGGTTGATTTTTAACCACGGAAAACTCTTGATATTTTTCCCTGATTTTATTGACCCAAACCGCACGGTAATTCTCTAATCGAGCACTCATAAAATGATAGGAATTGTCGAGTTTGCCATTCAAAATTAAATGCTCTAACCGTTGTAATGTCTTAACGGCTGCTCTTACTTGCGGGCTATAGTGTCTATCTAAAGTATTGTTAGGGTAGATTTCACTATTTTTGGAAATAATCTTCTGTGGAGGAACGGTCCAAAATAATTTTACGTCTGGCTGCCATTGCCGATAATGAATCACGGTGCCATTGTTTTTCCTATGTTTTAGCGAAGGTCCCTCACTGTAAAGCTGGATAGGTTCCATATATCGACTAATGAAACGAGGAAATGTCCACCGCTGATACTGACGCAAATCCTGTTGTGGGAGTGCATGCTCCAGCAAATGAATGGCTTCGGTCTTGCACGTATGCGAATTTTTTAAAGAAGGACACCATAAATCCCAACTAACTTGAAAATCAAAAGGCTTTAATCGTGATTTGCGAAATTCACGTACAGCAAGGTCTTTTTCCCAAGCAAAGATTCGCGCAGAATTCTCCTCGGCGGGATAATATTTAAACTCATCTCTTAAAGGCGATAAATTAAGCGCTTTTGTCGCTTCAGCCACGGCTTCGTCTTGTTCTTGTAACCGACGGACTAATTCTTGCTGTAACTCATTAAATTCATCAATGCTTAAGGCATAGGTATCGCCATACAAGCCTAATCCTTTATCCATATACCTGATTTCTTCTCTAACCAACCAACCATGATTTCCCCATAAGTCGATGTCTAAGCCCACCTTTCTTTTTATGTGCCGTAAAATAGACGTACTGGTACTACTTACTCCATAAAATCCCCACGCACTAAGGACTTCAATCTTCTGGGTGTGCGTGTCAATTTTTGATATCAACAAGGCATTATGCCAAAAAGGATTGCTTCCAGCTTGCATATCAAAGGAACAAAATGTTACCAGATACCCCATGGCTAAACTCCCGTTCAGAGACTCAAGGCATTATCTATTTATACGTTTGATGAGCTTTAAAATGCGATACCCGACTTAAAGCTTTTGGTGCTTAATAAAAGAGGGCGAATAGCCCTCTTGTTTAACTTAAAGGATTTTCAAGAGCTTGATTCATTTGCTCGAAGGCTTGTTGTGCGGGCACAAAATCAGGATATTGGGTTACGAGATGCTTGAGAATACGTCGGGAGTTTACCTCATCACCCCGATTCCACTCGTTAAGCGCATCTAAATAAAGCAAGTTAGCCGCCTCGCCGGCAACAATTGGTGCTCTATCTAAAACCAGGGGCTCGATAAAACTTACGCGTGATTGTGTTTGTGCTTCCAGGCGTTGCAGCATTTTCCGTGCTTGCACATTGCCATTATCACTTGCTTGTTGTAACCATTGTTTCGCTTTTGCTGCGGAACGCTCACCTGCGGTACCTTCAAGATAATAATTTCCTAATTGATACTGTGCATAAGCATTCTGCCTTGCGGCTAATTGTTGATAATACTGGGCAGAAATTTTAGGATCTTTAGTAACTCCTAAGCCGTATTGATACATACGTGCCAGAGCAAGCATCGCTTTCTCATTATTTTTATCCGCAGCTGCCTGGTAATATTTAACAGCTTGTGCAAAATCGAGCGTGGTCGATACGCCTGTTTCCGACATCAGTCCTAATTCGTAAAGCGCCTGAGGATCACCCGCATCGGCTGCCTTTTTATACCACGATAAAGCTTGCTTCTCATCTCGTGGCACGCCTAGGCCCATAAAATAAATTTCTCCCAGTTGGCTCATTGCATCCGGTATTTTATCCGCCGCCGCAAGAAATAGCTCACGCGCTTTGGCATAGTCAACTGCAGTTCCTTTACCATAAAAATACATCAACGCTAAGTTATAGGTACCCAAGGGATCATTTTTCTGTGCAGCCATTTCATAGTCTTTGAGGGCTTGTGCATAATTATCGTTGACTGTTTCTTCAATAAAACCTAAAGCGACCCAAGCTTCTGGATAAACTGCAGCCGCTTTTTCATACCAGCTTTTTGCTTGCTCATAATTGGGCTCGCCCGAGGCACCTATCTGGTAAAATTGCGCCAGTTGATATTGTGCGGTGGGATTTCCTTGCTCCGCAGCTGCCGTATACCAACGCTGAGCACTGGACATGTCAACAGCACTACCTAAACCTTGAGCGTCCATATACGCAAGTTTTAATTGCGCCGCCGCATCGCCCTTTGCCGCTAAACCCTGATAGATTTCACGTGCCTGCTTCATTTTCTCAGCATCGGTATTTGCGGATAAGTAATAATCAGCGAGCACTAAACCTGCATGATTGTTACCCAATTCATAGGCATGAACTAAGTCTGGCAAAAATTCTTGGCCAGACTCTTTTTGCAAAACCGCCATGTTAAAATCAGCGTAAGAAAATTTCTCAGTCGCAGCTTGTTGTAACTGTGCCATCGCTTTGTCTTTATTTTGCGTAAGTCCTTTCCCTTCAGCAGCATAGGTGCCCAAGATAAATTGACTTGGCGCATTGTCGCCCGCTTTCTGATACCACTGGATTGCCTGGTTATTATCAGCTCCTGTTCCTATACCACGGTCGAGGAGTAGGCCTAACAGTAAAGCCGCCTTATCATTTCCCGCCTCAGCCAACTCTTTAGCCGTAGTAAAGGCGCGCTGTTGTCGTTTATTATCAACATCCATGGCATCGTAAAATGCCAGGGGCAATAACGCGTTTGCGATACCGCGATGAGCAGCCCCTTGATATAATTCGCGAATGAGCTTATTTTTTTGTTGTTTTTCTTGCATACTGCCATCGTCAGGCGCCATAGCCAAACGATTGGCCAGAGTATACTCAGCAGGACCGTAATCGTTCGCTGCAGCTAAGTAGAGCATCGCATTAGCCTGCTGTGGATCCGCTTTAATCAACTCAACCCCTTCAGCTGAAGTGATTCCTTTCTCTAAAACATGCGCTAAAACATATTGGGAATTTTTATTTCCTTTAAAGGCAGCATCCATCAATTCATCCAGAGCAAGCTGATAGTCTTGTTTCGTTTTAGCACGTTTTAAGTACAAGACTCCTAAATTATACTCAGCTCCTAAGTGTTGCTGTTGCACCGCATTTTGGTAAAAAACAATGGCTGATTCATCATTGGGCGTTACACCAATTCCGTATTGGAACATTTGCCCAATTTCAAACTGGGCTTGCGCATCGCCTAATATTGCGCGGTTGTATAAATGATGAAATACCGCCATGGTGTTTACTTGGCGTTGCCAGCCCTCTGTCCATATATCCATAACATTTGCTTCAGTATCAGTCACTGGATAATATGCATCCAGATAAGGTGCTGGTAATTCTCGATGCGCAACAACAGGGCTATTCATGCGCAGTACTTCAGCAACAAGACGATTAGGGGTATAGACCGGATAAGTCCACTGATTATCCTCATCCTTGTGCGCCATTAATGCTTCATAAAACTGATTAATGGGAACGGTATTAGGCTGGACTAAGGAGAATTGTGGTTGAAAAATTTGTTGACGATTAATTGTTTTTAATTGGGGGGATTGATTATAAGCAAAATCCCCTAAAACAGCCGGGTTTTTCCAGGCTGTGAAAATTCCACGCATCTGATAAGCTGCTGTTTGTTCAAGATGAGCAGTGGCACCATTACTTAACCATAATGCCGCCTCAGCTAAGCCCTTGCCAGGACTATTATTTTTTTCTTCCTGATTGGCCAAATCCAGCCACTGTTTGGCAAGGTTCGCATCGGCATCAACACCCATTCCTTTCTGATATAATTCAGCCAGTTGGCGTTTTGCCGTCTGTGATCCATTTTGTGCTGCCTTTAAGGTCCACATAAATCCCATTTTAGGATCATGAATGGAGCTTTTCGTATCAAAATATAGAGACGCCAGTTCGAGGTACGCCGCAGGATTTTTACTCGCTCCAGCCTTATCAAACCATGTAAATGCTTTATCTTTTTTGTTACTCGCTAAATCGAGCTTACCCAGACGCACCATTGCTGGGGCATAGCCTTGCTCTGCTGCCTGGGTAAGTAGAGCCATCCCTTTATCGGGATTTTTTTCATAGCCTTTACCCTCTAAATACATTTCCCCTGCCAGCATTTGTGCTTGCGGATTATTGTTTGCTACAGCTTTATTGAGCCAGAGCATACCCAGCTTCTTATTTGCCGCATGCTTGCTGTTAATAAAATTTTGCGCCAGCGTATATTGTGCCACCCCATTACCATTTTTTGCCGCATCGATGTAATAGCGGGTTGCCATATCGGCGCTTTTTTTCACGCCGATGCCATACAAATAGGCTGCAGCCATATACATTTGCGCATCAACATCACCTGCTGCTGCCGCTTTTTTAAACCAAACCAGAGCCTGTTCCGGGTTTTTATCATGAATTAAAGCGTATCGTGCCAAAATTTGCATGGCAGGGAGATATCCTTTTTCGGCCGACTGAGTGAAATAGCGCAAAGCAAGTTGCGTATTTTTCAGTTGGCCATAACCGTAAAGATAAATGCGCCCCAAATAGTAATCAGCAACAGGATTTTTGCCACTTTCTGCTAATAGTTGCTGGGCGGCTTTATCATAATTTCCCAGCCGATACGCACTGAAATTATCGGCCATTGCTGTTTGACTGGCTGTTGCAAATAAGCATACCCAAGGCACTAGCGATTTCATGTGATTCTCCCCTCTCAATACGGCAAATTATTCTTTTTTGCACAGCTAATATGGCAATTATCTAGACGCCGGGTATGATGCCGTAATGCACCACGTCACTGACTGCGCCATTACGTGTGTTGCCATTGGATACCCAAAAATTACCTTTGTTATTTAAACCGAATTTAACGTTTACATATTCACAGACTTTTAAGGTTTGTGCACAATCCACGATCTTTCCATAAGCTTGTTTCCCATCGCCTAAGGTGCAAATAAATTTCACACTAGGCTCTCCTGTAGCTAAAGCGGCCCACTGATTGGGACCGATCGTATGGTTTACCCGGGTGGAATATTCACTGTCCTCATCACGCATCTGATAGAGGCTTATAGTTTGCGGCAAGGTGTTGTAAAAAAAATATAAAGATTGCAGCGCCCCCTCTTTACCCGGATGTAAGGACACCACACGAAGATAAAAATCATAACCTACGGGCCGACAACCTATCGGGAATCGCATTTCTTCTCGAGCCGCTTTTTGCTCTTTGCTCATAACCTGTGCTTTAACGGGTTCTGCCGCGAATGCTGGAAGGCTAATAAAAGCTGCAAATAAAAGTGATGAGTACTTAGCGCTCGTATTCATTATATGTTCTCGCTCTCATTGATGGGTCGCACAACAACCACGGTGCCTAGGAAATTATTGCGCTCGCTGGATAATTCCACAAACTCATGGTTGAGCCATTTAGCATCCTCAGTGAACATGCGTACACAGCCATGGCTTGCACGAATCCCAGGAATATCATCAGAACCATGTAAGGCAAAGCCTTTATGAAAATACATGCAATAAGGCATTTTTGCGCCCCCTTTCCCAATGGGAAAAACATCAGAGGTACATTTTTCGTTCTCTTTACTGAAGACGCGGAAAATCCCCGTCAATGTGCGGCACGAGCGATTCGCGTCGGGACAGCGATCACGACCTGAGGATATTGGTCCCCAACGTAATAAATTACCCTGAGCGTCATAGGCAGCCCAGGCTAATTTATCTTGATCGACAATGATTTCTTTTTGACGTCCATCATTTATTTTTAACGGAAACGGAGAGACATCAAACATATTCACATAAGCTAAATTTTTGGGAACTGCAATGACTTTCCCCGCCCAAAGATGATTATAAGTTCTGTTGATTCTTTGTACGATGTCGCGTTTTTCAGGGTCGGGAAAGAGGCTATCCCAAGTTTGCCCTGCCTCCACTTTAATACAATCATATTGCGGATACCCACATAAACCGGTTCCGTAAAATCCGGCATTCGCCAAGGCACCCAGGAACATCAGCCCCATAAACAGAACAATTTTTTTCATAGCCGCCCCTTATCGATTACCTGCTTAAATGAATATGCAAAAACCATGCACAAGATGCTGTTTGCAGGCATCTTATTATTCTGTAAAGATATAAAGTAAGTGTAGTATTAACAAGTGGATTTTTACCAGCAGAATTGTATTTAAAAACAAGGATCGCGAACAATTGCTACTGATCTAATCGCTTAGTTTAAATAAAAGCCAATAACTACAAAAAAAAACCCGAAAATCGTGAGGACGTCATTTAGCTCGTTTTATTTTTGAATAAATGAGGGCATAATGTACACTTTAAATCTTTAAGGAACACTCATGGGTTTTTTAAATCCCTTTCACGGTCTAATTGAGACAACGAAATATCCAAACGCGCGCGCTTATCGAACGAGTTTCTGGCAAAAAACAAAAGACACCTTCGGGGTATTTTCAGGAAGTACGCTCGGTTATCGGCCCAATCCCAAACATTTTGGACTTTTGGATTATTTTACCTTAGGCATTCACTATTATATTCAGAAAAAACTCTACGAATCTCTGAACAATGCCAGTAACCTAGGGTTGATTATTTGCATGAGTATATTGCATGCGCTCTGGTGCTTACCGCGAATTTTGTTTGGTTACGCAATGACTTTTTTGAGCATGCCCGGCATATTATTTGCGACAATGCTTACATTTTCTGGAAGTCGCATGAAAGAAGAATTATTAGAAACTGCGATTCATCCTGCTGGTGTTGACCTGTACTTGTGCTCAAAATTACCCTCCAATATGGAGTTATACAATACGGGAGATTTATTTTATGTTCCCAATAAGGAAACCACGGTCTTATATTGTCTCGACGAAAATCAAAATCTAAAACCCTTAGAACTCCAAGAGGACTTGAAGCAGATTAAACACGTAAGTTCTGCATTGGAAACCATAGGGGAAAAGCCATTGGCTATTAAAATTACTTATCTAGAATTAAAAAAGTATATTCAAGAGACCGCTTTAGTTAATAGAAAATTGCACGCCATGATTTCTTGTTTAAATGTTTTAGACAGTAATAATCCTGCAGAAGTCGACATAACCGATGGATTAATTCATATTAAGCTTAAAAATAAGCGGAAAATCGGGGCAGATCCTGAATTTTATTTGAATCCTAATCAAGAAACCCATTTAAGATTCTTCAAGACACTCTGCCAACTGAACATTGGTAATGTAGAATATATTAGCGAAAACAACCCATCTATTAACGCCACATTTACCACCTCGGTAGCAGGCTCTCAGTAAAACTAAGTTTGGTTATTCATTCCTTGCAAGTTATCTAATCCCCTACTTGCAAGGAAGCTTACAAATTAATGATGAGAAACAAACCGCTCTTCTTGCTCTAATTCCTCAGCTAATTCTTTACTAACTCGGGCAAGCATTTCTAAATCATAGTGTCCCCTATCTGCATTATCTTGCAACTTTTTATAATCATCCCTTATTTCCTGCCAGTGGTCCTCATCGACAATACGTTGCACATCCACCAGTGAGTCTTCAAGTTTTGATAATTTTTTTTGAAATTTAAATTTTCGCTCTGCATCGGGTTTATGAGGACGACAAACCAAATACAAGATTATGAGCACTAGAGGAATGATCATAAGAATTCCCAACCCAATCCACCCAGATATGCGGTATTGTTGTAATTGATTCTGGGATAAATTATTCACGGATAAATTATTTACAAAGAGATAGGGGGAACGGGCCTGACACTCAGGGAGATGAATTTTAGAGTCAGGAGGCAAATCTTGAGTTAATGACTGCTCTGACAAAAATAAAACTTTTTCGGGAGGGCGCGGTTCTGGTAAATTTCTTACGTTATGATGCAATTTTATCCAACCATGAATTTCTTCAATTAATCGATTCAGCTCCTGTGCCTGATGCGCCACTGCCACAACGTTCGTACGCTGACTTTTTGCCTGATTGAGATAACTATTAATTTGCGCAATATTTTCCTTTATTAACAGTTGTGTCTTTTGAATCTCATGACTGGTTGAAGGAAATTGCGACATAGTATCTTGATTTTTAATAAACGTTCGTCGTTTATCGGTTTCACCACGAAACATCTTCCGCAATAGAGGCATCTTTTGTTCTTCCTGGATTGCCTGATAGTAGGTTTGTGTATTCACGTGTAAAATCTTACCAATATTACTCGTGGCCTCTTCCACTAAGGCACTAATTTGTTGCATGAGTTGTAATAACTGCTCCCTAAACTGATGCACCGTATATACCTCTCCGGCCTGGCCTAAAAAGTGAATAGTTTGTTCAAGAATCTTTTCAAAATGTGATAATTGATTCAGGTGGGTAATTGCTCGACCGTAATCCTCCAAAATTGCCGGATCATTCGTTATCAAGGAAAAATCAGCACAGGTTTTTAATTGCTCAGCAGTTAATACAAACGCTTGATCGTCTTTCTTAATCAACTCATTTTTATTTTGCGCACACGATTTGGCAGCAAGTGTTGGATGTTCTTTTAGATTTCCATTGATTTGCGTATCAAAACCATATGGGTGAGGATTAACTTTTTGGGGACTTAAGCCAAAATGTAAGGGCAAATTACATTCAAAGGAAAATTGATGAATATTTTTATTCAGCTGTACCATTAATTCTTTTAAGAGTTGCGATTCGAAAAGATGATGCAACATCGGTAAAAAATCCTCATCCAGTTCAGCGCGTAGATTGGCGAGGAATAAGCGATCTGAACCGACAACAGGCGATATTTTAGTCTCTATCGTGCGTACGTAATGAATTAAGTGCTCAATTTGTTTTTGTGTGTATTCAATATGATTATTCTGGCTCATTGCACGCAGCATACGGACTAAGTCAAGCAATACAAAATTAAAGGGTTGATTCAAATGGCTTATGGGAAGATTTTTATTTCTTATTAGCAAATAATCACCAATTTTCTGCATGACGAGAAATAATTGCGGCCATGCCAAATGTTGATGATCAACTGGCTGCACAAAAAAATCCTCGTAAGCTAATTGCTGCCGCGGTCTATAGGCATCACTAAAAAACCAGGAATGCTCATAATGGTTTATTAGCGCTTGCTCATCCTCGGCAAACCAGGAACTGGGTGTGGCCAAATAATCTTGATGAATTCCTGAGTGCGCTCTTGTTTTTATTATCCAGGTGCGTAACTCTAATTCCGCCTCCGTATAACAACTTTCTGCATGGAACCAAAATCGCGTTTTTTTTGGCATGGGTTGGTAATTAACTGAATACTTCCTTGGTCCGCCCATAATCCTCTCCTTGATTATTCTTTGTGGGTGGTTTGCATCGTGCACCGCTTATAATCAATGCAAAAACTACGCCTTATCGTCATTCTCCATTAATTTTTTAAGTAAAATATTCTCGTCATTAATAACAAGATTCATCATCCGCTCAATGTCCATGGCAATTAATTTTTTTGCTGCAGGCGTTATTGGGCCATTTAAAGAAAGTTGGTATTCACCCTCCTGATTTTGTGAAAAATAAATCCACAAGGTTTGATTACCAACCGGTCTATCCATACATGCATAGTGTCCAGGGTAAAAATAGCTTAAATTAGCGAATTCCCTTGAAGGAGGCTCTTTGGCAAAAAAACTCGGAGTGATACTCAAAATTATGCGTAAATGAGCTGGTTTTAACAGCGGCAAATTTAAATGCAGCCACGAATTTATTTTATTTTTCCACGCTAACCCATGGCGGTTCGCAGCAAATTTGCTCAAATATTCAAGATAAACGCGTGAGGTTAACGGACGCATACCTGCTTTCTTGAACCTATCTCGGAATTTCCAGTGATAATAAAGGTAATGTCCATATTGAAACCAAGTAAGCTGCTCATTAGCTAAACCTTGATTTTTTATAAAATGAGAGCAGTTCTGATAAGATGCGGCTTTGTCTAATTGCTCTTCAATAATTTTCAATTGCTCTTTATAAAGCGTGGACTTAAGCGATAAATTCAACCGTTTATAGTGTGCAAATAGACCCGCAACATCACGATAGCGACTACCCTCACGCCCTCCATGGATTAAAGTAATGGGCAGAGAGGAATTGGTGTTCATTCTGTAAAAAGCCAGGTGCACTAAAGAAATTAAACCGGTACTTACATTGATATTTCGCTGCTGGTGCCAGGTTATAAAAGCATGAACTGTATTTTTTGGTAACGTAAAATGATAAAGATTTTGCATCTGTCCGATTGCATCCGGCAGATGATATCGTTTAGTAAATTTGGGTAAACAGAAGCCCCGATTGTAACGACGCCAAAAATTAAGTTTTTCATGTAACTGATGATTAAACGATTGATTATTCATTTGCACATATTGTATGAATTCATGATTCATTTGCGGTGCAGGTAATTTTTTGCCTTGATGCAATAACTCATAAAAATGTTTAAACTCGGCAAATAAAATCTCGCATGTCGTATCATCCGCAATAATATGCGGAATGACTAAATGCATCTCATGTGTTTCCTCATTAATTTTATATAAATAAACGCGAAGCAGTGGCGGTTGCTCTAATGGAATTAGTTTTAAAATATTGTATCGGAACTCGCTATTAAGTAACTCTTGATTGGGCTGTTTGAACGACCAATCCTGAACTTGTATCTGAAAAATACCTTCCTTTCTTAACGTTTGTTGTACATTATCCTGCGTAAATGCAAGCCATAAAGCCCCTTGATTTGCAGCAACTAATTTGAAAGCATCATTGACCCAGGACACATTCATTGCACCTCGAAGCTGAATTTGCATACCCACATTGAAACTAAAATGGTACTGGTTTAAAACCCAAAAAATATATTGAAAATCGCAAATGGTCTGAGTTTGATTGACTGGTGGTGATGAGACAGGCAATTGAACAGGAGCCGTGGAAGGTAATGAACTGAGTTCCTGCATTATTTTTTGTGCAATCGTTTCTACAGAAGGATTATTGATAAAGTATTCTATAGGAAGGTTTAATCCGGGACACTGAATCTGGTCATGAATTTTGTTGCGTAACTCCAAAGCCATCAAGGAATCGAGACCCAGACTGATTAATCCTTGATTTTTAATGGCGGCATAATCATCTGACTGTAAAATGGAGCCCGCCAATGCACACACCAAATCCCTCAACGTTTCCAAACGTTGCTGATGCGACAGCTCTGCTTGACCCGCAATGAGATGGGGAGGAGAGCCCTGAGTATTCGCCTCAGGTTCTTGTACAATTATTCTATTGTCATGAGATTGGTTAATATTATTACGCGGCTGAGGCCAGTATAATTGGCGATCAAAACAATAATAAGGAAGCACCACTTTTTGACCATAATACCCGATCTGCTCATAGAATTTTTGCCAATCTACGTCATGTCCCTGTAAATAAAGCCCCAAATTTAATTTAATCGCTGAAGGAACCTTAAATAATTTAGACTCAGCATCCCAAGATGCGGCAAAATTTTGTTGTTCCAGTAACTCTGCAGCCTCGGGGGCAGTCGTTGCAGTCACTGCAATTCGATAAGTAAAATGATCACGGCCTGTTGCTGCAGTAAAACAAATATCTGCGAAGCGAGCCGCAGTGTTGTGTAGATACTTGATGTATTTGCTGATCAATGCCTGAAGCGCTGGTTTTGATTTCGCAGAGAGAACCAGGGTTGATGGTGTTACCAGAGGCTCTGGTGGTGATTTATCCTGTATATATTCCCCGATCAGGATATGGGCATTGGTGCCACTAAAACCAAACGCATTCACTGCTGCATAGCGCGCACCCTGCACAATCCACGGTTGCGTTTCTGTAGGAATAAGTGCATGGTTTAATTGAATATGGGGGTTGAGCCGCTGGAAATGTAAATTTTTATAAATGGTTTGCTCTTGTATACTTAGAATCACTTTAATGACACTGGCAATACCTGAAGCACTTTCTAAATGACCGATATTGGTTTTTACTGCGCCTAAATATAGAGGAGTACGATCGGTTCCCTGGCCATAGACTTTATTTATCGCGTGCACTTCAATAGGATCACCTAAAGGCGTGCCGGTGCCATGAGTTTCGAGGTAGGTAATCTCCTGCGGTTTAATCGATGTTTGTGCTAACGCTGCAGTCATGACCGCCTCTTGACTGGTGCCGCGGGGAACGGTTAACCCCGCAGCTTTTCCATCATGATTTACAGCAGAAGCTTTAATTACTGCCAACACATGATCCTTATCACGAACCGCGTCTTTAAGTCTTTTCAAAAAGATTACGCCACATCCTTCACCCCGCGCATAACCATTAGCATCGGCGTCAAAGGTTTTACACGCGCCATCAGGAGATAATGCCTTTGCTTTGCTTAGGGTAATGTTTGACTCGGGTCGCAATAAAACATTGACCCCTCCCGCCAGAGCATAATCCACCTCACCATTTTTTAAACTCTGGCAGGCATAGTGAATAGCTACTAAAGAAGAAGAGCATGCGGTATCAATGCTCAATGCAGGGCCTTTAAAATCAAAAAAATAGGCCACTCGTCCTGGAATCAGGTTGAGAACATTTCCTGTAATGGAATAAAGGTTGAGCTCATCATCATTAAATCCGGCTTGCTCTAAATGTCCATAGAATTCATTGGGCCCCACTCCGGTAAAAACGCCCGTGCGTGAACCGGATAAACTGGATGGAGGATAGTTGGCATACTCAATCGCTTGATAAGCACATTCAAGAAATAATCGCTGCTGCGGCTCTAATAATCGGGCTTCACGTGGACTAACACCAAAAAAAGCGGCATCAAATTCTTTAATAGAACGGATAAGTCCCATCTTATTAACATAAGATTTCCCCACCGCGTCAGGATTCGGATCATAATACAAATTATTATCCCAGCGCTCAGGGGGTATGGTTTGCATACCATCGCGACCTACATTTAACAACTCACGGTACGCATCAATGTCAGCAGCTTTAGGAAAATTACAACTCATACCAATAATTGCAATATCTTTTTCATCCACCACAGGGGAGGTATTGAGTATTCCCGCACTTAATTTTTGTTCTAATTGTTGATGGATAAACTCGGTAAGTTTTGTAATCGATGGGTAATCAAATACTACACTCACCGGCAGTGACAACACGGGTTGCAGATTTTTTTTAAGTTTGGATGCTAACTCCGTCATCATGAGTGAATCAAAACCCAACTCAAAAAATCCGGCACGATGGTCTAAATCAGGACGCTCTAAAATCTCACAACATAGTTCATTTACCAGTTCCTGGCATGCACGTAAACGCTGCTCTGCATCCATCGTGCGATAATGATCGCCCCATAAAGCCGGTTTATCGGATAATGATGAAGCGCTATTCGTAGGTTTATTATTTAATTTATCCCTCAGTTCGCGGTAAAAATTGGGCGCAGGTTGCGGTACAAAATCCAACATAAACCGTAAATAATCTGGAGAAATAATCGCCTGCTCCCGCGCTGACGAGCGCAAAAGTGCTTTTAGAAAACTTAATCCTTGAGCATTGGTAATGAGTGTCCCTTGTAAGCTCGTCACTTGAGCACGTGCCTTAGCCATACCCGTTTCACCCCAGGGGCCCCATTGAATCGCTAATCCCGTTAATTGTTGCTGATGTCGTTGCGCAATTAATGCGTCACAGAAACTATTTGCACCACTGTAAATCGATTCACGATTACTGCCAAAAACTGAAGAAATGGACGAGTAAATAATAAAAAACTCTAATTTCATTTCTTGCGTCAACTCATGTAAGTACCATGCTCCACGTACTTTCGCGGTAAAAACAGTGTCTATGTCTTCATCGGTATGCTCCAGCAGGGGTTTCTTTACCCCAAGGGCCGCTGCATGAATAATTCCTCTGAGTTGTCCATCACCATTTAATTCCAGCAACAAGGAGCGAACTTGCTCTTTATCAGTTAAATCTGCCGATTTGCCAAGCAAAGTTCTTCCCGGATAAAGGGCGCGAATCCTCTCTATGTCTTGTTGCACCTGGGGTTGATGAATTGTTCGCGCACAGAGGATCACTTCTTGCGCCCCTGCAGCAAATAATGCTTGCGCACTCACTAACCCCAGACCGCCGCTTCCTCCCGTGATTAAAAAGCGGCCACGCCCGTAAAGGTTGGGTTTTGTATCCAGCAAGGGGCGTGTTTCTAATCGTGGTACCCAACGCTTATGCTGGCGGTAGGCCACAATATGTTCCCAGGAGTCTCTTACATTGTGTACTAACTCGTTGTGTAATTGCTGCACCAGAGCAGGCGTTAATGTCTCTGGAAAATCAATTAATACCGATTGCAATTGAGGAACTTCCAGGGCTAATGTTTTACAAAAACCAACGAGCGCACTGGCACTTAAATTTATCTCTTTCGTGACGAGCTCAGGGAGTGCATTCGTGGTGACGACAATGAGCCGTAGTTTTGCATCGCTGTAGGTTTTAATACACGCCAGAAACTCTTTCATCAGGTTTTTTTGTTGTTCTAAAAAATTTTCTCCATCGGCAATCGTCCCATAAGGTGCAACAAATAGAATCCCCTGCAACGAACTGGGTAGTGCGCTTGTGGTGGTTGTTATTGCAAAGCCTTGCTGTTCCAATAGTGGTTGGCATGATGAATTGCCGAGTAATAACCAGGTTCCAGGAACCTTTGTATTGTTGCTTTTCGGTAACGGGCGCTCCTCCCATTGCACCTGATAAGACCAATCACGCGGTAATAAGGTTTCTTTAATCCGTTGATTCTCTTTAAAAGAAAAATCTTCTCGAATAAATTCGTAAAGAGGTAATTTGACCTTCTGTACCTGTGGAGCATACTCTTTATAAAATTGCTCCCAATCCAGTATAAAACCTAGCTGATACGCAGCCTCCATCTGGGGCAAAGTATGCCAATGATGTTGCGGTTTATGCTCTTTCTTGATACAATAAATTTCATATTGATTTTGGGTAATCCGTCTTACCGCCTCCTCTTTACTCTGGGCACGAATCGCTACTCGATAAAGAAAATGGGTACGACCCACAGCAGAAGTAAAACAAATATCAGCAAATTGTGCCTGCGTGTGCGTAAGAAAAGTTGCATACTGGGCCAATAAAAGATCTAAAGCTTGACGATTTTTTGCAGAGATAAGTAAAAGAGATTCCGGAACTGCTGCTGGTGGTTGCATTTGTATAGGGGGGCTTTCTTCGAGGATCACATGAGCATTGGCACCACTAAACCCAAAAGAACTCACACCGGCGATTCGCAAGCCCTGGGGTTTAGGCCATTGCATGGTCTCAAGGCTAATCTGCGTATTTTTAAGTTTAATCTCGGGATTAAGTGATTTAAAATTTAAATGTTTAAATAGGATGTGATGCTGCAAACTCAGTATGGTTTTAATCACTCCAGCAATTCCCGAAGCACTTTCGGCATGACCAATATTAGTCTTTACTGAACCCAAGTATAAAGGGTGCTCTTCACTATGATCCTCTGCAAAAATTGCCATCAGTGTATTGGCCTCGATGGGATCGGCTAGCGGGGTTCCGGTGCCATGGGCTTCAATTAAATCCACCTCAGCAGGGCTTAATTTAGCCTTTGCTAAAGCACGACGAATCACTTCTTCCTGAGCCACGGCATTCGGAACCGTAAAACCACCACTTTTGCCATCACTGTTGATCGCAGAGCCACGAACCACGGCTAGAATCGTATCCCCATCATTCATCGCACTGCTTAAACGCTTGAGTACCAATACCCCACAACCTTCACTACGAGCATAACCATCTGCGTCGATACTAAACGTTTTGCAAAGACTTTCCGGTGAGAGCATTCGCGCTTTAGAAAGGGTTATATTGGAATCAGGCATCATTAAGATGTTAATGCCTCCAGCCAGGGCCATATCACAATCACCTGCTTGTAAGCTGATGCATGCATTGTGAAGCGCAGTCATGGAGGAGGAACACGCGGTATCAATCGCTTGAGTCGGACCCTGTAAATCAAATACATAGGCAACACGACCGGGTACGGCATTTAATACGTTACCCGTAGCAAAATAAATATTAAAGTCATCAAGTGTGATTCCTTGGCTCGTTAACCAATCTGGATACTCATTGGTGCCACAGCCTACAAAAACTCCGGTGCTACTGCCTTTAATTTTAGGTAAAGGTATATTTGCATCTTCCAGGGCATGGTAGCTGGTCTCTAGAAAAACGCGTAATTGCGGCGCCATAAATTTGGCTTCACGTGGGCTGACATTAAAAAAGTCAGCATCAAAAGATGAGACGTTCTGAATTAATCCCAACTGCTTAATATACAATCGACCGGCAGCGTGTATATCCGGATCGTAATATTGTGCATTATCCCAGCGGTCTTTGGGTATATCCTGCATTCCCGAACGTCCTTCCAGGAGCAAAGAATAGAACGCATCCGTATTTTCTGCCTGCGGAAAACGGCAACTCATCCCGATGATTGCAATCGGTTCTTCATGGAGTATATTCACCACAGGTTGTTGAGCCACCGGTAACGGTAACAGAACGGATTGTAGATAAGAGGCTATTTTTTCTATAGTCATATACGATTTTATTTGTGGATAAAATCGTCGTCCTAATTCCTCATACAGTTGCTGCCCAAAAGCCGCTATTTGCTCCTCAGTCATCTGAAGCTCAAGCAAATCTTCATGATCTGAATGTTGGCTCATCGTGGGAATATATGCGTGTAAAATTTGCCTTATTTTATCTTTTAGCAGGCTCAGTTGTGTTCCACGATCTTGGGTGGGAAGGTTATCTAACCAATGTCGACTTGAGGGTAACTTACGCACTTCATGCCAATACGATTGATGTGCAAAAGTATATCCAGGTAATGATAGAGGTAGGTATTCTGTTTTTATTGTAATATTTTTTCCAGCCAGAAACTCTTGCAGTATAATTTCTGCATGGTCACCTACGATACTTGATGTTGTCTCAGGAACGATATGGTGTATTACCCATGGATGATGCTCAAGTTGGGTAATTAGGTCTTCGCGAGTGTGTACAAGTAATCCTAAGCGATAGGCGTAATGATCGCGGCCATTGATCAGATTAAAACAGATATCACTCAAAGAGGCCGATGTTTGCGACAAATACTGCACATATTGCTGCACCAGGAGCCGCAAGGATGTTTCGCTTTTTGCAGAAAGGATAAAACAGCAAAGCGATTCGGCAGCAGGTTCCCTGGATGTTTCTCGTGGTGGCTCTTCCAGGATAACCGTGGCATTAGTGCCCGTGAAACCAAAATTGTTAATTTGAATGAAGCGTTTTCGATGCGGTTGGTAACAAAAATCTTGGGCAGAATCAGGAAATACAGCAGGTATTTGTTTCGGGTTTATTCGTTTATTAGGCTCAGTGAAATGTAAATTGGGCGGAATTAATTCGCGCTTAAAAACCTTGAGCGCTTTAATTAAAGAGGTCATTCCAGATGCGGCCAGAGTATGACCAAGATTACTTTTTACCGCACCAATTATTAGAGGATTCTCAAAGCTATGCCGCCCCTGATGGATATGCGCAAGTGCATTGAACTCAACTGCATCCCCTAATGCAGTACCGGCTCCATGCGCCTCAATATAAGAAATATCTTCCGGTTTAAGACCCGCTTGTTCTAAAGCACCCTCATGCATGGCAATTTGTGCCTGCAAATTTGGAGCGGCAATTCCACGGGGAGTATGTCCATCTTGATTCATAAAGACACTTTTTATCAGTGCATGAATTTTATTACCTGCACTTTGTGCATCATATAAACGCTTAAGGATTACAACGCCACATCCTTCGCTATGAATAAATCCATCACCCTCGGCATCAAAACTTCGACATTGGTTTTTTTCAGAGAGCATGTTGGCTTTAGTAAATCCAATATAATTTTCGGGTAATAAACTGAGGTGTACCCCACCCACGATGGCTAAATCACATTGCCCTTGCTGCAACGCAGTGACCGCCACACTTAATGCCGCCAAAGAAGAGGAGCATGCGGTGTCAATCGCCATGCTCGGTCCTTTTAAATTCAGGACATAACTCAATCTACCTGCAATACCCCCTTGAGCAACTCCGGTTAAGGTATAACCATTAAATTCGATCTGATCTTTTATATTGAGCTGACTGTAGTCTTGGGTTGAAGCACCACAAAATACCCCCGTATTCGTATTATCTAGGGATGATGGTTTTATGTTGGCGTCATTTAATGCATGAATGGCAGTTTCAAGAAATAGGCGTTGTTGCGGATCCATCTGCCGTGCTTCAGCCGCTGATATTTTAAAAAAAGCAGCGTCAAAATATTCAGGGTGTTGAATAAATCCCCCTTTTTGACTAATCATTTTATCGGGTTTGCTGCGGTCTGAATCGAAATATTCAGCATTAGGCCAACGGTTTTCTGGCACCGCTCTTATGGCTGATTGCTTTTGTAGTAAAAAATCAAATAATGCTTCCGGTTCATCAAGATCATGCTCAATTCCTGGAAAACAGCAGCCCATACCTATGATTGCTACGGCATCTTGTAGCGTTTTGTTCTTAAATGATTTTTTAGACACAAATGAGCCTCTCAATAATAAACTCGGCATTTTTTGCAACGCAAAAAATACCTTAACAATTATAGAGTGAACACGCAATCAGACTAAGATTCGTATTTATTCAGGATAATTAGTGCATTGTTAATTTTTAACTCTGATTGTTCCCCACACCAAAGATAGGATGAATCTTTTTATACTGATTCTTATTTAGTTTTAGCACATAAGTGAGCGTTCTGCTGCGAATACGCCAAGAACTGGATTAGAGTCGCTCGGTCATACAGGAGTATAATAGCCTTTGTCCTTCATGGGGCTGTTTTCCATGCATCATCGTATAATTATCAACGATCATAAAATCTCCTGCTTGCCAGCGCATAACCTTGATATGGTTTTGCAGAATCTCGTTAATACGTAAAATGTCCTTTTTGCTAAAGGATTCACCGTTACCGTAATGACAAACCAACGGAAATATATCTTGAAACATCATGTAGCGTGCGGCAACATAACTAAGGCCGTGTAATGCTGATAATGACCCGTAAATCAAATTATCAAAATAATTAAGATAAGCTGCTGAGTTAAACCAGCATTTATTGCCATTTTCCGGGTGCTCCAACACCCCGGGCAGAGATTGAGTAACGATTAAATCATCTTTTTTATCAATCCACTTCCATTGCGCAAGGCCTGCTGCCAGTTTATTTTCGACCTCTGCGCGATTTTGTGTACCAAAATACTCTTGCCAGCGACGAGCGCTTCCCTCTCCTAAATTTTTTTTGAGCCAATTAGCCAACCAGGTATTCCCATGAAAGAATTGTTTATAAATAACACCATAAGCATCGATACGTCGGCTAATATCCCTGGGCATCGCATCCCAGATACTTGCCGCATTGGCCAACAACGTGCCTCCTTTTTGCTCTGGTGGTTGGGCGCAGCAAAAATAAAGATGATGTGGTGGATTAATCGATCGGGGTTTTTCATGATGAAGAGGTAGCGGTATGTGTCCGGGTAAGTCACTTGAAGTATAGATATCATCACTCAATATCGTTCGTGGTAGATCATAATCTTGAGTATCACAGCGGCTTCCTAAATTACAGGCCGTAATCGCATCAGAAAACATCTGCACACTGATGCAATTAAATCCACGAAATAGTAAAGCCCCATGATTTAAGACACGTTGCGTGAGCTCTGGGTGATGGTCCTGAATGAGTGTTATCAAATCCTGTGATTTTAGTTTATGTGCGTTAAGGACAGGTAAATTCAGCTCCGGAAGCATCGTTATTTCCAAACCCATTGAACCCTCCTATTAGAATTACTTCAACGCTTTTAAAAATAGAGGCCTTGTTTCGTAAAATAATGATCCTGCATATTTTTGCTCACAAATTTCCTCATACACCTTAAGCATAGTTTTTAATAACGGTTCTTGCTGTTCTTTGGGTACTCTTTGCATAAAAGGAAGTGTTATCAATAGATTCTGAAAATGTCTCAAATTGGGTAAAGGAATTTGTAAAGTACGCAGTTCCGATTTGACGTTTCTAAATGGAATCCGCACCATAAGTTTAAGTAAATTAAAGTAGTAATCGCGATTAGCTTCCAGCGCATGTTGATAGGATCTTGCCAGTTCTCCATAGCGTTCGTGATGGGTGAGTTTCTCCCAAACTTGAAAGACGGAATTATCTGATAATGAAGAGAGCACCGCATAAAACTGTCCATCCCTCTTTAAAGTACGGTAGATATTAGGCAAGGACTGAGAGAGGTCTGTCCAATGTAAACACCAAAAGGATATTACGGTATTGTAGCGATCTTTTAGAATTTCTTGTTCTATATTTTGGAGCAGAAAAGCTAAATTAGCTCTGGAATAATGTTTTTCTGCATATTGAATCATGCTCTCGGAAGTATCAATGCCTACGATTTTAGCTTTTTTAAAGTGTGTGGCTAATTGATGCAAATACTGCCCATCCCCACACCCCACGTCTAATACAATTCCCTGCAAATCAAGTTCATATTCGTTACTGAAGAACTCATTTACTGAGGTTTGAAAATAATTTCCCTGAACATATTTGTCCGCATCCCAAGCCAAGATTTATCCAAATATTCTTTGAGGTATTATTAACTATACTGGAGGAAGCTCTTTTTTACAATTTTTGCACCCATAATGGGCGGAAAACGAAATGATTAATCAAATCACCCTACTCATGAAAATGGGCAAAAATACGCTCTGCAAGATGAGCATTAATTCCAGGAACTTTGGCTATTTCCTCTGCTGAAGCTTTTGCAAGCTCACGTAAACCCCCAAAGCGATGCAACAACGCTTGCCTTCTCTTAGCCCCCACACCCTCGATTTCTTCAAGCGTTGATTCCAGACGCTTTTTATGGCGTTTCTTTCGGTGTGCGGTTATGGCAAAACGATGCGCTTCATCACGAATGTGTTGCAGTAAATGCAAGGCTTTTGAGTTTTCTGGTAATTCATACTCCTGCTCACCTTTAAGCAGAATGAGTTTTTCCCAGCCAGCCTTGCGTGTTGGCCCTTTGGCGACACCTATGAGCATCACCTCTGTTACCTGTAACTGCTCCAACACCCTGCGTGCTACAGAAACTTGTCCTTTACCACCATCAATTATCAGCACATCCGGCAACCATTGAGCTTCGATTAAACGCTTAAACCGTCGAGTTAGAGCCTGCTCCATAGCAGCGTAATCGTCCCCTGGAGTAATTCCTTCAATATTAAAACGGCGATAATTTCTCGGGTTGGGGCCCTCTTGATCAAAAACCACACAGGAGGCCACAGTTGCTTCCCCTTGAGTGTGACTGATGTCAAAGCACTCCATTCTTTGGATGGGTTGCGCTAATTCAAGAAAATGCGCGAGGGCGTTAAAGCGTTCTTGCATCGTCGCATGTTTACTTAAATGATCTTTGACCGTTACGCGCAAATTATTGAGGGCAAAATCCATCCATCGTGCCTTTGTCCCACGGGGGTTTGTGATAATTTTGCACCGTGTCCCACGACGCTCAGTCAAAGCTTCCTGCAATGCATCGACATCCTCTAAAGGATGGTTGGTAATAATCATCGGGGGAATACGATCGGGATTATCTAAATAATAAAAGCTTATAAAGGCATCAAAACTTTGCTGCCAGAGTTCATGATGTTCCGGATCTGTTAAATCAAATCGAGGAATCGCGGGGAAAAAACTATGGTTGGCAAGTACCTGCCCTTCCCTGATGGTAACGCATTGGATACAGACAAAATCAGGTTTTATCTCAATCGCAATGGCATCAGCATCACCACTTAATTGCATTATTCCCTGCTGCTCTTGGACTAAGCGCACACTTTTTATCTGATCACGCAAAATGGCTGCTTCTTCAAATTGCAGATTGTTCACGGCATTTTCCATGCGCTCAACGAGATCATTGACCAGATCTTGACTTTTTCCTTGTAAGAAACGAATTGCATCGCTTACTGCACGACGATATTCATCCGGTGAAATATATTCCACACATGGGGCAGTACATCGCCGAATTTGATACTGTAAACACGGTCGCGAGCGTGCATTAAAATAACTGTCGCGACAATTACGAATTTTAAAAATTTTCTGGATTGCCGTGATGGTTTCTCGAATCGCACTCACACTGGGATAGGGACCAAAAAAATTCCCTCCTTTCGGCTTTTTTTTGCTGCGGATACTTTCAATCCGAGGAAAATCAGCGTGATCAGATAGATGAATATAAGGGTAGGTTTTATCATCTCGTAATAAAATATTATATTTAGGCCGCAGCGTCTTTATGAAATTGCTTTCAAGTAGAAGCGCTTCCGTTTCACTACGAGTGACAGAGATGGCAATAGAATTAATTTGACTCACTAAGGAGCGCGTTTTTGCACCCGTATTTTGTTTGTTGAAGTAACTGGTCACTCTTTTTTTTAAATTAGAGGCTTTACCAACATACAACACCGTGCCTTGTGCATCGAGCATGCGATATACACCAGGTTCATGGGGAAGTTTTTGCAAAAATTGTTTCAATTCAGGAGATGGACTTGTTTCGTTACTCATCAATATAAATTAATCATCAGAAGCTAAATCAATGGGATTCTCAATAATTCCGTGTCTTAAAGCCAAGTAGGTTAACTCGACATCATTTTTAATACCTAATTTTTCGAACGTACGATAGCGGTATCCATTAATTGTTTTCGAACTAAGGAACAACCGATCGCTGATATCCTGAACATTCATACCGCTAGTGATCATAAGCATCACCTGCATTTCGCGTTCTGATAAGATATTAAAGGGGGAACCTTGATCATCTTGCAGGCTATTGATTGCTACTTTCTGAGCGATTTCAGCACTAAGATAACGTTCACCTTTAGCTACTTTGCGAATTGCTGCAGCCATTTCTTCAGCGCCTGATTCTTTGGTGAGATAACCCATAGCTCCCAACTGTAACACTCGGGTGGGTAAAACATCTGAACACATAGCAGTTACCGCAATAACTTTAACATGTGGGTTGGATTTTTTTAAGCGACGGGTAACTTCCCAGCCATCGATACCAGGCATTTTCATATCGAGAAGAACGACATCAGGTGCATGTAATTTAACCAAGCTTAACGCTTGTTCGCCGCTCTCGGCGTCTCCTACTACCTCAATATCCGACAAATCTTCAAGTAATCGTCGAATTCCCATTCGAACCAGTGCATGGTCATCAACAATTAATACTTTAATCAAAAAATGCTCCTTGACCGTAAGACCAATGAACAACGCATAGGGGTCGATGTTAACAAGAGTGTGCGGTCTTTACAAGAGACAGACCGCTGTTCGCAGAAATACTCCTGCTGGAACTATCCCCCATGCTGCAACAATGAGTCAATAATGGTCCATGTTGTGCAATTTATACTTCTCTAATAAGTGTACACTATTCTTAATCTTTTAACAGGCGCGAATATGAATATTCGGATTACCCGGCTCCACAACAAATAAGGGAGGCAATTCTCCTAACTCACGAACCCGAATTAGCAATTCGCTAATTTCTGATAGTACAAAATCAAATAAAGTTTGAAAATTATCAATCACAAAATAGATAGGTTGTACTGTATCAATTCGATAAGGGGTACGAAAGGCAGTAATGGGATTAAAGAGGACGCGTAAAGGTATATCGCTCTCTACGCTATAGACCGTCTCATGTATAGATGACAAAATCCCTCCGCCATACGCGCGTAGCCCTTGATGGGTCTGAATCAGACCAAACTCTACTGTGAACCAGAACATGCGCTGCAACAAAGGCCAATCCACTTCAGGAAAATCAAGAACCCTTAGCGCGTAATCATGAATAAATTGTGCATATACAGGATCAGTAAGCATTGGACAGTGACCAAAAACTTCATGAAAAACATCAGGCTCTTTAACGTAATTTAATTCCTCTTCACTACGGATGAATGTTGCCACCGGAAAATGGCGCGTAGCTAATAACGTAAAAAACTCACGAGCAGAGATAAGCGCCGCTACCGGTGCAGTACGCCAGCCAGTAATTTTTTCTAAATGAGCATTCAGGTCGGGGACCTGTGGAATTGCTGCAGCGGAAACCCCCAATAGTTCCAAGCCATTGATAAACTCAGGACATGCACGTCCTGGAATCAGCTCCATCTGACGTTTAAATAAAATGCTCCAAATTTTATTTTCTTCCGCTGAATAGTGTACATAACCCTGAGCATCTGGTTGATGAGCTACGTAACGACTTGAAAACTCCATAAGTTCCCCTTGTTCAGTTTTTTTTAAATTATAAGCCTAATCGCAAATAATGAATGAATATTTTATAGCATGCACGTAAATTTGCTAAACAATTCAGCTATTCAGCACATTTATCCGTATGGAAAGCAAATACTGACAATTACGTTCTTAAAATTTGGCGTTCAGCGAAACTTTGCTATAAGATCAATTAATGTTAAATGTAAGGTTAAATGTTGAAATCCAATTATGGCCATTGCTCTACTTGCGACAGGGGACGAAATCGTTCATGGAGATACACTTAATACCAATGCGCATCACATCGCTCATACTTTAAGTTCAGAGGGATTGCCTCTAGGAATGCACATGGCGTGCAGTGATAAAGAATCCGATTTATTTGCCAGTCTTAATTTTTTAACCCAACATCATGATATTGTGATCATTATTGGTGGTCTAGGCCCAACTAGTGACGACATCACTCGTTTTGTCTTGGCAAAATTTACCCAATCACCCCTAGTAGAGCATGCTTTAGCATTGAACCACGTGCACGAACGCCTACGTCATGTGAAAATCCCCTTAACCGCGGGTAACTTACAACAATGTCTTTTCCCAGAGACCGCACAATTATTGCCTAACCCTAATGGTAGTGCCCTAGGTTGTGCTTATAAACACTCAGATAAGCTTTATATTTTATTGCCCGGTCCTCCAAAAGAATGTTTACCTATGTTTCACAATTACGCTTTACCCCTGCTGCAACAGACTGCACATAGTGAAAAACTAATATTAAAATGGCGGGTTTTCGGAATACCTGAAAGTGAATTTGCACAAAAAATGGAACAGGCTCTGACCAATATTAATTGCCAGGTGGGCTACCGTTGGGAATCGCCTTATATCGAATTTAAAGTGCGCTGTAGAAAAGAACTAGCCTCTTCAATTAAAGAGCTGATCGAACCCTTGGTGAAACCTCATATTATCAGTAATGTTGAGCACCGCGCTTCTGATGAACTACGTGAATATTTATTAAAAAGTCAGCAGCCTATTTCCATCTTTGATGAAGCGACAGGAGGGCTTTTACAACTTTGCCTATATAAACCAGGGCTTCATCATTTACTGCATTTTAATAACAGCAATCGAACAGATATTTATTTTCATATTAGCGGTTTGGAAGATTATTGGGAGCAAAAGCCTATTAATGGATATACTGATTTGAGACTTCAATACCATATTCACCAACAGGAAGGTTCGGAATCGTATCAAATACCTTATCGAACCCCTGCTGTGCTCGAGTATGCAACCGAGTGGCTAAGCTTCCGTCTCCTTCAAATCATCAATCAATTGCATTAGCTCATAACATAAGGCTTGAGTTCCTTCACCACTTATCGCAGACACAGCAAAAAATTTATTTTGCCAATTTAGGCCGGTAATAATTTCCTGGATGCGTTGTTCTCGCAAATCATGATCGGGAATCATGTCAATTTTATTCAAAACTAACCAGCGGGGTTTATTTAATAATTCAGGATCATACTCTGCAAGCTCGTTGATAATAGTTTGCGCAGAGGTAATCGGGTCACTTTCATCAAGAGGTGCAATATCGATAACGTGCAGCAGAACACAGGTACGCGACAGATGCTTAAGAAAACGGTGTCCTAAGCCTGCCCCCTCTGAGGCCCCCTCGATTAATCCAGGAATATCAGCCATGACAAAACTTTTATGCGTAGAAACGCTAACCACTCCCAAACCTGGGTGGAGCGTGGTAAAAGGATAATCAGCAACTTTCGCCTTAGAGCTGGAAACGGCTCTAATCAGTGTAGATTTACCAGCATTGGGCAAACCTAATAAACCAACGTCCGCAAGCACCCGCAATTCTAAACGTAGGTGTCTTGCCTCACCTGGAGAACCTTGCGATGTCTGTCGTGGAGCACGATTCACACTACTTTTATAACGGGTATTACCGAGACCATGAAATCCACCCTGAGCAATAAGCACGGGCACCCCCACCTCACGGATATCTCCTAATAATTCGCCGGTATCTACATCATAAATTAAAGTACCTACTGGAACTTTAATAATTAGATCGTCACCCTTCTTCCCGGTACAATTTCCGCCCATACCGGATTGGCCGTTACCTGCCTTATAATGCCGCATATAGCGAAAATCGATTAGCGTATTTAAATCACTACAGGCTTCGAAATAGACACTACCACCATCACCACCATCGCCACCATCAGGACCACCTTTGGGTACGAATTTTTCGCGTCTGAAGCTTAAACACCCATGACCACCGTGACCGGCTTCAACGCGGATTAGGGCTTCGTCTACGAATTTCATGATAGTAATACCTCAACATAAAAAAAAACCCCGCTACCGGGGTTGGCTTTGCAGCAAGAAGTCGCTTAGTTAGTCGCTTCTTGTTGTTCAGCTACAATACTTACATATTTGCGATTTTTATCGCCTTTAACCATGAACTTTACTTCACCTGGAATTAAGGCAAATAGCGTATGATCACGACCAACGCCTACACCATGACCTGCGTGAAAACGTGTGCCACGTTGTCTTACCAGGATTTCTCCTGCATTAACTAATTGTCCACCATAGCGTTTAACACCAAGGTACTTAGGATTCGAGTCGCGGCCGTTACGGGTACTACCGCCTGCTTTTTTATGAGCCATTATTATCCCCTATTTACTTTGTAATCGCAGTGATTTTAACTTGCGAATAATATTGTCGATGTCCCATCTGTTTCATGTGGTGCTTACGACGACGGAATTTAATAATTTTAACTTTCTTGTGACGACCATGATCCATAACTTCAGCTTTAACTGATGCTTTATCAACCAATGGGGCACCACAAGTGACCTTGTCACCATCAACCAGCATTAATACTTCTGAAAACTTGATTTCGTTACCAACATCATCAGGCAGCAATTCGATTTTTAGTACATCGCCTTCTTTTACGGTGTATTGTTTACCACCTGTTTTGATTACTGCATACATAATTTTTCTCCAATTCGCCTGATTGGCTAACATAAATTCAACAAAGTCGCATATTCTATGCAATAATGGAATCCACTTCAAGTGTTCCTGGGTAAATAAGCTTCATAATTCTTTATACGATACAGATGAAGTAGAGATAATTGTTTGTGTCGTCCTACAAATGGGGTATAATGCTCCGCCCTTGCATGGATTCACTTTTTATAGTTCATGTACTTAATCTGGTCGCGGATTAGGCGGGTATAACCTAATTTTGGAGCATTATACAATGTCAAACATACTTTTAGAAGCAGAATCAAGAATGGTTATGGGGAAAGGTGCGAGCCGCCGCCTGCGTCGTCTTGAAAATAAAGTCCCAGCAGTAATTTATGGTGGCGATAGCAAACCAATGTCCATCCATTTTTTACATAATAAAGTAGTTAAAGCTTTGGAAGTCGAAAGTATTTATTCAAGTGTTTTTGATATTTCAGTCGATGGAAAAGTTGAGCACGTCATTCTTAAGGCGGTCCAAAGACATCCTTACAAGCCTTTAATCATGCATATGGATTTACAACGGGTTTCCAAAAAAGATATTCTCGTTAAAATGGTACCCTTGCACTTTATTAACGAACAACAAGCGCCCGGAATTAAAGCCGGCGGTATGGTACAACATACCATGACCCAAATAGAAGTACGTTGCCAGGCTCAAAATCTACCCGAATATATTGAAGTAGATATGGCTCAAGTGGGTTTAAACGACATCATTCATTTATCTCAGTTAAAACTACCTAAAGGGGTACAACTAACTGTGGATGTTACTGATGGCAGTCATGATGCTCCCGTTGTGAGTATTCATATGGCTAAAGCAGGTAGCACTGATGAAAGTAATGAAGGTTCAAACAGTACGGAATCTGAAGCGAACTGATCGCTGACTTATTAAAGCAGGTTGGGGCCTAGCCCCGCCTGCACCACTGAAATTCAAATAATCCGCAAGCAGCAAAGAGTACAATTCATGGCAATAAAACTCATCGTTGGATTACGCAATCCTGGCTCGGCTTATGAGCACACGCGACACAATGCCGGAGCATGGTTTACGACCGCCATTGCGCGACATCATAGCGCGGTCTTTCGTGCGGACAAGAAATTCCAAGGTGAAATCTGTGAGGTAGATGTTGAAAACACGACCTGCAAGCTACTCCTACCTTTAACTTTTATGAATTTATGCGGACAGCCAACACAACTTGTAAGCCAATTTTATCGCATTAATCCTGAGGAAATTCTCGTAGTCCATGACGAACTGGATCTTCCTCCAGGCCGCATTAAATTAAAAACAGGTGGTGGTCACGGAGGACATAATGGCTTAAGAGATATCATTGCGCATCTGGGAAGTACTAATTTTCATCGCTTAAGAATAGGAATTGGTCATCCTGGGCATAAAGATTTAGTCCATCCGTATGTTTTAGGCAAAGCCTCTATGTCTGACCGCCAATTAATCATGGATGCAATTGATCGAGGGATTGCAACAGTTCCTTTAATTCTTGCTGGAAATTTATCCAAGGCAATGAATCAAATTAATATTTAATCGAGGAAAATTATGGGATTTAAATGCGGAATCGTCGGTTTGCCCAATGTCGGTAAATCTACATTATTTAATGCTCTCACCAAAGCTGGCATTCAGGCAGAAAACTACCCTTTTTGTACTATTGAACCTAATGTGGGTATCGTGACTGTGCCGGATCCACGTTTAGAACAATTAAGCTCAATCGTTAAACCCCAACGCGTTGTTCCCACCACCATGGAATTTGTAGACATTGCCGGTATCGTAAAAGGCGCCTCCAAAGGCGAGGGTTTAGGAAACCAGTTTCTAGCCAACATCCGTGAAACAGACGCCATTGCCCATGTCGTACGTTGTTTCCAAAACCCGGATGTTGTTCATGTAGACGGCCGCGTTGATCCGCTCCATGATATTGAAGTAATCAATCTTGAATTGATCCTTGCAGACCTTGCAAGTGTTGAAAAAGCATTACAAAAGAAAAATATTCGCAGTGGCAGTAAAGATGCTGTAGCTGAGAAAATAATGCTTGAAAAAATTAAAGAACATTTGGAGGAAGGGTATCCAGTGCGCACCCTTAAACTCTCCGCAGACGAAAGTGTCTTTATGCAGAGTTTATTTTTGCTGACTTCCAAGCCAGTCTTATACATCGCTAATGTGGATGATAATGGCTATGATAACAATCCATTACTAGACGCTGTAATCCAATTGGCCGAAAAAGAGCAGGCTAAAGTGGTACCGTTATGTGCTGCAACCGAAGCAGAATTAATTGAACTTGATGAGGCCGATCGTCAAGAATTTATGGAAAGCCTTGGTTTATCTGAACCCGGGTTGAATCGTGTGATTCGCGCTGGGTACGAACTTTTAGGATTGCAAACCTATTTTACTGCGGGTGTTAAAGAGGTAAGAGCCTGGACGATTCCCTGCGGCGCAACAGCTCCTCAAGCAGCTGGGGTTATCCACACCGATTTTGAAAAAGGTTTTATCCGCGCTGAGGTCATAGCTTTTGATGTATTTATTCAATGCGGTGGAGAGCAAGGTGCCAAAGAGGCAGGCAAATTACGTCTTGAAGGGAAAGAATATATAGTAACCGATGGCGATGTGATGCATTTCCGCTTTAATGTGTAAGGGTAAAGATCTTATGATCAGCAACCAAGCTTACTTGACAATTACACCACACGACTTTAGCATTTGCTGATTAAAAGGTAGAGGGGCAATGATGGCAATTGATAGTATACGCGCAACGGTTCTTGATGATTTTAACGCGGTTAACGATCTAATTGTTCGTAACATTGAATCCCAAATTGGCCTAATCG
>ERZ778022.1095-NODE-1095-length-41946-cov-4.770046_pt1 | contig 41946 bp, 32 predicted proteins | sample MGYA00375752_ERZ778022 | MGnify/ENA primary metagenome ERZ778022 (study PRJEB29350, sample SAMN05389826) | bioreactor metagenome | isolation source: Thiocyanate bioreactor | place: South Africa: University of Cape Town | collected 2014-04-04 ...
AAAATAATTATTGGGGTATCTCTAAAACTGTGGCCAAATTTACTTGACCACTACAAACCAAGGGAATGATTATGATATCGAGTTTGGGTATCCTGTAAAAAATCATTTATGATTCCGATTATTTAATCTTTAGAACTCGATGGCGATTCTATTTTGGCTCTCAATTCTTCAGCTTTTTCTCGCCCCTTAGCCCCATGTCTAAATCGGGTAAAAAACCCATTTGGCCCGCGTAGGTAGTTATCTATAGCTCTTAGAGCTGGGTAATAATCTTATTCTTCTCCGCATTATCTCGTTGCACTTCAATATCGTTTATTTGAGCTCGTTTCTCTTTCAACAGTTTTATACATGCACTATTAATTCATTTATTTCAAGTCGATTTAAGAGTGTTTTATAACACATAGACGCTAGTTTATTTAATGAAGCCAGACTAAATATAAGGATAGGTGGGAGCATTTTTTTGAATTACTTCTCTCATAAACAAAGATTTATAACTCATTGAGGCATACACTAAATAATAAATTCCACAGTAATTTTTTAGTTGGTATTTTTGATATCCCGATAAAAATTTTCATGAGTTACTAATTTCAATAGGGTCAATCTGATTTCATTTTCTTCATACATATAGCCCAATAAAACTTCTTGATTTAACAATTTGAATTTATGAACCCTTAAAAAATCCAAGTCGCCTTTTTTACGTTCTCCGAGATCAGGATTATTTATTAATTTCCTAACTTCCTCATCGAGGATGACTTTATGGTTTTTCGGAAGTTTTTTTACAGTTTTCTTAAATGAGTTAGATTGCTTAATGGTCAAATTCATAGTCATCAACCAATCCATTATCTATTTCTGCTTTTGCCAGCAAACTGTCTCTAATAAACTCATACGATAAATCAGGATTTTCTTCTGCAATTTTTCCTATTTTTGCCCAGTGTTCAATTTGTCCTGCCCCAGAGCGAGACATTACTTCACCAATAGCTTTGGCTTGTTTAACTAATGTATCTGATAACCTAACCGATTGTGCCATATTTACTCTCCACCATTGTACATTAAGTAATTATAGCGTATGACGACAAAAGATCGCAAATTGCGATTAATTGTTCGAAAATAAAGAGCCACACTCCTTATTCAATTAGATCCGTTGGTATCGCTTGAGATAGATAACGTACCTGCCTGTTGTAAAAGATGGTCAGTCATCTATCATAAGATGTAATTTAATTGAAAACAAAAGAAAATTAGCGAGCCTTTTGATATTAATGGTAATAGGAATGCGCCGGAAGATGAGCCTTTATTTATTAGGCGATACGAAACCCGTTTACAGACGCTGGATGTATACCAAATTTACCAGCGCGTATTAAAAAAACGGCTTTTTTTTAGAAATGCATTTTCTTCTGCAAGTCGAGCACATTCACGACGCAAGCGAGACATTTCAGCCTACTGGAGCTTTTGATTTTCAAGGGTATCTCCGCCTTGGCGTTTCTTCGTCCTCCAGCCATACAACATGGTCTCGGGAATTCCAAGATCTTGAGCAACCTATCTTACACCATCTTTTTCAGCGCGCTCTACGGCTTGATCTTTAAATTGAGGGCTATACTTCTTTCGTTCCCCTTTTTCTTCTGTTTTATTATTGTTCATTTCACCTCTGATTAAGATTTTACTTTCTTAACAAAGTGTCCTTCAATTCAAGGCAAGATCAGTAAATGAATACTATGCGGATATAGAATGCCGGCCTAAACCTTTTGCCAATAATTTTCTGAATTAAAACGTTCTAATAAAAAATCAATAAATACCCTGACCTTATAAGGTAGATAGCGTTGGCTTGGATACGCAGCATGAATATTAATGTCCTGCTCACAATAATTATTTAAAATACTATACAATTTACCCGTCTTTATTTCCTCAGTGACCATGAAACTCGATAATTTAATTAAACCAGTACCCGCAATTGCGGCTTTAACCAAACCTTGGTTGCTGTTTATTCGTAGATTTCCTGACACCGGAATGGAAAATTTTTCTTTATTTCTACAAAAGCGCCATTCGTGCTTTTGACCAATACCTAATGAATTCCCTGGTTCAGTTTGATAAATAAGACAATTATGATTCATTAAATCTTCTGGAATATTGGGCATGCCGAATTGTTCAAAATAATTAGGAGAACCATAAACCCCACTACCGCGAATCGCAATTTTTCGAGATTTTAATAGAGAAGTATTAGGTAAATCATTTATGAAAATTGTAAGATCCAACCCTTTATAAATAAAATTGGCGTATTGACTTCCGAGTATCAATTCCATTTTTATTTCTGGATACAAGAGTAGAAAATCATTAATCGCAGGTATAAGGTGCACCTGACCAAAGCTCATGGGCGCGTTAACACGGAGGAGGCCTGAAGGAGTTTGATGTTGCTGTAACACTTTATCAGCCGCATCGTTTATTTCCGATTTAATTCGTTTGCAATGTTCATAAAAAAGAGCTCCGCTTTCTGTCAAAGACATAGTTCGTGTGGTTCTTTGAATCAACTGCACGCGAAGTTGGTTTTCCAAACGCGTGATTCGCTTACTGACAGCTGACGGAGAGAGAAATAGTTTTTTAGCTGCTGAAGCAAAGCCTCCCTCTTCTGCCACACTTATAAATACCAAAGCGTCACTAATTATAAAATCTGTCATGCAATCGCCCCTTCAATTGATGAATTTTTTGCATCAATGTGATGCCAAAATAGGACATTGTTAATTATTTTATATCAATTTACTATGCGCACCAAATGGTTATTCAGCTTTCATTATGTAAATAGAAAGCTCATCTACTAATCGATGGTGAGGTTTATAAATGGGTCTAATAGTAAGAAATAAAGAACAACTCAATTATAGAGCACGTTATGTTGAATTAGCTCGGCCCATGGCGGGTGCTTTAGCGGTAGCCATTTATTCACTGCTAAAAGATGAAATGAGCGATCCGGATGTTGAAATAAAGCTGAGTAATAGCATAGCTATTTTTATTTGTTGGATAATAGGAGAACACATAATTCACCCTACTTGTGTTTATTTTAATTTATACACGAAACCCCATTCAAAAAATCCTCTCTATCGCAATTTAAAAACACTCTCAAGCTTAGGATCTGCTTTAGGCATGCTTTTAGCCTCACTAATTAGCTCCTGGTTTAAGAGAAAATTATCCTTGTCACTGTATAGTTTACTGATGGGCTCCATGATTGCCCTATACGCCTTTATCATTCGACCATTTAATGGGAGTGAGAATAATCAAGTGGGCACAGAGGGCTGGTCGAAATATGCCAAAACAGCCCTTGTCTTTGGCTCATCTATTGGGCAGTTTTTAGGGGGGGTAGTCTCGTACATAAACAAATGTGATCCGAGCACCAGCGTAAATAATATCACCTTCTACAGCACAATTACTTCCGTAATGAGTTTTTGTATCGTGATGCTATTTGTTCCGCTTGTGAATTATTTGACACGTAATAAAAAGCAAATAAAAACAAAAGGGCTATTCATTACAGAAGATCGTGATGTTTTTAATAATAATTACGTACGCTCAGGGATAACACTAGGGGTGGCGATAGGAACGATTCTAGGAGCGTTTTTAGGACCGATAATTCTTTCTGGACTCAGTGCGGCGGTTGCAATAGCCATTGGTGGAAGTGCTTTTTCAATTATTTTTGGGATAGGTCTAGGGGCCTATGGTCACAAATTATCTCTTTATTTTGAAAAATTTTGGCGTGTCTCGCACAATACTGACAACAGCTGGTCTTATGCCACACGCAGTACTTCTTATTACTTTAGTTGTTTCAGTATAATTCTTGTCTATGCACTATGTCCTATCGCTACATTGAATTTTTCTTTACTGATTGCCTCAGCAACGGCCAGTCTTATTGGATGGTTTACGGGGTTATTTATCATTTGGCTCAGTCGAAAAATAGAACCTGATGAAACAAAGACGATTGCTATAACCCTGCCCTGGACGCAACGACTTTCAACTGGCACAACCAGGGGGACGATTATTGGCGCCATTGCCGGTTTAGCGATTGGCTTTCTAGCAATTGGGCCTTTTGGTTTGATTGGCTGGATGACTCTTATTGCGGCAGTGGGTGGAATAATTGGTGGAATAAAAGATGTTGGTTCCGATCCTGTTTTTTATACAATGATAAAGAAGGTAATCTCATCATTGTTTGAGATAAACAATCAACTTAAAAATAATATATGCTCTATCATTCCTAACCCACAAGGCAATCGTTATACTTTATTTTCTTACAAAGAACCTGCGATTTTTCAAGAAGATGAGTTTCGCACTTCGGAGCTACACGAAACCAATTTACCGAGTTCGGGTTGCGTTTGAAAAAAGAGGTTAACTGGCTCCAGTGTAATGTATATCAAACTTTCTTTGGCCAAATACGCTACAAACCGAGGAACAGAAGACCGAACAATACGGTCAAATCTAAATCTCCGGAGCGTAAGCCCAATCCAAGTATCAGCACTAAAAAAACCCATACCCCGTAGTAGAGCACTTTAACCAAGCGATAAAATAATTCCAAATCCATAGCGCCCTCCTTGGATAATTGGGGCATTATTGATGTGAGCGAGCATTGGGCTCAAATGTCCTCCCCCCAATGAGATTAATTCCTATAACAAGGAAAAACGTTATATCCACAAAAGTGGGCGCATCATCTGAATCTTACTCAGTGGTTCACTGATTCGGAGCCCTTAAACAATCACTTTTGATACGAACTGAATGAATTTTCTTATAAATGCCAGATAAGTAACTAAATAATCTTGCTTGAAATTTGCGTGTTTGAGTACGACACTGTTACATTGTAAGACATTTTTAGTAGTATCGCGCGACAAATTATTGTTTATACAAACCATTCCACATTCTCCCAGAGTCCTTTATCCATTTTTTTGGCTTCAATTCTCGTTTGATAATTACCAACATGAAGCTCCAATTTATGCCCGTCAGGGTCAAGAAAGTAAACGGATTCCCCGGGTGAGGTATTCTCTTTAAATAGAGGAACCCCTGCTGCAGAAATCTTTTTCACCATTAGTTCAAAATCTTGCTTCGAGATGCTAAATGCATAGTGAGTATAACAAGGTTGCGGTTGCCGGAGCTTATCCACGTTAAGACAAAACCAAAATTTTCCTATTAAAAAATAGGCTCCTTTATCCCATTTAACCAGTGGCTTAAACCCAAGGATATTTTTATAGAAAATGAAAGAACGATTAATATCAGTGCATGCTAAGGTAATATGATTAATCTCGCTAATGACCATTTCAGTTAAAATAATTACTAATCGTGGACTAACCTCTATTATACAATTTATTGAGGCTATACCTCATAAATTTTGTTACACTAAAGTTTTGTTTTGGGAGGTGCCTTTTTTTGGATACTATCTCTATTAAAGGTCTAAAGATAGCTACCCGCATCGGGGTCCATGAGTGGGAACAACGCATTGATCAAACCCTACTTATTGACTTAAGCTTAGGGCTAGATTTATCCAACTGTGCTGAAGATATAGTCAAGACGGTTGATTATGCAATCCTCAGCCAGGTTATTACTGAATACGTGAGCCAAAAATCATTTAAACTAATCGAAACTGTGGCCAATGAAGTAGCACAACTGATTCGGGCGCAAACCACGGCAAGTCATGTAAGCGTAACTGTGAGTAAACCGCAAGCAATAAAAAATGCCACGCTGGTTCAAGTTACAGTACATCGCTAAAGCCGCGCCGAATACAAGAATTCGTTTATCCTGCGGTTACCATTCCTTTTAATCGCTCAGTTCGGGCCAAATCCACTTGCGCTTTTTGGGCTAAAGCTCGGTTAGCATAGGGACCAACCATCACGCGATACCAAAGACCACGACTGGGATGATTGATTGGATTTACACTGACATTAAACCCTTTCAAAGTCAGAAGCCCCTTCATATGCTCCGCATCCTGGCGCGCTTTGAACGCGGCTACTTGCACCGAAAAACTTCCACGAGCAGGTACGGCAATAGCAGGAGAAATCGGCTTGGCTTCGGCAACTTTAACAGCAGGAGCGGCCACTGGAGCAGCTTTAGCCGCAGAATTTGCTGCAAGCTGCAAATTCTGCACGGGGGGCGTGTTCGTTGTTTGCTCTTGCGCATGATTCACGGGGTGACTGGCTAGTTGTGTTTGGGCCGTTGGTTTTTCCTTACGACCGGCTTCATCATTGGTGAGCAAAGTATAAAATTCAAATTTGGGCTTTGCGGATTTTTTTTCTGCTATCCGTTCTTTTTTAGGCTCCGAAGAATTTCTTTCCTCATTATGTGCCATGACCTGTTTATCCAGCCAACGTGATATAGTATCTATATCGCATACGGTCGCTGTCAGATACCCGAGAAAAAAAGTGACCAAGATAATGAGCAGTTGATTGGGGGTACTCGTGCGCCCCCGGGTAGTCCTTTTATTATACTCTCTTCCCATTACATACTCTCTGGGGCATTTACACCCAATAAAGTTAATCCATTATAAAGAACTTGCTGGACTGCACTTAACAAACACAAACGGGCATTACGTAAATGTTCATCTTCACAAAGCAACGTTACCGCATTGTAATAACTATGTAAGCCATTCGCTAACTCACGCAGATAATAAGCAATTTGATGCGGTTCGCATGAGCTTGCAGCAAGACTAATCACATCTGGATAACGATTTAACAGCGTTATTAAGGCAGCTTCATGAGGCTCTTCAAGTCGTTCAATATGAACTAGACCGAGTTCCTTATTTCTACTTAAACCGCGCTCCTGGAGTTGTCTGAGTACAGAACAAATTCGTGCATGCGCATATTGAATGTAATAAACGGGATTATCATTCGATTCTGATTTAGCTAAATCCAAATCAAAATCCATATGTTGTTCTGATTTACGCGCCACATAGAAAAATCGTGCCGCATCATTACCCACCTCTTCCCGTAACTCTCTCAAGGTCACAAATGAGCCGCTCCGGGTAGACATCTGCACACGCTCGCCACCTCGATATAATATGGCAAATTGCACGAGTAGTATATTTAACGCAGTATCATCATGCCCCAGCGCTCTTACAGCTGCGCGCAAACGGGTGATGTATCCGTGATGATCGGCGCCGAAAATATTCACCACACGGTCAAATCCGCGGTCATATTTGTTCCAATGATAGGCAACATCGGAGGCGAAATAAGTTTTTTGACCATTAGCACGGACCAGCACCCGGTCTTTTTCATCGCCAAAAGCTGTCGCTCTAAACCAAATTGCCCCATTTTCTTCGTAGGTGTGCCCCGCATCTTTTAAAGCGATAATCCCTTTTTCAATAGAACCATCGGTAAAAAGTGAATGCTCAGAAAACCAATTGTCATGATGGACACCAAAAGCTTCCAAATCGTCTTTGATATCATCTAAAACCGTATTGAGTGCGTGCTGATGAAATAAAGCAAAACCCTCGCGTCCTAATAAGGAGTGGGCACGCTCAATAAGCGCATCGATATATATTTCCTTATCACCGCCTTGAGGTTCGTCAGCCGGTAAATTTGCTACCACCTCAGCCCAGGGATACACATATTCCCGCTGATGCTTCTGCCATATAAGCTCTGCAATATCAACGATATACTCCCCTTTATAGGCATTTGCAGGAATGACGACTGGTTCTTGGGCGAGTTGCAAATAGCGTACCCACACACTGGCGGCTAAGATGTTCATTTGCCGACCCGCATCGTTTACATAATACTCTGCAACAACATCGTAACCCGCGGCTTTCAATACATTCACTAAGGTAGCGCCAAAAGCCGCGCTTCGGCCATGTCCTACGTGCAGGGGTCCTGTGGGATTAGCAGAAACGTATTCCACGAGTACTTTTTGTTTTGCTCCAGAAAGGTTTTGACCAAACTTTTCCTTTTGCTGTAAAACCTGGGCAATAATCTGAGTACGTGAATCATTGCGAAGAAAAAAATTAATAAATCCAGCACCTGCTATTTCAACTTTTTCGACTTCTGCGGTAGCTGGTAAATGCTCTATGATGGACTTGGCGATCATAGCTGGCGCAAGCCGGCAGGGTTTTGCCAGGATTAAAGCTAAATTCGTCGCATAATCACCGTGGGACGTATCTTTAGCTCGCTCAACTTTAATTGGCACGTTTATATCAGCAGGAATATCACCTGTTTGTTGTAACTGCTCCAGGGCGTGTTGCAAAAGCTGTTCTACTAATTGTTTCATATGAATTATTTTTCATCAAAAAATGCCGCTATTATGCGCTTTTTCCTGCTGCTTGAAAAGTATTTTGGGCGTGAGGTGCACAGCTAACCTCGGAAACGGGGAATGTTTTTTCGATAAAAAATAGCACGCCTTTCCAAACCCCCTACCTTATTTATAACAAAGGTATTCTTTACCTGTATTTCACGATACACTTTGCCCCTCATGGTTGCAGAGGATAACTCAGTGCTTAATATCTCCTGTGAGACGATAAATGGGGTGGGACCTGCCCTTGCTAAAAAACTAGCAAAATGCGGTATTTCAACAGTACAGGATCTTTTATTTCATCTTCCCTACCGCTATCAGGATCGTACTCGTATTACACCGATAGCCGATTTGCGTCCTCCTGAATGGGCGGTTATTGCCGGACGCGTGTGCAAAACTGAGGTACGTCCCGGGAAGCGCGCACTCCTTACATGCTATGTTGAAGACGCCTCGGGAATGGTTAAGCTCCAGTTCTTCCATTTTACCATACAACAGAAAAAGGCATTTTTGGCGGCACCCTGGATTCATGCTTTTGGTGAAGTGCGTGAATTTAATCAACAACGGACTATGGTTCATCCTGAATACCAGCTTTTAGCCGAACATGAACCTTTAATCGTTGCAGAAACATTAACACCGATTTATCCCAGCACCCAGGGTTTAACACAAAATCGATTGCGACACATTGTAAGCAATGCACTGACTCAATATCAGGAGCAACTGCATGGTTTAGAATGGATGAGTGAGGAACAATGTCAAGAACAGAACGTGTTTCCTATAGCGCAGGCAATTGAGCTGTTACATAATCCACCACCCGACACTTTATTGTCTTCACTCGAAGAAGGCAAACATCCGGCTTTGCGGCGTTTGTGTTTAGATGAGCTTGTTGCTCAAAAATTAAGCATGCTTTTTGCAAGAAGACAGAGAGAGTCACAATGTGCACCAAGGCTTATTGATACTCAAAATTATCAGAAAACCTTTATTCAAAATTTACCCTTTCCCTTAACGGGGGCTCAGGAACGGGTGATACAGGAGATACAAGAAGATTTAACCAAAAACAAACCCATGCTGCGCTTAGTTCAAGGTGATGTGGGTGCGGGTAAAACTGTGGTCGCAGCGCTCGCAGCGTTACATGCCATTGGCGCAGGCCATCAGGTTGCGCTTATGGCACCCACTGACCTGCTCAGCGAACAACATACACAGAATCTAAAAAAATGGTTTGCCCCACTTGGACTTAAAGTTTTAAAACTCAGTGGAAAATTAAAAATTGCCGAGCGTCGTGAGGTATTAGCACAGCTACGAGACGGTGTATGTCATCTCGTAGTCGGAACACATGCACTCTTCCAAGAAGAGGTGCATTTTAGGCAATTAGGATTGATTATTATTGATGAGCAACATCGTTTCGGCGTAGAACAACGTCTTTCGCTTCAACAAAAAGGGCAAATAGAAGAACAACTACCACATCAACTCTTGATGACTGCCACTCCCATTCCCAGAACGTTATCCATGACCTACTTAAGTCACTTGGAAATATCGATTATTGATGAGTTACCGCCAGGCAGAACCCCCATAACAACTGCTGTTTTAAGCCAAGAAAAACGCATAGCGGTGGTGTCGCGCCTACAAGAAGCTCTAGCCCAAGGACGGCAGGCTTATTGGGTATGCACCCTAATTGAGGAATCCGAAAAACTCCAATGCATGGCCGCAACTGCTACTGCCGAGCAATTACAGGCAGCACTTCCCAATGCACGAGTAGGTCTAGTACATGGACGTATGACCGCTTTGGAAAAAGATCAAATTATGGGGCAATTCCAACAGGGTTTATTGGATTTACTGGTCGCAACGACGGTGATTGAAGTGGGTGTTGATGTTCCACAAGCAAGGCTTATGATCATTGAGAATGCAGAACGTCTCGGATTGTCCCAGCTGCATCAGTTACGCGGGCGCGTGGGGCGAGGCGCCACTCAATCCCATTGTTTACTTCTTTATCAAGCGCCCTTATCTCCCCAGGGGGCTGAGCGTTTAAAAATGATGCGCGCAACTCAAGATGGCTTTATTATTGCAGAAAAAGATTTGGAATTGCGTGGGGCGGGAGAAATTCTTGGGACGCGGCAAACGGGCTATCGCTCATTTAAAATCGCAGATCCGGTTCGCGATCACGAGCTTTTGGAATGTGTGCCTGAAATCGCCAGGAATTTGCTTAATACTTCAATCACCACAGCACAAATGCTCTGTGAACGCTGGTTAGGCAATTTTACTTCCTATTTACAAGGTTAATCTCAGATTATTTAGGATTGTGATTCCTTGATATAAAGGAGCGTTATGATCAAAAGGACTGCCGAATAATGCCAAATCATGGTTTAATAATAAAAAAATAGGAACAATGACTGTGGCAACCTCTGATAGATACAAACAAGCTAAAAAAGTGACCCTCGTCGGTGCTTTAAAAAATGCATTACTGGGTATCATCAAAGTACTTGGTGGATATTGGTTTCACTCCCATGCGCTCGTTGCCGATGGGATTCATTCCTTTGCCGATTTAATTACCGATGGCATGGTTTTAATTGCTTCAAAATATGGCAGTGTCGATGCCGACGACTCGCACCCCTACGGACATCAACGCATCGAAACTGCTGCAACTTTTCTCCTATCCTTACTACTTATACTTGCAGGAGCAGGCATTGCCTGGGATTCAGTACAAGAACTATTAAAGCACAGCTATACAATGCCAAATGAACTGGCACTCTTTATCGTTCTCATTTCGATTTTAGGGAATGAAGCACTTTTTCACTATACTTTGCGCATCGGAAAGAATATCGGCTCACGCCTTATCACCGCCAATGCCTGGCATCATCGCTCCGATGCGGCTTCCTCTTTGGTTGTATTCATCGGACTTATTGGCTCATTAATGGGTTATGCTTATTTCGATACGGTAGCGGCAATTGTGGTTGCGTTGATGATCGTAAAGATGGGCTGGGATTATGGCTGGAACAGTATCAAAGAACTGATTGACACGGCAGTGGAACCTGAGCTCATTGAAAAAATTGAGTCAATCATCAATACCATCGATGGCATTGAACGCATCCATCAGTTACGTAGCCGCTATATGGGCGGAGATGTATTAATTGATGTGCACATTTTAGTTGCACCCAAGATATCAGTCTCCGAAGGTCATTATATCTCGCAACAAGTGCAGCAAGCATTAGTTAATGGAATTGAGAGTGTGAAAGATGTCATAGTTCACGTTGATCCCGAGGATGACGAAATTTTTTGCCCTTCTTTAGATCTCCCCAGCCGTAAACGCATTAAGCGCGAATTTTTGATGGATATGAGCCAGTGCTTTCCGGAAGTTTCATTTTTTAACCTACATTATCTCGAAGGTTCACTGTACATTGATGTCTTTTGTAAACAATCATTTACTCGCTGGGAAGAACTTAATTCTTATATCCAGGATAAGCTTGCGAGTAAAACCCTGGTCCGAACTATTCGCTTATTTTGTCTGGAATCTGAGATCAATAATTTTATTGCGGTAGCTCCAAGCAATTAGCGTAAACCAATTAACTAACAGTAGAAAATAATGGCAGAAATCATTAACCTGAATAAAAAGAGAAAGGCAAAAAAACGCATTGAAAAAGAAAAGACCGCCATCGAAAATCGCATAAAATTTGGGAGAAGTAAGAAAGAAAAGCAGAATGCCCAAAAAATTACTGATCACGAAGAACAATTCCTTGATGGCCATAAATTAGAGAAAAAGGACGAAGACGAAGGTGAGCATTCTATTTAAGTTAGAAAAAATCACCTAGGTGGCTCTGTTCTTAGAGTTTTCAAAGTTATAATTTTGATGGTTTGCATCTCTCTAACTACCATATAAATCATTTTTATATGGCGGACTCTAATTAAATGTACACTTGCTGTGCCACTCTTAAATTTTCACAGCATTCATACTTAAAAAGTTCTCAGACATCTCCTGACTTTCCTCGATGATTAGATCATACAAATGCATACAGTAATGTGATTCAGGGCTTTTAAGTTTTTTATAGCAGGATGAATGTAATATCCCAATCTTTTCATCGAGAGTACACACAGAAAAAATATCCGCCTGATGAAAATGAGCTTGTAAAAAATTTTGTTGATTGTCTTCAGTCCACGGATCATTTTTATGAAGCGGTTTACTTTCAAAGCCATTCAGGTGCTTGGGTGGTTTAGGAATTAGTTGAGGATTATGAAGAAATATATTAATTTTAATCAGTCTTTTAACGCCATAATGAAGTCCATAATTAAGAAAAGAACGATTAAACACCTGTTTTAGAATTTTCTTTTGATCAGGATGTGTCAGTAATTCCTCTGTAAATGGCCTCAGTAAATCAATCCATTTATTTTTATCTTGTTCATTTAAATATGGAATGATATGGATAAAGCCACTCATAAAAAAATGGTCAATTTCTATATCACATGTATTAGTGATATTTCGTAACAGTAGATCCGATAATTGAGTTATAAATGAAGGATAGGTATGACCACGGGCGATGATATTTATCAGACTGATATAATCTGGAAGTATGCAGGCAAGTTCATAACGCCCTTCATGAGTGTCAATAGTGAGCTGATTTAGTTTTTGTAAACGCTGCAATTTCTTCCGAACGGCCAGATCCATTTTTGATGAAAAAATATCCATAAGTTTTAATTCTTTAACTGTACTCTCAGAAAGCATTTGATTACCGTGAGACCAAAAATAGGTGTAAACTGAAAAAAATGTTTGTAATAATTTACTTAACTGCGGTGAATTTTTGAATTGACTAGCATTATTGTTTATATACTCAATGACCGCTGGAAAATCTCTTTTTTTTAGATGAGCAGCTAAATGATCTAAAAAATTTTCAGATGATTTTTCGAGAAGATAGAGTGAGAAACATACTCGTGACCGCTTATCTTTTATTACATGAAGGCGCTGTCTCACTAAATGTTGTAAGACCTGACATTTATCATAAATACCGAGGTTAAAGAGCGTCATAATCTCATCGTAAACTGGAGATTGAACCCTATGTATACTATCAAAAAAGTCTTTAATGTTTTTTTCAAAAAATGGCAGAATATTGGCAAAATGCATGACTAAATCCTTTTATAGGTTGAGTATTTTTGAGCTTGAGGTTATATTTTTTCTTTTTGATAGTACTTTCAAAGAGGAGAAAAGAAAATAAGTTTTTCGATTATAAAAGATCTGAGAGATACTGTAATGTAAAAACTTACTCAAGTTATCAAAAACAATCTAGTATGCCCACTCGACCCAGACAAGTTAAATGGATAATATTTTTATTCTAAAAATTTTTACCTCTGGGTTTTGTTTAGAAATGCTTATTTCCCAGGCGAAATTGATATCATATGATTGGAAAAAATTTCTTCAATTTCCGAAAAATTTAAATACGATGCTAATTCTTGTGCAGTAACCTCAATGTATTGATTGTCCGGAAAAATCTGATAAGTAGCTCGCAAATCCATATTTGCACCATCCGCTAAAAGTACCTGGACAATGTCTGCGCGCCGTAATAGCACCGCCTCGTGCAGATAAGTAGCATTCTTTTCATTTTTTATATATCGCAGATGAGGTAATTTTAAAAAGGCTGAGGCAACCTTATGGGTTGCAACGGAGTCTGTGATCGGTTCAGGTTTATCCGGTGTAGGAAAGTATTCATGAGTGCTGTCGAATCCATCCTGCACACAGAAAAAATTTTTATTTTTTATATGGATAAAAAATATCTTGTCATGATTGAATGAAACATAGGCAGTTTCAGTCTCGATGGGTAAAGAGAAAAACTGATTCCAGTCAGTTGCATAATGCAAACTACAACTCTCCAAGAAATATAAATTGGGCGACTGACTTTGTCTATTGATATCAACAAAACCTCTTTTTTGTACAAAAAGATTAACACGGTCAGGATGTAGCCAGTAGAAATGATCTAAAGTTCTAGTGTACGATCTATAGGAAGTTTTCTCGACTCCAAGACTCTCGTATACAGACCCAAAGACATTTGGAATCACGGGAATGTTCACATCTTTGAAAACGTCAGTCTTAGAAAATACCGGCTTTTCAATCCATCTATTATAGACGAGCATGGCGGTCGGATCTTTTACTCTCGGGGAATACATGAGGAAAAAATCCCAACTAGAATCTCCCCTACCTGACGTAGTAAAATACTTTTCACCATTGAACTCAAGTAGCTCTTTATTTTGGATCGGCACTACATTTGTATCAAGAAAATAGCCCGATTGTGTTAGGAGTAAAAATAATGAAAAACCATCTTTGAAGGTTATTCGTTGCGTAACCGTAGTTAATTTAGGAAAATTTATTTTTTTCATGTACTCTTTGAATTGTTGCGCGGCTTCAGCCAAATTGCCCTTTAGCTCTTGCTCCAACAAGTCCTCAATGGCACAATCCTGAATCAACATTGGCTTTTAAAAACTCGTTGCGATAATAATGCTGATGCTCTTTAATACACCAAAACTTGATGGGATTCTTCCTTGTGCCCTGACGTTGTAACTTTTGTGCTAGCTGTATGGGACCGTCTACATCATGACCTGGAACAGCCCCTTCATCTTGATATGTAGGAGGACCTATCCACGCATAATGGATGATCTGACTCGGTTCAGGCGCTTGAAAAAAAATATTGCTTTCGTTTCTTTCTGCTTTAGCCATTTTATCCCACATATTTTCCCCTAACATCAAATATTTAAGATTTATTTAAAACCAACATGGCTAACATTAACCCTTTGTGTCGTTATAATAACATATAGCAGCACGATCAATTAAACTTTTGCGCTTGGATGTAGTTATTGTGAGCTGCGCTGACATAGCTCGATGAATACTTTAGAGCTCATCCCGATAAATTCCAATATAATCAGAAGGTTAAAAAATTATCCTATATAGATATTACGCTTTTTAAGATTAAGAAAGCGTAATATCTAGGATATAAGTGAACAGAAATTACCAATAGACTTATATAGCGAAATTTTGTTCTCCATTCACTATTTCTAATAAATTTTGCACGGTTCGAGTTTTAGAAGTTTGAAACATAGAGTTATGTTCGGAAATTTTAATGTTTTGTGTCTCTTTTGCAGGTCTAAGACCAAAAAAGACCGCAATGGCTTCAATCCATCTTAAAGCACGGGCAATAATATTTCTTCCTTCATTAATTTTCGGACTTACCTCTAGATTCTTTACTTCGCTTTCAATTGCTTCTATAAACTTTTTTCTTGCCTCATTCGAGGGCTGAGCTTGCAAATAGATCTCCAATTGATCCTCATGAATTTTTTTAATATCATCATAGAGTTGAGCCTTTTCATTAGAACCTTTTCGGTTAAGCAATATCGCTCTTTCAGCATAATAATCAACTGTTTTGTTTACTTGAGAAACAAATTTTTGATGTTTTTCTCTATCGGCAATCATTTTAGGCCAATCGGATATTCCCGAATAAAACTGATATGTATTTGGTCTTGAAATCTTGAGAGTGGGCAGTAATCGTTCATAATTTAATGCCTCTTTGACTTGTTTGAATAAGGGATACTCCAACTCCAACGTATTTATAACAGCATGGGCCACAATACGGCTGTAACTTGGTAATAAGGGATTACTGCCTTGAGGTTTGCCAATAAGATATAAATCTGCTTCTATGTTTACGATAATTCTTACTATTTCTGTTACTTCAGAATCTTGTATGTGAGAATAATCTAAAAGACCACCGCTAAGAAATCGTTCCATATCATAGAGGCGAAATTTCAACTGCCCTATAGATAAAGATAGATGCTTTAAAGTCGCAATTATAGAGGCTTCTTGAAGATATTTTGCGTAGGCAATTTTTTTTAGTTCCTCTTGTTTTGCTAGAGGAAATTTTTCTATCTTGGCCCCGAATTCGGGTAATTTTTCCTGATGATATTTATGGCGCACCTCGAATTCTTTAATAACGTTATTTAGGTAACGCTGAATATCTCTGAATTTGTCACCAATTCTAACCGTAGTCTTGGTCTCACTAGGAGTGACCCTTGAAGAACGCATACAATGGTATTCATCATGAAATACAAAGTCTAAAGAACTGGGAGCGGGCAGACAGTCTGCTTTTTGCGGTAATTCATTCTCCGGAAAAGCTATCTGGATATCTCGATATCGATCTAAGCTACCTTGGCGAATATCATCAACGCTTGATATTCCGATTACTGGGTTCATTCGTACTGGATGGGGAAAATATACATTTAAGCAAACCTGTTCTAAATCAAATCCGGCAACAATTTCATGGGTAGATTGCGCGGGAAAATCTAAAAAATGAAGTCCAGTACCGTTTTTAACCTCCTGCGTAATCGTGTGATTTGAGAAATACTCTGCGCGATTTAAAGGATCTGGGTTATCTATATAACGAGTTTTATCCGTTCTATTTTTAGTAAAATAAAATCCTTGATCAAATCGAGATAAATTCTGCGCTTGCTTAAAAATCTCCTCACGCAATTGCACTGAGAATTTCTTAGTTATATTAGGTAATATTGTCGAAGAGTTTAAACATTTTCGCAAACAATCAATAGCACGAGGATTTTTAGAACCGTCACTTAGAAACAGCGGTATAAACTCAGGCTGGTATATGGCTGGCAAAACCTCTTTCATTCTACCCCATAATTTCATCAAAGTACCAAATCGTAAGGAAGTAATTTCTCCATTTTTCAGAGCTTGCAGCACAGTATAAGGAAACATTTCATCACGCATAAACGAATCTTGATTGAATAGAGAGGCTGGAGCTGTAAGGGTTTTGTGCAATTGATTAATATGAACATTAGTCACTTCATTCATTTTATTTTGGATAAGCAGGGCTTTATCGTTTGGTATGCGTCGAACGACTTCAATAAAATGAGGGTAAAAAGAATGCGCTGATTCTGTCCAAATGTTTGGCATAAAGTATCTACATAAGGTTAAAGTGACTATTATACGATCACTATTTGTTTAATTAAAGGCCTTTTTTGCAATTTTTAAGTCAATCCTTGTCTCTCTTAAATATTTGCCTAAAAATCCTACACGAAATAATCAAGCCCTGAGTGAAATCTAGATAAAGTTCAAGACCTTCTACCAAGGGTTTAATCAGAGAAAAAGCGAAACATCTCATGTAACGCACAAAATATACCGATATATTCTTGAGCAAATGCTTCCGGAGGGTGTCAATGTTGATAAGATATTTAAAGAGGAAGTAACAGTTTCCAGCAACTTAAATTTCCAATATTGCGTCCGCTAATAAAAACTATTTCAAATGAATAGGGAGCTCATAATGACTACCTAATTTAGACTGTAATTTTGAAGTGTCAAATTAGGGTCTTAGGGCTTCAGAACAAGGGTAACGAGACCACATTGCTGGGATCCCGTTTCCAAACAACTATAGTTTCATCGTTGGGATTTTTTTATTTTCGCCTCGCTCCCTTCGCGTGAGCAATGCCATCAGCAGGATTTAATGGCCATTGATGTTTAGGATAACGTATCCGTAACTCTTTACGGATTTCTGGATAACCATTTTGCCAAAAACTTTCTAGATCGCTTGTTACCTGCACTGGACGAAAATTCGGCCCTAATAAATGCAGTACAACCGGCACACTCTGAAATAATATTTTCGGTGTTTCTTCCCATCCAAACACTTCTTGGATGCGTACTTTAACAAAAGGATGTTCAACCGTTGAATAATGAATGGGTATCATGCTACCACTTGGAACTTTTAACTTATTTGGGAGTTCGGTTTGTAAAATATTACGCAATGTTTCAGATATATTTAACTCAAAAAAATACACTAAATTTTTTTGCAATACGAAGGTCATTTTACTTTCACCGAAACATGCTTGTCTAAATACAGTTAAGCAAAATGATTTTTTTAATGCATCGCCGTCGAAAAGACTATCCAACTCATCTTGTATATGAGGGGGTATTAATGCCTTATGGAATCGTAAAAATATAATCTTTTGATACCACTCATGTAAATTTTCATTTTTCTTCAGTGTGTTCACCCAATTGTCCGTTAATATATCAGGCAATTTTTCTGCAACGTGTGCAGGGGGAGCCTGCGAAACATTAGGCTCTTCTAAAGGTAAATCCCAAAGTGTTTTAAATTCTCGCTGATAAAATTGCGATTTTTCTGCTTCAAAAATGATGTCTCTTTTTTTTATTATGTTGTCGGAAAAGTGTTTGAACAAAAATTCTTTATTTATCTCACTCGCCTGATTAATCAACGTTTCAGCCTCGCCGCTTTCTTCAAAACCATTTAATGCAATAAAAAATTCACTCCTTTTCACAAGCGTGCGATCGGATAATTTTACACCGCGACCACCAACCATTAATGCACGATCAGAATTCTTGCGTCGTCGACACAAACGATCACCAAAAGATAAAATAAGAAGTAACTGTCTCGCTTCATCTTCTTCAAGATATGCAGGGGGCTCAGGTTTTTTTAATTTTTTAGCTAAATCTAGAATCTGCTGATAACTTTGCGCGACCGTTTGTAAAAGGGTGAAATGACTTTGATATGAAGAACCATCTTTTAGAAATTCATTCAAAATTTTTAATCGGGGTGCAATATCACATTCAAAATGGTCTGCTTGAAAATGATTCGTCCGTTCTTTCCGTAGAATATCGCGCTCTTGTAATAAAGCTGCAATTTTTGCAGCCAGGTCGATGCAATTATTTTCTATACCTGCAATTAATAGTCTCCCCAAACGCAGAGGTAAGGGGAAGTCCAGAAGCTTACGACCTATTGATGTTAGTTCATTATTATTTTTGATAGCACCAGCCGCTTGTAAGCTATAGACCGCACGTTCAATGTTGACACGGGGAGGTTTTTCAAACCATGAAAAATTCTGAAAATTCGAGATATGTTGATTAACTAAAAAAAGTAAACTATCGCTTAAATCTGCACGTAGAATTTCTGGAATATCTGATTTTACGAATGAACGTTCATCCTGTTGATTCCACATCCTGTAACAAACACCTGGAAATTGTCGGGCAGCTCTACCAGCACGCTGAATGGCACTCGCTAAGCTAATTCGCGAAATTTCTAGGCGTGAAAATCCAGTCCGTAAATCTTGTTTCATTATTTTTACTAAACCTGAATCTATGACGGTATTAACACCGTCTAAAGTTACAGAAGACTCAGCAATATTCGTTGCAAGAATAATTCTTTGCGCTGAAGATTTTTGTAATGCGATACGCTGTGCTTCCAGAGGAAGACTGCCATGCAGCGTGATCACTTCTATTTTTTTGCTTTCTTCCCAATCAAGTAAGTTTGCTTTAGCGCGTTCAATTTCACCTACACCCGGTAGAAATACTAAAATATCTTTATCACTTTGTCGCTGTGCTTCTTTGATGACTTGAGATAAATGCTCATAAAATTGATATTGCGTTGTTAGTAATTGGGGTGATTTTTGATACCGTATTGTTAAATCAAATAATTTTCCAGGTACGGAAATGATAGGGCAATTACCTAAATATTCAGCTATTTTTTCCGCTTCGAGTGTCGCTGACATGACCACAATTTTAATAGGATGCCCTAACTCTTGTAATTCCCGTATTAATCCTAATGTTAAATCAACATATAAAGATCTTTCATGAAACTCGTCGAGAATCACAATGTCTACATCGTCTAACTCAGGATAATGAATCATGTGACGAGCGAGCAAAGCTTCCGTCATGTAAATTAATCTGGTTTTATGTGATGTTTTATTGACAAATCGGACTTGATAACCAACCTCCTCACCGACTAACCAATTATTTTCTTCTGCAACCCGATGAGCAGCAGCAATCGATGCCATTTTTCGAGGTTCTAGCACTAATATTTTTCCGGCTACAATAGAAAGCAATTTGGGAGGTAATCGAGTTGTCTTGCCAGCACCAGGTGCGGCCGTTATTACTAAATAAGTGTGAGATGTTACCTTCTGTAAAATATCATCTATAAAATCATCTATTGGTAAATGAATTGAGCCTGCTTTTGAGATAATTATACCCCTATAAGAAAGATCATTCTTTGCTATCGCCGTTGGGCGCTATACTCATTCCGCCCATCAACGAATAATCCAATTTCAAAAGACCAAAGAAATTTGGTGGTCGATTTCATCGAGATGCTTTGCGCCTAAGATTAGGCGACAAAATTTTCATGGATCGCTAAAATTAAGTTAACGGTGCCCTTTGTATCGAGGCTATGGTCCAATTATTTGCACACTCAATTTTTTTAGCCAAATTTTCTGATGCTGTTGTTGCAAAAAAACATGCTTTGTTTAAAGAAAATTTAGTGTTATTGATATGGCTTGAAATCGCCTGTATTGTCATTTTAGTGAGTAAGGCAATGAATCCAACTCCAGATAATGCAATAATGATGTTAAAAATGATTGGCTTTAAAGCGTGTCGGTGTTTACCCATTTCTATATCTTTACTTTTTAATAAGTCTATAAATTCCATTTTAAATGCTCGTTCTTCTTCTGGGGTGGGTGATTTTTTTAAACAAGAAATTACAAATTGATCTAGTTTTTTTTGTAAAGCCGTAGCATGAGATCGCAGCATCTCGCCTTTAGTAGAATCAATGTGTCTTCCGTAATAAGATAAATGATAAATTGATGCATATAATTTATCCAGCCTTTCGGATTGCTCCGTATCACAAATAGTATCTTTAAAAAGATCTGTTAAACAGACCCTCTTTTGTGTTTTTTGTTCGTATTCTCTAAAGCAAGTAAAAGCCCGGTCGTAATCTCTTTCGCCACCTCGTCCATTATAATACAGCGCACCACGATTATATAATGCTATATCAACGTCCAATTTAATAGCATCTTCAAGGAGACGGATACATTCAGAATCATTAATATCGCCACCACGACCATGATAGTGCATTAAAGCTCGACAAGCCATTCCATAAGGATTTCCTAAATTAATCGCTTCCTCATAAAGTCGAATCGCTTCGGGATAATTAACTGGACCCCCTAGCCCATTTTCATACATCAATCCGCGATGGCACATTGCGGGGGGATATTGGAAACGGATAGCTTCTTCATAAAGTCGAATTGCTTCGGGATAATTAACTGGACCTCCAAGCCCCTCTTGATGCATTCGTGCGCGATCGTGCATTGCAAAATAGTTTTGCCCGGAGATAGCGCGCTCAAAAAACTTTATCGCTTCATTAAAATTTATATCACCACCAATTCCATGCCTATACCATAAGCCTCTTAAAAATAGAGCATTTTCCTTTTGAGCCTGCTCAGATAGAGCGTCATTTATGATTGACAGAGTATAGCTAATTTCCTCTTTATTAAAAGTTTTGTTGATTGTATATTCACGCCACATTTTAATAGCATTAGGGTCACCCCGTAAGCAATCATTCAATAAAGATTTAAAATTTGCGATGGCCATACTTATTTCTCTTCTGATGAAAGGGGCGTATTGTAACACGAAGTCTAAAAAAAGGACAATTACCTGCTTTTTAGATTAAAAATAAAACAAAGTCGAGGATTCATTAGGTTTTCTATCAGCCTTACGTTGCGCATCATTGTATTTACGATTGGAGGAAGCATATTGCTCAATTAGGCTTCTGCTGTAGCAATAAACTCCGTATTCCACCCAGGATGAGTGGAACTCCTTACCACAAAGAAAAATCGCGAGCTAATTCCATGAAAATTCAAAAATAATTACACCGTTTAGCGAGTTAGACCCATTGAGCACTTTGAATGCGCCAGCCCAAGATAGCAAGGTTTATTTAATATTATTTTCGGTTTAATTTTTCTAAAAGTTTATGTTCCTGATACATTTTTTGATAAAGTTCATCATCTTTTGCTTTTTGATAGTATTTTAAAAAAATTTTAGCTGATTTTGCTTTGTCTGATTCTTCGGAATGTTCGTCTTGAGGGAGCGTTTCCTTTTGATTATATTTTTTTCCACTCGCATGATTTGCATAGCGTCGCGCTCGTGTAAATCCCATCTGTAAAAATTTCCGCGCCATATCCATCCCTACAAAATCCTGGTCAGTTTTATAATTCAAAAATAATTCAAAGATTTTTTCTGCAGATTCTTGCGCAATTTCAGGCGTTTTAAAGCGCCAATAGGGCAAAATTTCGCTTTTATAAGGTTCAGCGATGAGCACCCCTTGCTCCCCTTTACCAATGCAGTATTGCTCAGGATTTTTTTTAAAATTGATGCCTCGGTATTTATTAGCGTAAACGGTAGACATAAATACTCCCTTTATAAACAGGCTGCAATCATTCATGTGATTATAATACGCATTTACCTACGAGGGCCAAAATCCGATAAATGCCGCCTGATCCACTCCTAACTCGCACGCAATCACCGCCTCATATTAAACTGTGGTATATAATTAACTATATTTTAGCGATTTCATTCTGACATATTTCACCCAAGGATAAGCAGTATGATTCCACCTGATATACCTGATGATGAGGCGGAGCGTTTAGCAACCCTTTATAAACTAAACATTCTAGATACTGAACGTGAGGAACGCTTTGATCGCATCACGCGCATTGCCTGTAGACTTTTTGGCGTGCCCATTGCTGTTATTTCTTTTTTGGAAGCTGAACGTCAATGGATGAAAGCCACAGAGGGATTCGATATACGTGAAGCATCAAGAAAAACATCATTCTGTGGCCATGTGATACTTTCTGACAAAATTATGGTTGTTGAAGATACAAAAAAGGATAAACGCTTTTATGATAATCCTTTTGTTTTAGGAAAACCTAATTTCAGATTTTACCTTGGCTGCCCTTTACGGATAAAAAAGCACAGTGTTGGTGTAATTTGCCTAATAGATGATAAACCCCGAGAAATAAATTATGTAGATCAAGATGTAGTTTATGATCTCGCGCAAATGGTCGAAATGGAGCTGGAGTCACTGCAGATGTCCTTTACGGATGAGCTCACCGGCTTATCAAATCGTCGCGGATTTTTAAAATTAGCAAGCTATCTATTTAAAAAATATCAATATGAAAATAAAGCATTTACTTTGTTATTTTTTGATTTGGATAAATTTAAAAAAATTAATGACCAGTTTGGGCATGTAGAGGGTGATCGCGTCTTGGTCACGTTTGCCCAAGCCCTACTGAAGAGCTTTCGTTATCACGACATCATAGCACGGTTAGGTGGCGATGAATTCTGTGTATTATGCTCAGAATTAGATCAAAAAGAGATCGCAGAAATTATTGAGCACTTAAAAGAAAATTTGCGAGCAGAAAACACCAAGGGTTATACCATAGAGTTTAGTGTAGGCAGTATGGAGTATAATCGCATCGAACACACAACTTTGGAAGAGATGCTTACATTTGCTGATTCTAAAATGTATGATGATAAAAAGAATAAGTAAATTTCACGCTAAGATAAACACAGATAAATTACTGTTTCAGTAATTTATCTGTAAAAAGGGCGTATTATCCCCTGAGAATTTTACTGCACTACATGCCAACTACCATCGGGTTGACGACAAGCGCTGCCTCGAATCACTTCTCTACGTCCATCAATCCATGCTTGTGTTGTGTATTCTCTGCAAGGTAAACGTTGTTGGTAGTAAGTTCGCGTTGGACGAACCGTGTAACGATAACCAGTATCTGGGTTGGACCATGTCACAGGTCTTCCTGTTGGCGCAGTCTCCAAGGCTCGTTGCATTTCCATACGGTCGACTTTATCCATAGATTTACCAATTTGTCCACCTAAAAAAGCCCCAAGTAATGCTCCTCCTGCGGCTGCCGCCACTTGACCTGAACCACCACCAAATTGACTTCCAAGCAATCCACCCACAACACCGCCTGTAATGGTACCTACCCCCTCATTATTCATCTGCGCACAACTTGTAAGCAAAACAGATAAAGAAAGTGAAGCAATTATGAGCTTTTTCATGATATTCACCCAATTTAAGTATTGTTTTAATTGCGCCATTCTAGCATTACGATTAGGGCGGATCTATATTTCAACTTGATTTTTGAGTATATTTTATAAAAAATGAAACAAAAACAATCATTTATGACTAATAAAATTCAACAAATAACGTCTCATCGATGCCTTACACGTTCAGAAATCTGACATAGGAGCTCATATCCTGAAGTACCGGCTTTTTGAGCAATACGCTCTACTGCAATATTTTTTCCCCACAATTCAACGGGAGTTCCGGGCTGAATGTGTGGATGGTTTGTAAGGTCAACTGCCAACATATCCATGGACACACGGCCTATTATATTGACCTCTGCACCCTGAATCCAAACAGGAGTATTGGCTTCAATGTGACGTGGATAGCCATCGCCATACCCTACGGCAACGATTCCAATGCGCGAGGTACGCTCACTTTTCCACGTTCCGCTATAACCTACCTGCCCCTGTGGTGGGTTCTCGTAAACGGCGCTCAATGCTGAAACAAAATTCATCACTGGCAATAATCCCAGGTCGCGGGCGATTTTATCCGCAAAGGGTGACACACCATAAAGCATGATTCCGGGACGTACGACATCTGCATGTGTATCTGGAAATGACATAATTGCCGCCGAATTTGCCATACTAATGTGGGAAAACTCTTGAACATTGATTTGCGCAAATGCATCCATTTGTTGCTGGTTTTCAGGTCGCCAAGGCTCATCCGCACAAGCAAAATGGGTCATCAGGTTAATTTGTGGAGCCACCCAGGAACAGGTTTTAATAGTCTGCATCACCCTAGGAATTTCGTGGGGTCTAAATCCTAGCCGGTTCATGCCGGTATTGACTTTAAGCCATACTTTTAAAGGATGTTTCAATGGGGTTTGTAAGAGCCACTGCACTTGATGTGGTTGGTGCAACACGCAATCAAATCCCTGTGCGGCTGCCAGCACGTATTCCTCGGCACTAAAAACCCCCTGAAATAAAACACAGGGACTGCGACTTCCCAAGCGGCGAACATCCAAAGCTTCTTCGATGCACGCTACGCCAAAGGCATATACACGACCATCTAGAGTGGGAATTACTTCCGATAAACCGCAGCCATAGGCATTCGCTTTAACCATGGCAATGATTTTTTTCTGCGGAGCAAACTCCTGAATTTTTTTTAAATTATGAACTAATGCATGCGTATCAATAATTAATCGTGTCGGTCTGGACATTAATCAAGCCCCTGATAGCCATTATAGGCTAAATCTTCAAAGCGCGTGTATTTACCTATAAATGCAACCCTCACTTTACCAATAGGGCCATTACGTTGTTTAGCAATAATAATCTCAGCCACTCCTTTATCCGGGCTATCCTCGTAATATACCTCATCCCGATAAATAAAACAGATTAAGTCAGCATCTTGCTCAATCGCTCCAGATTCCCTTAGATCAGACATCACTGGACGCTTATCTGAGCGTTGCTCCAAACTTCGGTTTAGCTGGGATAACGCTATTACGGGTGTATTTAATTCTTTTGCTAGAGCCTTTAAACTACGCGAAATTTCTGAAATTTCCGCCGTACGATTTTCGGCACCGAAGCCTGGGACTTTCATGAGCTGCAAATAGTCGACAACGATAAGGCCAATTTGACCATGCTCTTTGGCAATACGACGCGAACGTGCTCGCATTTCCGCAGGGCTTAATGCAGGAGTATCATCAATAAATAAAGAGGCTTCCGATAGCATATGAACGGCGGAGGTGATTCGGGGCCAATCATCATCATCCAATTTACCCGTACGAATTTTGTGTTGGTCGATTCTTCCTAAAGAAGACATCATCCTCATAGCCAAAGAATCAGAGGGCATTTCCATCGAAAATACCACCACCGGTTTACCTGATTTAATGGCCACATGCTCAGCCATATTCATGACTAAAGTCGTTTTACCCATGGAGGGGCGACCAGCGACAATAATTAAATCAGAGGGTTGCAAGCCTGAAGTCATCTCATCCAGATCACTCAGACCAGAAGGCATACCTGTAAGCGCATCACCATTATGGTATAGAGCATCAATTTTCTCGACGGTGCGCACTAAAATGGATTTAATATTTTCAGGACCACCATCGCCACCCGTTTGTTCACCAATGGCAAACACTTTCGTTTCTGCAACATCAAGGAGTTCAGGAACCGTTCTTCCTACCGGATTATAAGCAGCATCAGCAATTTCGGTCGCTACACCGATAAGTTGGCGGTGTACGGATTTTTCCCGAACGATATCGGCATACGCATTAACGTTGGCAACACTTGGGGTATTATTCGCTAATTCGAATAAGTAGGCCTCACCCCCTGCATCATCAAGCTCGTTATGTGATTGCAACATATCAAGGACTGTTACGACATCAAAAGGCTGATCTTTTTTAGCAAGTAGTGATATAGCGCGAAAAAGCACGCGGTGTTCGACTCGATAAAAATCGGTTTCACACAGTTTGGTACTTATCTTGTCCCAAACCTGGTTATCCAACATGAGTCCACCAATAATTGCCTGTTCCGCTTCTAATGAATGCGGGGGGCGTTTTAATGGATCAACCGATTTATGGGCGGATTTTGCATCGAGCATGATGGTCAACTTATCGAATAGATTTTCCGACCACTATTTTAAGATGCTTTCACAAGAATGTCATTAGGAAATTCCCTTCCCACAGGGGGAAGGGAATAATGCTTAGCGTACCCAGGTTTGTGTACGACCAAGTAAAGACATGCCAACATAACCGCGAACGAGCAATTTATTGCCCTCTAAAGTTACTTTAGCACGATAGATTTTGCCAGATTTTGGATCCAGGATATAACCACCACCCCACTGATTTGGGCCTTCGCTTTTCAAGCCCCAAAGGAAGCGTAAACCTTGGATTTTTTTGCCTTTAAATGCGCCAGGGCATTTTATACAAACACCAGTATCACCGGGTTGGGGATATACTTTACTGATAACACCGCTGAGCGTACCGCCTGAATCGCTTACAGATACCACTGCTCTTTTTTGCCCAGTTTTATCATCAATAGTGGTCCAAGTGCCAGACGCTGACCCAGCATAGGCTGAAGAAAGACAAGACAACGCAAATGCCATACCACAAACTTTTTTCCATAAGTTCATTGTTTTCTCTCCATAATTGCTCACCTAATAGCTTATGCTATGATTGCGCACTATGCCAGTTTTTATGAATCTTTTTTTAAGATTAGAACGGAAACTGTTATTGTCTGAACCCTAATCTAAAGGCATAAAAAATTGCTGCAAGTCTTCTTCATTTAAACGCACCTGACTCCCTGGCTCAGAACTTAAAATGCCATCGACTAAATGCTGTTTTCGTTCTTGCATTCCTAAGATAACTTGTTCAACGGTACCTTCGGTGATGAGTTTATAAACGAAAACTGGATTTTCCTGACCAATGCGGTGGGAGCGGTCCGTGGCTTGATTTTCAACAGCAGGGTTCCACCAGGGATCATAATGAATTACCGTATCGGCTCGTGTTAGATTTAACCCGGTGCCACCCGCTTTGAGACTTATTAAAAAGATAGGCGCCAACCCCTCCTGAAATTGATTTACCAAAGACTGGCGATTTTGTGTTTGTCCTGTGAGCTTTAAATAAGCATATTGGCGTTCTTGTAATGCTGTTTCGATGAGCGAAAGCATTGAGGTGAATTGCGAGAAAACTAAAACGCGACGCCCCTCTTCCATTAAATTATCCAAAAGTCTCATTAGTGCATCCAGTTTCGCGGAGCTGCCATAAGCAATCTGCGCCTCAGGCAAAGATAACAGCCTGGGATCACAACAGATTTGGCGTAACTTTAATAAGGCATCCAGGATAATTATATGACTACGCCCCAAACCCTGCTTAACAATCGCATCGCGAACTTTTTTCTCCATACTCATACGAATGGCTTCGTACAAATCTCTTTGTGGGCCTGAAATTTCGATCAAATGCGTCATCTCAGTTTTTGGTGGCAATTCACGTGCGACTTGATTTTTAGTACGTCGTAAAATAAATGGACTAATACGCTTAATTAATACTTCTCGCCGCTGCTCATCGAGATTTTTTTCGATTGGAACACGAAACCATTGACGAAATTGACGTGCATCACCTAATAATCCTGGCATTAAGAAATGAAATAATGACCACAATTCTCCAAGATGATTTTCAAGAGGCGTTCCTGTGAGGCAAAGCCGATGTTGGGCTGGTAATTGTTGAATTATTTGCGTGGTCTTGGTTCGCGCATTTTTAATAAATTGCGCCTCATCTAGAATTAAATAATAAAATCCTTGCTCAGTAAACCGGGCTTTATCACGTTGAATTAATCCATACGTAGAAATAATTAAATCATAATTTATGAAATCGACTTGATGTCGCTCACTTCCATGATAGACGAGCACTCGCAAATCAGGAGTAAAGCGTTTTGCCTCCATTAACCAATTTCCAACCAAACTTGTGGGAGCGACAATTAAACTCGGTTTCTGGATGCGTCCTTGCTCTTTTTCATATTGCAAATGACTTAGAGTCTGAATTGTTTTTCCAAGCCCCATATCGTCAGCTAAAATACCACTAAAGCTGTATTGTCGAAGGTATTGCAACCAACTTAGGCCGTATTGTTGGTAGTCACGTAATTGCGCCTTGAGACCTTGAGGGGGGTCTACGAGCGGAATTTGTGCTTCGATTAACTTTTTCAACTGCACCCGTAAAGATTCAGCACCTAGCCAGCGTGAGTTCGTTGCTGCTAAAGCTAATTCCGCCTCTTGCATTAAAATTAGCTGATATTTTTTAATCTTCAGTAATTCTTCATGACTAATATGGCGTGCGCCAAATTGCAACAATAAACGCACTAAGGGTTTAATTCGCCCCATATTAATTTGTAAAGCTTGTCCACGCTGCAAGGGTAATTTAATCAGCTGTTCATCCGCTAATTGCTCTAATTCTGCAGCAGGATATCGTTGCAGAAGGTCAGCAACCAGAGGCACCACACTGACAGGTTTCCCCTCAATTAATATACCCAGCTGATAAGAGAAAAAATCATTCTCTGCCTCAGCAAGCTCAGAAAACCACTCCACTTCACTCGCCTGGACCACGTGTTGGAATAATGGATGCCGCAGCTCTACCTGCCATCCTTGGGCTTGGAGTAACGGAACCAATTGATCGCGAACATATTCCAGATCGTTGCCCGTTCTTATATCTTGTAGGATCCAATGATTCGCGCTTGTAGATTTCAAGTTGAGCAATTTTTTTAATATTGAAATTTGCTCTTCTTCGTATTGACGATTGCGTTCGTATTGAATTAATTTTCCCGCCATGAGCGTCACCACCCATTCGCAAGAATCCTGAGCTGAAATTTGCTGGTCGTGATAACGAAAATCTACTGCAGCTGTGAAGTGCGCATCAAACTCTTCCTCTGCCGTTAACAATAAAGATTCATCATGAGCGCTGACTTGCTCTGCATCTAAGATCAGAACAGGGAGTGGTTCAATATGTTCAATTGTGCGCTCGTTAAATATAGTCGGCAGAGGAAAATCCGGGTTGGTTTGCTGTAATTTTTGCGCAAAAATCGACGCTTGCTCTAGGGAAATTGGCGGGGCATGTAATAAATGTGCCAACTGTTTTATGGGATAAGGTGTATTCACATAGCCTAGAGTATGATGGGATAAATCCAGATACCAGCTCTGATCAAGTAATAAGGGAGCAATCTCTGTATCTTGCTCCATAAGCAGCAGATTTTGGCTGCCATCAGGGGCGAGTACCCACTGACATTCCGCACTGAGCTCCGGACCGAATTGCAAAGGTTTATTTAAATCCGTGGTTAGAAATGCGCGACCAGTATTTAATACTCGTGCTAATAATTCACTATTACGCAATATTAAAGCGTCAAACCATTGTCCAGTGCCACATTTAAACAATAATTGTGCAACAATTTCATCATCATCGCCCCTAAAATATTGTTTTTTGGAATCAGTAATCGACAAAAGCGGTACGGGTTTGCCATACCCCCCTCTTTTTAATAACTTGGCTAGGCCTAAACGTAAGATGACTTTATCTTCATGACCTCCATGTTTAAGCTCAAGTAAATAAAGAAGATGATGGGTTATATCGGGTGTTTTCGTTTCTGCAGCTTCTTGGGCACGAAGATTTTTTAACCAGCTATCTAGACGCTTGTCCAGGCGAATACCACTCGCTGGACTATGAACTTGCTGGCCTTCACGTTCACGTAAGGCAAATAAACACGCAGCCACATGGCGGCAATTAATTGCTGCATTACAGCTACAATGTGCGCGTTTTTTAGGCCAGGATTTCAAATCCATATAAACATCATGAATCTGTCCCGCATCCCCCTTAACGCGCCCACGAATCAATCCTTCACTAAATCGTACATTAAGCACTTTTCCTTGCTGGAAATATTCTTGGCCGCGTAACAAAATCGGGGCGTCAAAGGCTTGGGGCATACTGGCAAGTGCATCACGTAACATAAATAGGATTCTGGATTAGGTCTTTTAAGTTCAATGTATAATTATATCATCAATTTAGTAGTAAATATTGTGACTCCTTTAAATTTGCCAATAACAAATCTCACGAGGACTAGCTTTTGAAATTAAAAGGCTCATTGTTACTCTCTTTTAATTTCTCTAACTCCCTTTCGTAATGGAAACTCTTGTATTTGCATTTTTGAAGATAGTGACTTAAAAGTTTTATTGAAGAAGGAAGATAAATGCAAGAAGTCGTAACGACTCCTATGAATATAAAAGGTATTTCTATCAATTTAACAACGTTAGTATCATCTAAGCTTCGCGGTGTAATCAACTTAAAACCTGCACACGTTGCAAAAAATGTACCGATCGCGAAACAGACGATACTTGCTTGAAAAAAAACTGCAAAAACTGGTATTGAGCGCACTTTCCAGGTAAATAGATTATTTAAATTCGAGTAAAATTGTTCCTTTTTTTTCAGTGCATAATATTTAGAGGTTACTTTCGAATTATAAGGCTTAAAAAAATTATAGGTCGCTTTATCAACTATGAAGAGACCTTTTACCGCATGAACATCGGGTAACTTTTCCACAATCATCATGAGCAGCTCTGGTGGTAAACCGGATACTGATTCGGGCACATTATCCGTATTATTTTTTTGCGCATAAATTATATTTTTCAATCGCTTTACAATTTGTTTATAGATGTCCTTAAAAAAACTCATAATTTGCCCTATATACGAGAAATACTTATACACTACCCGCTATCTTAACATATAATAATGCCAGCATTTAGAACAAAAAAATCAAAAATTGCCAAAATTGACTAAGTCCGCAAAAAAGAGGTTAGACCATGCATGATAAATTACGGGTGCTGATGGCACAAATAAACCCTATCGTTGGTGCTCTAAGCAACAACACACAACAAATCATTCAAATTATTAGCGAACAGCAAGCGCATTTTGATATTATCGTTTTTCCTGAATTAGCTATAACTGGCTATCCACCCGAAGACTTAATTTATCGCCCAGAGTTTTTACAGCAAGTCGAGGAACAACTTCTCTTCATTCAAAAGCAAACACAAGACTGTTATGTGGTGCTCGGACACCCGCTGTTGCATGACAAGCATTTATTCAATAGCGTAAGCGTATTGCACCAGGGGGAATGCATCACAACGTATCATAAACAAAAATTACCAAACTATGAGATATTTGATGAGGCACGCTATTTTACCGCGGGTCCTCAAAATCCTTGTATTCTAGAAATAAATCACTACCGCGTGGGCATCTGTATTTGTGAAGATGCCTGGCATCCAGGACCGATGGATGATCTCATCAGCCAGAAAGTCGATTTAGTGTTAAGTATTAACGCCTCTCCATTTGATTTAAATAAATATCAACGACGGGTAAATTTATTAAAAAATTACGCACAAAAAGGCATTGCTATTGTCTATGTGAATCAGGTTGGCGGGCAAGACGAATTGCTTTTTGATGGGCAGTCCATGGTGATGGATGCTTCCGGAGAAGTATGTGTTCGTGCCGCAGCCTTTAACCAGGAATTGTGTGCCGTTGAATTCAATGGGAAGCAGCCCTCAGGGAATTTAACGCCACAATTGCCACCCATTCAATTACTTTATGAAGCTTTAGTTTGCGGCACCCGGGATTATGTGAATAAAAATAATTTTCCCGGAGTACTATTAGGGCTTTCGGGTGGTATCGATTCTGCATTAACCTTAGCAATTGCCGTTGATGCTTTAGGGGCTGAACGCGTCCAGGCTGTTTTAATGCCGTCACAGTATACCGCGGCCATGAGTTATGAAGATGCAATTGCAGAACTTAATGCGTTAAATGTCAATCATGCACAACTTTCGATTGAGCCCGCCTATGAGACATTGCTAAACACCTTAGCACCGGAGTTTACCGGTTATGCTCCAAATATTGCAGAAGAAAATATTCAAGCACGAATTCGTGGCTTACTATTAATGGCTTTGTCCAATAAAACGGGAAAAATGGTGTTAACTACCTCCAACAAAAGTGAGGCAGCAATGGGTTATGCGACCCTTTATGGCGATATGTGTGGCGGTTTTGCTCCTTTAAAGGATGTTCTTAAAACACAAGTGTACCAGTTAGCAAATTATCGTAATCAAATAAGTCAGGTAATCCCTGAGCGCGTAATTACCCGTCCTCCATCTGCTGAATTAAGACCGAATCAAACCGATCAGGATAGCTTACCTGACTATACCGTGCTCGATGAAATTTTGGTTGCCTACATGGAGCAAAAAATAACTCCAAAAGAGCTTATTGCTCGTGGCTACAGTGCTGATGTGGTGTCACAGGTGCTGAATCTGTTACAGCGCAATGAGTATAAACGACGACAATCAGCACCGGGCATAAAAATAAGTGCCGTGGCTTTCGGTAAAGATTGGCGATACCCAATTACTAATGGTTTTAAACCCATTTAATGTTTTTTTTGCCGTAACTATTAACTCTTTCGCATAATTGCCGATAACCCTGATTGGAACTTTTTTCAGGGTTAATATATGAATAAATTATTATTAGTTTTGTTTCTTTTTTTCCTCCCCATACACTTGCAGGCAGAAAATGCTCCTAATTTAACGCAAATTACACAGCACCTGCAGCAGCATCCACAAGGTTTTGCTAATTTAGAACATCAATTCTTAGGCGACCAAGTCACGCTTCATTTAGAAGAAAATCAAAGTAAACAACTTAGTCTACCCAATGGAATGACCTTAACTTACGGACAAATCGTCATGCTCGCTGGCGATCTTTTCGGCGACCCGCGCTATCCCATTTCAAGCTGTGAGCCCAAACAACGCAGCATATGCTTTCTTGCACAATTCAATGCACTTGCACAAGGAAAAGATAACAAAGGATGTCAAAACCCCCTGTCGCAGACCAAAAATCTCTTAAGCTATTTTCAAAACTTGGCGCAGCAATTGGTGATTTGGAAACAGGATGGCAAATCTGAACCCGATTTTTATAAATTACACGCTACTGAAATTAACAAACAATCCAATCGTCTCACCTGCGGTGGGAGTAAAGTGAGTGAATACATTCCTTTTGGCACTTATTTAAAACTTGCCGAAGTTAATTTTGATCATTTTTCACCTGATTCGCTAAAAGCCTATGAAGCAGGCCATCAGACTGCACTGAATACGGCAATGCAAGCCTATCAACAAAAGAAGATGGGCAATAACAAAACGGCACAACAACTGCTGGAGCTCGCTTATGCTCAAAATGCATTTGCCAATCATTTTTTAAGTGATTCATTTGCTGCTGGGCATCTCCGCACCCCTCGTCGAGCCATCTCCGAACACATCAAGTTACCCGCAATTTTGCAGTTATTATTGGCTAATTTAATGCATGATGAAGATAACCGCTTGGGAGTCAATGTGGTGAATGCAGCAGGCCTTTCCTGGAAAGCTTATGGAGATAATTATCTCATGCAAAGTCAGGCGGCGAATCACCGCTACATTCTCATCGAAGCCATGCAACGCTCAGCGGATGCAATATATGATACCTTCCTATCAGGAACATTACCCAAGAAGTATAGTGAACTGGAGCTGGTGCCTCAAGCTGATAAAGTGGGACAATTAGATCAGGCCGCGGCATTATTTAAAATGGAAAATGGTGTTTTGCTCAAACGGAAGGAAAGTCGTAATCCGAACAATTATGAGTGGACTGCAAAATGGTCGCCTCTTCTTACTTTGCTCGAATTTTCTCTATAAGTTCAAACGCGCTTTGAGACAAAAATATGAGTCTCAAAGCAATATCTCTTCCGTCTAAATCATTCGCGATGGAATTTATCACCAGACAACAATATAACGGGGCTACCAAGCTAGGAGCCGATTTGCACGCAATTACGTCCAGAAACTTTCGCATGATATAGGGCGTTATCAGCCATACTTAATAAACTATTCGGTAAGGACGACTGGGGCACCATAGCAGCTACACCTAAGCTAATGGTCACATAAGGAGAAATACCCGAATCTTCATGCGGAATTTTTAAATCGAGAACCGCTTGGCGTAACTTCTCAGCAACTGTTGTCGCTACATCCAAGGTAACGTCTGGCAGGATACATGTGAACTCCTCGCCACCATAGCGGGCCACTAATCCATTCGCATATACAAATGTGCTTTTTAAGATTTTTGCTACTTTTTTTAGAGCCTCATCGCCTGCAAGGTGACCATAATAGTCGTTGTATCGTTTAAAATAATCGATATCAATCATAATAATGGCGATGTTTTTTTTACGCTTAAAGGCTCGACGCCAGGTTTCATCTAAAAATTGGTCAAAGCGGCGCCGATTCGCAACGCCCGTTAATCCGTCAATATAGGAAATCTCTTGCAATAAAAATTGCAGCTTTTTTTTCTCAGTAATATCTTCACCAACGCCTACAAAGTGCTGAATCAGACCGCTTACAGCAAAAACCGGGGCAATATTCCAAGATTGCCAAAAAGTACTGCCATCTTTGCGTTTGTAAAGTAAATCCCCAACCCAAGGGGTACCTGAGTTGATAGTTCTCCATAGGTTAAGCAATGTGGATTTTGAGGTAACATTTTTGTAGAAGATATCAATTTTTTGCCCTTGTAATTCTTCGCGGCTATAACCTGTTAATTGAATGATTTGCGGATTAACGTAAATAATTTTTTTATCCCTATCTATAATCACTACAGAGACAGGGCTTTGTTCTATCGCTGCCTGCATCTCACGTAAACGCTCACGTTCATAAACAAATTGTGTAATATCATGAAAGGCAGTTATTGCCCCTATAATGTTCCCTTTAAGTTTTATCGGAGTCGTGATGAGTGAAACCGGAAAACAGGAACCGTCTTTACGCCAAAAAAAATCCTCCTCACTCACGTAAGGTTTTTGTGTACGAATCACTTGTAAATTCTTGCATTCTTCGGCAGGGAATGGTGAATTATCCGGATATGAATGATGGAATAGGGGGTGAGATTTTTTGCCAATAATTTCCTCTTCCTGATATCCTAATAAGGTACAGGCCGATGCATTAACAAATTCAATTCTAGAATGTTCATTAATAACGATAATTCCCTCCCCTAAAGCCGAAGATATATCACGCAGGTACTGCTCACTTTGCTCTACCAATTTTTTTGCCTGTTGGAGGTCTCGCGCTATTTTTTCATTTGTTTTCAGAGCATCTTCTAATTCCTGGGTACGTTTTCGTACCTGATCAGCAAGAATGACGGTATTTTGAAACACACTAAAATCCGTCCTTGGGGCGTTCATATCTTGCTCCGCTTTATCCATAAGTGCTTGGATAATTTTTTTCAAGCGGGTAATTTCTTCTTTTAACGAAGTTAAATTATCGGACATAAGTTCGATTCCGCGTAGTCCCTATTGCTAATCCTGTAATCGTTTGATTTATATGAATACCACGGAATTGTTCTCCATAGGTATTAAATCCGACGACATTATGTTCTTTAAATAATTTTTCTACCTCTGCTTTAATCCCCTTGCGTTGTATTTCAAGATTACGCAATACACAGTCGCATACTAAAACCACTTGGGGTTTACCAATTTCAGACTCAATGTCAGCAAACGTTTGTTGTAAATTTTTCACTAAATCGATTCCACGTGCAGCCATAAAAATAAGGCCATTATCAATGGCGCAATAAAATTTTAAACTCCCATCGGCATTTGCTTTTTGAATGGAACGGACATAATCCATGCCATTGATCCGAATAACAAATGGAGTGGCTGAGAATTGTTCCGGATCAAGCTTATTGGCTGGACAATTAACAATCCGGGCATATTCTTCGACCGCAGGATAGCCGTTAATTTCATAAACGATACGCTGCTTGGGATCAGCGCGGGTTACAACTAATTTTTCATCGCCTGAAACAAAATGCTGAGTTTTAAACAATTTAAATGAATAAATTGTATTTACTAGCACTAAAGCTGCGCGATCAGGTTGAAAAGTACCTTCTGAAAATATCCAGGTTTTACTGAAAGCTAAATCATCGGCTGCTGAGCCGCCAAACAATTTAAATTCACCCAAAGCTTCTTGCAATGTATGGGCAAGCTGCTCCTCGCGTAATGAAAGCCCATCCACCAATAAAAAGGCAAAGGTGTCATTCGGGGTAAGTGGAACTTTCGGTTCAAGGTTTTGCATCAGATTATTAACTAGAGTTCGGCCTTGGACCGGGGTGAAATTTTGTAAACCATCAATGGTTGCCACATCAAGGGTAAAGCCCTCACTAGAAAAACTAAGACCTGAAAGTGTATTTTTCACACATCCTTGAGGACCGATTTCACCAGCAGTTGTACAACCAACTACCAATACATCTGGAAATGCAGCATTCATTTCTCGCGCTATTGCACCAAGATCAAAGCTGCTCGAGCAAAAAAACAAAATACCTGCAATTTCTGATTGCATCACCGCAGACTTGAATTCTGCAACGGCTTGGATGGGATCAATGGAGTTGGATTGACCCATGCGTATTAATTGCTCAGTGCTCATCGACTTCTCCCTATGTCCTTGTGCGGGTAAAATTTAATGAATACCAAATCCTTTTGGCTATTAACAGCGCTATCTTTTTCGCGGTAAATTACTCTCCGCCTCCTCGTTGTTTTTTTGAATTAAATCTTCAAAAAATTTTTTCTTTTCACTAAAAGAACTTTTTGCCGAAGAGGTGGTAACAGGAACAGGGCTCTGCGGTTCTAATGTCTTTTCTGCTAACACACGCCGACCTATTAATGATTCTTGGGAGGAGTTCGCAGTACGCTCTCCTGTTTGCCATTTCTGGGTCAATTTATCTTTGTCTCTGTTTTCTTCCTTTTGATTTTCAATAACAGCTGTTGTTTGCATTGCCTGGGCTAATTCTTTTGCTGATTGGGCCACTGCATTCTCATAAAGAGCTAACGGCTGAACCTTGACTAAGGCATCTTTGACCATTTCCAGTAATGTAAATTCTTTTTTGCGTAACCACTGCAAAGGATTATCATGACCCAGTAATTTGGGAGCTTGTTCAATAAAATTTTGTAATATTTCTGCCTGAAGACGGTATAAACGGGGGGTACTTTTTAATTGTGCTATTAGCAATTCGCTTAACTCATACTTTGCACGGTCATAACGGGATAAGACCGATTCTTTTTTATGCTGATCACGATATTGCTCTAAATCTGAGATGAATTGTTCAAAATCGAATAATTCATTCATTGCCAATCCGGCGGTATGTACCATATTTTCTCGGGCTTTATGGGCAACTTCCTCAGTTTTACGTGCGCCTGTTTGAGTAGATTTACCGAGACTTTTAGCATTTGCCGTCATATCTGATAACAGACCAAAAATTTCAATAAAAGGAACGGTGGTATACTGATTTTGATAAACATCTAAGGCGCGCAAATTTCTCCCAGCCTGAAATGAATTAAGTTGCGACACCGTTGCTTCTGGTAGCCGTGCAAATGCTTTTTGTAATCGTTCCTCTTTTTTGTACTGCAATTCATCAATGACTAGACGAATAATTCCCGCGGAATTAAAGTCTCCTTTCTGAACCAATTGTTGCATTACCTCGACCCAATATTCAATTTTTTTACTCACTGTTTTAGGGAGTTTTTCTTTTAAAATATCGTCACTAACAGCATCTTTAAGTGTTTTATTAGCATAGTTGTTAAAGGCAAGATGCTTTTCCTTATCCCCCATGCTGTAATGAGTAAAATAACTGGCGGATATTAAAAACAAACTGTTAGCCATAGCTTTTACCGATAAATTCTGCTTAAGCGCTGACTGTAGCGAGGCCTGAGCTTCTTTCTTTAGAGTATTTAAAGAAACAGGACTTGCCATTACCCTCTCCAGATTAAGTGCTTACTTATAATACAGTATAGGACAAATAAACTTACCCCCTTTAGTAAGGGTAAGTTTATTTTTTAGGCTAATCTTTGATTATTGCTGGATGGCGATACAACTGTATTTTGCTTCTCCAAATTTTTATCCAGGAAAAAATTATTGATTTTTCGCTGTGCAGCCAGAAATGAGGCCGCTTGCGATTTCGGTGTTAACTTTTGCTCAAAGGCTTTTTCTTCTTTTGTTGGTAATGTAGAAATAATAATTTCAGAAAGTGCTGAAGAATTAAGGTTAATTTTTGAAAGATGCTGTTTCAGTTGGTATAAATTACCTGCTTGTGAAAAATCAGGGTTCTTCATAAACCATGACTCTAATTCTGGGTGATTATTCATACACAGCTCAAAAACCTTATTTTCCGTATTAATCCAATAAAGTTTTTTTAATACGGGCATTAAGACAAATGAGGATTGACAGGTACCCGTAGCAACTCGTTCGTATAATAAGGATATTCGTTCATCTTCATTATTGGTATCAACCAAATGAACTTTAAGCGCACTAGGATTTTTAATTTCTGGAAATTCTGGCGAATTTACATTTATTCTGGCCAGATGCTGCTTCAACTCTTGTAAGTTAACCTCTTTTGAGAAATTGGGTTTGGTAAGCAACCAGGAATACAATTCAGAGTAATTTCTTAAATTCAGTTCAGATGCACTATTTTTCGTATTCACCCAATAAAGCTTTTCCAGGTTGGGCATGAGAACAAATGAAGATTTAAATTGCCCCTTCGCCAACTGAGTTGGAGACATGGTTGCTGCAATTTGTCCAACTTGATCACAAGGTTCAAGATGAACTCGAGTAATGGATGTTTTTTTAGATAAAAACTGGCCTGAGAGGGCACTTTCAATGGTATTTTTTTTCTCTAACGATACTGTTTTTGCAGTTTGGACTTGGTTGAGTGCCAATCGTAATTTGAGCACTTCAATCTCTCCAAAAGATTCGCCTTTATTTATCTTATCCATCAAATTTCTTACATAAATTCCGACCTTTTCGTTTAGTGGAATGACCAGAAGATGCCCTAAACTGTCGATCCATTCTAGTTGATGACTGCTCAGATTAAGAATGAACGCGGTACGTAACTCGGTTTTTAATGGCACTGTATTATTCATGGATTTTAATAATTTCTGAGTGAGTTCATCCAATGAACGCAAATGCTCTTTTTCAACCCATACTTTAATGCTTTGCAAGGTATTTATGCTATTTTGGAAACAGAGTGCCTTCAAAGTATTAAAAACTTGAGGCTTGAGCTGCTCTAAACCAACTATCTTATTTTTCTCAAAAAAACTTTTCAAATCATGACTTAGCGTTTGATTATGGGTTATTCCTTCGGTTACAAAAGTAAGAACCGGATTTTTTTGGGAAAAATCAATATGATAAATAATTCGTTCATGATCTTCTTTCTCCGAGACCCACGAACCTTCCACCAGTTTAATCTGTTGTAAATGAGGTTGTAATTTAGTTACGCTTTTTTCCGGTTCTGTTTTCAATTCTGCCACATGTAATAAATTCTTTTTCAGAGAATGTTTTAAAGCTTCCGCTACTTTTAAAACCAAATGACTGATTTTTAATTCGTGTTTATACCCTGGAATTTCTAAAATTAAATTTTTTATAAATAAATGGGCATAGCTTGTTTCAAGGTGAAGCTCATGGCCACTGATCAGATCGAGGAAATACTGCAAGTAAACATTGGACTCAGCATTTAGCAAATTATTTTTAACATTCTGATAATCATCCTGATGAGTATTACTGCCTTTGATAAAAGTAAACATCTGACCTATGAATGTAGAACTATTTGCTTGTAAATAAGCTTTGTCCAATATTGTCAGGGCTTTTGTACGTTCATGGATGCAGGCCATTAATTTATCGATGTAGTCATACTTCATTGCAAACATGGATAATTCCAGTTGTTCTTGTGCCATAAGAAACTCCTTTTTCTAGTTTGTTATTCATCATTACACCATTCCAGGCTGGGTACAAGCGACTCAAACTGCTGAAATGGTCACCCTCTGTTCACAACAAAATTCAATGACAAGCACAATCTATAAGTATAGTTGTAATTCGATTTATTTTATTTTTTTACTTTTTGATTTTAATTAGGCAATTAACTCGGATGTTTTTAAAGAACAGATCTTGCAAATTCGCCCTAAAACGATAACATGACTTGTTAAAAATAATAAAAAAGGAAGCACATGAAATTTGCATTTATTTCTACAGCCCTACTCTCATGCGGCATGGCAACGGCGGCTCCAGCAATTGATGGTTGGTATCTGAGCGCGTTTGGTGGTTACAGCTATTTTACTTCCAATTTAAGCTTATACCGTGCGGATGTTCTCTTATCAGATGTTCGTTATCGCAATGGCTATAATATCGGTGGTCGTGTTGGCTTTCAAAGCAATCCAATCCGTTATGAGTTTGAATACACTTATTTAAGTGCTAACCCGGACCGCTTGCGGGTTAATTATATCCGACAACCCACCGTCACCGGAAATATTAATGTGAACGCATTAATGGCCAATATTTATATCGACTTCCCCGAGTTTTTGGAAGCTATATCTCCTTTCGTTGGTGTCGGTATTGGTTATTCCTTTTTAAATGCAAATATCGATAGTGCTGGACCTTTGGCTGTCACTTTTTTTAACGCAAGTGATAATGCGTTTACCTATCAGGGAACAGCAGGTTTGACTTATAATTTTTCTGAAAATTATGCAATTAATGCGGCGTATCGTTACATGGCAACCAGCAGCAATAATACCTTTGGTAAGAATTTGCAAGTGCAGATGGGTAGCGCTGGTATTGTTTATCGCTTTGACCAGCCCTGTTATAAATAACCCTCACGAGTAAATCTAAGTACAGCGTGCTGTCTTAGGTTTACTCAAGCAATTACCCAACACCGCTAGCCCCGATAACTAATCGGCCTTTTTAGAGTAGGTGCTGCTTGTGGCTCTTGCCACAAAGTTACAAAGAGTACCATAACTACAGGCCCTAAAAAGAGTCCTAACAAGCCTAAAGTTTCTACACCACCCAAAATTCCGAACAGCACCGCGAGAAACGGTAACTCTATTGCTCCGCCAATTAATACAGGTTTAACAAAGTGATCGGCAATAAACATAACAATAGTTCCCCAGACCAAGACGATAATTGCACCGATTAAGCCCCCCATTGATAATAAAATGAAGGCAACGATTGCAAAAACTATTGGCACTACAAACGGAATCATTGCGGCCAAAGCCGTGATAAAACCGGTTAATGTGGGTGCCGGAAAACCGACCAAAGCATAACAAATCCCCATTAAAATTCCGACACCTAAACCAACTACAATCGTACCATTCACAGTAGCACTCAAAGCGCGCGGTAGACGATCAGCATATCGAAACCAGCGTTCACCCAAGCAGTACTCACCAACATCATAGACTTGGGCCAATAATTTATCGCCATCACGGTAAAAGAAAAATAA